>OFQV01000317.1_pt1 | contig 13180 bp, 22 predicted proteins | sample 1542971 | NCBI WGS metagenome assembly OFQV01 (sample SAMN07774229, study PRJEB24372) | wastewater metagenome | isolation source: WWTP Cannobio (Effluent) | place: Italy: Cannobio | collected 2016-01
TACGAAACTAGCACCCATGCGCTGCCATAAACACTATCTATTCCAACTTCGGGCAACTTTTCATTTACATCAATCCAGTCCATCGCTATATCCTCTACGGTCTAACATCACAATCAAGTAGGAAAACGCCCCACGCTGACTTGAGTTATTTATTAAGTTTGTGCTACTGTTTTAGTAGCGTTAATCAAGAGGGCGTTTCCTCTTATTGCTGGTGTTAGATTGCATTTATTCTATCTTGTGCAACCCTAAAATATATTTCGTCTTTTTCAATGCCGATAAATTTACGGCCTGTGTTTTTACAAGCTACGCCAGTCGTTCCACTTCCCATAGTGAAGTCTAAAACTGTTTCACCTTCTTGTGTGGAAGTGCGGATTAGGTATTCCATCAAAGCCACTGGTTTTTGAGTTGGGTGAAACTTATCTTTATCTGTATTAAACTCTAATAAGTTATACGGATACCGTTTGGTTGTATCTTTCTGTTTGTGTTCATACTTGCCGTTCTTATGATTCTCACCGAAGATAGCTGTTGTTTTTGTAGCTTTTGGAATTTTATATGCTACACCTTCCTTCATTTGTGGGTTATATGTCATTTTGAGTTCAGCTAACTTATCACCTTTTTTGAAGTTTCTAGCATATCCTTTAGAAAACACACTAATAAATTCGATGTTATTTAAAGGTTGATTTGATGCTTGCATAAAATTAGACTTCGTATCTTTACGCCATATCCAATCATACTTGAACATCTCTAAATTTGAGCATCTTAACAAACTACTAAAAGGTTCTTTTCCAAACAAAACAATAGCCCCATTGGGTTTAATAATCCGCTTCAACTGTTCCCACATTTTATCCAATGGAATAATACTATCCCACTTACAAGCTGTTGTGCCGTATGGAGGGTCACAAATAATAGCGTCAATACTACCATCTGGTATTTCCTTCATACGCTCTAAGCAATCACCAAGCATTAAATTAACCATAAAAATCCTCAATGCAATCTAACATCGCAATCAAGCCGACAATGCCCCAGCCAATTGCTGTGTTAATTATTAAATTGTGCTACTGCTTTAGTAGCTTAAATCAGCAGGGGCATCGCTGCTTATTGCCTGTGTTAGACCTCTGTCAACATCTCATGCTTAGTTAAAAGTTTATCTGCCTCTTCAACCTCTTTCTCTTTAACTATTGCAGCCACTTTAGCATTAATCAAACCTTTTGATAACCCATAAGTTTCACTAACACCACTAACATCTTCTTTATATATTAGCGTATCAGCTTCAATCTTACGCTTATGGTACACTAGGTTGGCCACAGCTTCTTTAAACACCTTGAGCTTCTCTTTATCATTGATAATATCTGTTAGTACAGCGTTATCGTTGTTCTCAGGGCGACCACGCTTCTTTTGTTCACTCATTGTTTATCCCTCAAACCCTTATGCAAGGTGTATTCGTTTTCAACCACTTTCCACCTAAAAATACTGTTAGGTGGAAAAGACCTGTTTATTACAGCAGCGATAATTTCTGCATCGTCTTTGTGTAGCAGAGGTAGGTTTAAGAACTCCTCCTCCGCTAACTGCATATCCAACCTGTAATACCTAACTATCCTCATTTTCATCACCTAAAGCATCTAGGCAAGTGCTAAACAATAGATTAGAAGCTAATGCCCCTGCCAACCCGTTATCTTTAATAATTAAGAAAATCTCATCTAAAATCTCCATTGCTTTCTGTACTGTTTCCTCATCTGTTGTCTTTGTAGCGTGTTCCATAAAATCTTCAAAATGACTCATTTGCTTTCTCCTGCTCCAAATACTAATAACCAACCAAAACATATTGTAGGTAGCACAACAGCCCACATACTTTTAACAGCTACACCAAATCCAATGTGCATAGGGAACAACACAAAGAATATGTATGTTAAGCAGCCAACTAAGAATAGTGCAGGCGTTGAAGCCTTCTTAGGTGCATCAGGTTTACCTGCATCTTCTTTAAATGTAACCCCACCTGATTTAATTGGTGGTACGAATGAATTTATCATATTAACTCCCAATCACTGTTAAATATAGTTTTGGTTCAATACCAACCAACTCTTTAAACTTGTGCATCATTGCTCCCATGAACTCTGCTCTGTAATCAACAGCTATATACCCATAATCGGGGCTGCTCTCTAAAGCAATACCAAACACCCCATTTCTATCTCCATCGAAATACGGTGGAAAGTCCTCTAAATCTCCTTGTTCAACCAAGTCGGCAACTTTTTCGTATTGCATCTCTGTAAGAGACCTCCAAGAGACCCCTACTACTATTGCCGCGCTATATTCTATACTCATATTACACTCTCTTGAATAGTTGGGCTGTTGTTAGCAGCCCGTTTGTTTAACTTATATCAGAAAGGCAACTCAGAGCCGTCTTCATCATCTAAATCGTCTGCCAAAGGTTTAGGCGCATCTTTAACCCTCCCTTTAGCAGCCTTAGCATCACTTGGCTTATACGCTTCCCGTTGTGCTGCGTCATTTTCATCTTCAACAACATTACCAAAGGGATTAGCATTCCCACCGTATTCAACCAAGTCAAAAATACAAATGCTGTTTAACTTAGCGAATGTACCAAACTTGTTTTCTACTACGCCATAAGCAGCCTTCCCTTTACTTCCATTACCTACTAATTTCTTCTTAGTAATATCTACAACATTGTTGTTGCCAATGTCTTGATAAACTTTCGGACAATACATCTCTTTACCTTCCGCATTATGGGTATTTTGCGACAACTTAATAATGTACTGTTCTTCTTGGTCAGGGAACGGCAATTCACACTTGTATTTAGCTACAAACTCATCATTATCTACTTCTTTCGCCTTTTGTTTAGTAAAGCGTTTGTTCCACTCTTTTGCTGTTTTCTTATCTACTACAGCAGATGTCTTCCATTCTGTCAAATCTGACTCATACTTTTTAGTAGGTGTCTGAATGCAAGTGTAAAAGAACACTGCATTATTTAAAATCTCAGTAGCCATGTTTAAATTTCCTCGTTGTTTACGTTGTTGGCATTATGCCGTTGTAATAAGCAGCCTGTTGTTCAAGCTGCTTATGTTCATCTATCTTAACACATTTTAATGTTGTGTCAAACATTTATATTGATTATTTTATTAATCTTTTCCTCTGTGTTTCCACAATGTTTCTCTGCTGCTGCTTCCCATAATAGGTAACGTAGGTTATTTGTTTCCCCACAGCTCTTTAGCCCTCTGTAAAGCTAGGATTAAGTTGTCAATTTCAACCATATCAAGAAAGCCTACTGAATCCCCTTTACAGTTTTTGAAAACTACAGACTTGCAATCTCTGTTTGGGTATTTTTTGATGCAGCTTAAAGCATTTACCTCAGAACTCTTGTAAAACAATATTTCGTCTACAGTTAATTCTGACATAACGCGAATATCTAAAGTTGCCATGTTTGTTTCCTCTGTTTGTGTGTTTGGTATTATGATTGAATGTGTTGGTTGTGTCAACTGTTTAATGAACATCTTTCCAGCTACCATTCTTACTCATCTTACCCTCACCATCTAGCTCAATTGGTAACTTTAAGAACTCACCTGCTTCAATGATGCACTTAACACTCATTGTACGAATATCTTCCTCAACTCCGTCCTCTGCTTCCCATGAATATTCATCGTGGACAAGGCTCAATCTTTTAACCATCTTCCCTTTGTACAAATAGTACGGTCTGCCAATATCATCAATGTACATCTTCCCTAGTTTAGCATCCATCAAACAAGCTGCTAACGATTGACAAATAGCCCCAAGAGATTGCCCTAGACAGTTAATCAATACATTCTTACCTCGTATTGATAGTATTCTACCGTCCCAAGCAGGTAGATACTTTTTCTTACCAGCAGTGTCGTAATACTTCTCTGCCGCATCTTTAAGCTTGCCTAGCCCGTAGTTAGCTGTCCAATAGTTATCGTAAGCTATTTGTGCTGCTTGCTTAGACAACCCTAAACTACTAGCCAATTTAGCAACACCACCACCGTAGGCAAGCAAATATGCACCCGTCTTTGCTTTATTACGATAAGGCTTAAACTCTGGTAAATCTTTCAAGCCAACAGTGTTAATGTCAAACTTACTTGCAATCTCAGGGAAGAAAGCAAAGGCGTTAAAACTATGGCTATCCCCCCGTAATATTAGTTCAGCAAATGCCCCATCATCGTGCTTCATTGTATAAGCTGCAAGTGTTCTATTCTCCAGTGCAGCACTATCTGTACCGATATACCAATTACCTTCATCAACACAGAATAAATCCCTCATCTCAGCACCAAGCAACACTTTAGGGTCAGCTTTAGGGCAATTCACCACTGTACGGTGACGTACTCTAAATGTAGGTGTGTAACCACTAATCTCAGCACTAAGTCTGCCGTCAAACCCTATACGCCAATTACTAAGCCATCCCTCAACAACAGAGCGTCTATTGCGATATGATAAATACTTAACAACCTTAGCGGGTATCTCAGCTTCCATTCTTAGTAGATTAGGGCAAATATTACCCATCACCATAATCTTAGGTGTTGTCTTAATAACTTTACCATTTTCTCTTAGTGGCTTACCATCTTCACCTTTCTTTAGATTCCAATGTTCCTCGCTTGGCCTCCAACCATTCTCCATGAACCACTGTTTAAGCTCTGCATTATCATCAATTTCCATCGGTATCTTAACATCAAGCACCTCATTAGCCTTAATGTCTGTTATAAGACCATAAGCATGAATCTTACCATCAATCACCTTAGCATTGTGCTTAGACAACCAAGTAGTAAATGTCGTAGAGTAGTCGCCATTAGCTTTGAATGGTTTAGCAGGGATTTTATAGAGAGATTTCTCACTTTCTTTTAGTCCCCTGTTTGGTAATACACAATCAACTTCCTTCTTGATTCTGTCCATCTCAACAGTTACATTCTCTACTAACTTCTTTGCCTTGTCTACGTTAAACTTAACACCTGTGTATGCTTGTGCTTGGTATAAGAAGTAATCCTTTTGTATCTGTTTAAATGAAGGGTGAATCCATTTATCTACACCATACATCTCTTGTGCTAATTCCCATAACTTATTGAATACAGTAATACCTGCATCAACATCAGCGTCACAATAAGTATCCATGTATTCATTATAGAAACTAAACTCAAAACCTTTAGGTGAGTCTTTAGGCATCACCCCTGTCTCAATCAGGTGTTTTCGGTAATCAATCTTCTGATTATCATTACCACTTGAGAGGTAAGCTAAAGAATGGGACTGAGAGTCAGGTTGTAAATATTGAGAAAGAATTAGCGTATCAATAAACTGAACGTGCTTACTACCAAGCCAATCCTTACCATTCTTACCTACTCTCGGTTGAATATTAAAGAACTTCCACAGCATCCATGTATCAAAACCCAATCCATTATGCTGCACAACTAAAGCACCATCTTCAAATGAGTTTATCCATTCAAGTATTTTAGTTTTACAATCTTGCTTAAACGGATAAACACTCATTGAACGAGAGTTATCAAGGGTTTTAAATTTGATATACCAAATAGTTTTTGATTGTAAGTAGAACCCATCAGATTCTATGTCGAAGTACCAACCGTTCATTTTCTTTCTCTCAAATAAATAAAGGCAAAGCATAACAGCTTCCCATTGTATTTACAACCTACTACCACAAAAACGGTACAAGTTCATGCTCTTTAAACTTATCGTTCCACTTACACCGCCCGTTATAAACAGCATAGTAGTCGCAATCTAAATACTCATCTTCTGTATCATTTACCCAGCCTATTCCCCACTTCACTTTATTGTCTAATTCATGGTCAAACCAACGAGCATTAACGTAGTGAATTGGTAATGTTTCTAGGTTGTCAGTGCAGAGTAGTGATGCTACTAGGCTTCGTGTCCAACCTGCGTGGCGATAGAACCTGTAGCATAATGATGCTTCTGTTATTTTCATTAGTCTGTTACCTCTACTTGGTAGTTTAGTAAAGCTTCGTAAGCTCTAGGGTCTAGTTGGTCTTTGTACTTTTCTGCTAGAGATTTAAGGTGCTTCTCTTTAGCTTCCTTATACACTTGTGCTGCCTCTTTTACCGATGTGTATTGACCGAGATGTAATAACTTACCCTTAACACCAAGTATAACCCTATAACACTTACCATTCTCTCGAAGGTACACTCCAACAGGCAACCCTTTAGTCTTAGACTTACCGCCTTGAAGGAAAGAGTTAATCTCTCTTGGTAAGAAGCAACAAGTATCTTTTGAATAGACCTTGTTTCCTTTTACAAGTAAATCTTTATCTAGCTGCCAATCCTCATAAGTGTGTCTATCGTCTTTAATACAATCATTGTAGAAGTCACTGTAGCATTTCCATTCGTCAGATATACTACAGCCCTCGTAACAAGCATCCTTCTCTTTAGACCACTTATAACAGCGTCTAATAATAGCTGCCCACAATATGTATAGCTTATGAGTAGTACCATCATCATGTAAACTTGGGCTTCCTTTCCCTATGTAGCAACCACCATCTTTTTTAGGGAAGTAGTGGTCTTTAAATCTTTTATCGTTTAACAAGTGGTGAGCTTGTACACTAACAATATGCCCGCTCTCTATAAACCTCACAACAACCGCTTTAGCATTTTTATATTCTATTACTTCTGCCTCTGCTCCATCGTTGTTAGTGAACCTGTCGCCAACCTTAATTGTAACAGGTTTACCATTATTATGCTTTTCCATATTGTCTCCTAAAAACTTGGTTGCTTAATCTGTGTAAAATAATACTCTTTATCGTATAAAGTGTGTGTTTCATTCTCGTAGAAAATCTCACAAGCTAACCCCGTAACACCAGTATCGCGTGACTTCAATAAGTACACTTGTGTAGTGTTACGCTCTACATCATCTTCGGCGGTTTTATCCCTTTGAAGAGATATATTAATACCCGCACTACGATATTGTGTACCACTCCCGATAGTCGCTTCCTCTGTTAAGAATGCACCTTGACTGGCAGCCTTCTGCCCTCCACCCGACTTACGGGTATGACTAATATTAATCAGGATAACATTGTATTGTTTGACAATGTTCTTCTCCCACTTCATATATTTGTCAACGTCTTCTATACTCATCCCTGCAAACACATCGCTGATAACGTCAAAAACAATAACCTTAACGCCAAAAGATGTAATCAGCTCCTCGACTTTGCTTTGTAGCTCACTATAGTCACCCCTATCATCTAAGATGTACATACGAGGGCTGCCATCCTCATAACTAAATAATTCTTTAGCTTTTGTTTCCATATACTCGCTTGTTACAACAGAATGTTTTTCATTTTTATCACTAATCAAAGCTAGTTTATTGCCCGCGTACTGAGATAACAAGTTTTCACCGTATGCTGCGCTGTCAGCCTCAAGAGATACCACACCTGTCAAGATGTTGCAGTCTTTAGCCCAAAACGTAACGCATTGATTAATCAAACAGCTCTTCCCTGACCCAGACCCCGCAAGAATATTAACAATAAACCCATAGGTTATACCACCTGAAAGCATCTTGTTAAGCTTCTCAAGGAAGGGTGGGAACGGTAAACGCTCTAGTAATGAACGCTGAACAACTTCTTTGTAAATCTCTGTACTTGCCACAATACCCGCAGGTGTATGCTTCTTAGCATTGTAGAAGTCTGTAACGAACTCACGCTCTTTTCCTTTAGTTAGATATTCATTGCAATCTTTGTATCGTGGAGTCATTATATAAACTTTTCCGCGCGGTAATAAAGGTGTAATCTTTTCTACTGCTGCTTTGCCTGCTGCATCTGAATCGAAGCAAATAACAATCCGTTCAAAGCTATCAAGAAACTTGTAATTACCTTGAATTTGTTTGCCACAACCACTTTCACCTACGGTTGGTGTAACACAAGCAACACTATCGTACTTCTCACCATTACCTTTACTAACTTGATAATCCCTTAACATCTGAAATGCCGACAGAAAATCCACTTCCCCACCGCAAACTACTACATACTTCCCGCCGTTTGGAAAACGAAAGCTACCAATCAAATCACACTTCTGACCTACCTCACCTACAGGGTGAGAGAAGTCTTTAGGCATCACCCTTGTCTTATAACCAACATGACCACCATCAATAGTTGTAGGTACGAACTGCTTAATTGGTGCGCCTGTCTCTTGAGAGCATTCGTATGTCACGCCAAAAAACTTATTAGTTTCAGGCCGAATACCGCGCCATGTTACTTTGTGTGTTGTACCGTCTTTAATACGTTTCTTGCTATCTTCACTCATTTCTTTAATATCGTCAAGCATATCTTCTTCCTCACTAGGGATATAAGCTTCATCGCCATGTACATGATAACCACAAGAGAAGCAATGTTTGCCTCCGTCACTGTAGTTTGCTAAATTATCTTTTGATTTGTCACCACCTTTCTCAACGCATTTAGGGCATTGCGACTTAAATTTGAATAACGCCATATACTTCTCTCTTTTCTTTAATTAAATTATTAAATTAAATGGGCTAACTTAATAGCCCCTCATATCCCACTATTCAGCTAATCGCCACTTGATAATATCTGTAGGTTCATCCTCAAATGTCCAATAGAAGTCTTCAGCCAACGAGACCTCCTTTACACCTCCACGCAACTTAACCTCAACCTTAACACCAATATCAACAGGAATGACTCCTGTATTCTTTGTCCATTTATTCTTTTTAACTTTGTAATGTGTGATATTAACACTCTCGCTAAAATACCAACAGGCTGCACCAACAGTGCTTTTAGTGGTGTCACCATCGCTCCAGTGAAGCTTAACCTTAACATCATCATCTAAGCCTTCAGGCTGCTCACCTGTTGTGTTCTCAATCCAATCAGACCACTTCTTTGTTTTAATAGGAACAGTTTTAATGCTTACAACATTAGCCCACAAAGCAAAACCATTTTTGCACAAACCATTGTGTAGTGGCGTAGCACTCACAGCAGTTGGTGTCTCAAGCACATATCCACCAGCCGCATAGTTATACCCTTTTATTGTTGCTACACCTTTATACAAGTACATATCAACAAACACTTCTTGCCCAATTTTAAACTCAGAACCTTCAGGCAATAATGCTACAACCCCTTCACGTTTAATCGTCTCTTCTTCAACAACATTAGCAAACACCCAATCACTATGACAAATATGGGCGCAACCTTTCTTTAGGAAATAGTTTTGAACACCTTTGTCATTAATAACATTAAAATTTGTAGCGTCTTCTTGCAATACTTCATACACTTTGTAAGGTGTAAAACACTCTTTAATACTTGGCTCACCTGTAAACCACGCTACACGTTTAGTCATCACTATTCTCCTCTAAAATCCAAGTTGTTTTAAAATCTAAATGGGAGCAAGCTTTTGTGTGTTTAAGACAAAACAGCTTAGTGCCGTTCTCATCAAGAATCTCAAAAAATCCATCACCATCTCGTATAACATCGTAACGCTTATTAGACTTTAACCCTAATATGTCATCACCCTCTAAGATGCCATAATCAAAACGTGCTGTTTTACTGTTGCTCATCACTTCTCTCCACTAAAAATACTTTATATTGTGTCCTAATAGCAAAGAACACATCGTTACGGTTAACAGGGTAGTCACTCACCACACCTGTTGTTTCATCTACAGTTGGAATAACACAACTGCTTGTCAAGACAACATCACTAGCAATAATGTTATTAGTACGAACTTTCACCCCAAGAAACGTAGTCGTCTCTGTCAGAGTAGCTACCCACAGGCCATTCTTCACCTTGAAGCTCGTCATCTTTAAGAATTCTACTGTCATGTTTGTTCCAAGTTATATTAGATGGTTCTAGTTTACATATATGCAACCAACCATTAAGCTCATATAGGCTTGAATGGCTGCGTTTAAGGCCGCATTTCCCACAGCTAGGGCATGATTCAAATTGTATGTTCATAACATCCCTGTGACCTTTGTATTAAGCTGTAAGAAGCCCGTAACAACCATACTAAAGGCTAACACAACTAAACTGAATACAATGTCTTTCATTGTATCAACGCTTGGGTTCTTTACCATGCCCACTGTATCAACAGATAAGAAGTAGACGCTTAATGCACCACAAAATAAAAACAATGTTTGTACTACTACCATTTTAACTCTCCACCACTTTGTAAGCTACAATATCAGAATTACTTCCTGTTGGAAACCAATTATCTGCATCTTTAATTTCACTCCACCACCAACCAACTTGGTCAGGTATAGTGCTTGTAACATATCCATCTCTAAACATCACCTTGACTTTAGTTTCTAAGGTTTCAGGGTATGGCTTATCCTCTGTCCACGCCCACTCTGTAAATCTGTCAGGAATATTCATACTGCGCCACCGTGAGAATCAATTAGTTTGTTTACCAATTCAACAGGAACATACCCATAAACTGTCTCTGTTGGTCGTTCACTGTCCTCTGCATACTCTAAGATAAAGTCAGGTACTTGGCTTGGATAACCACACTCTACTAAGCGGTATTCATTCACACCTGTTTCTCTTGGGCTGCAATAGTGCGACATACTAGCTTGTACACTAATACTAAACCCATCTGCACAAACTATTGGGCTAAGTACACGAAAACCATCTCGCCCATACTCAAAGTTACAAGCTTCTTTGGCATATTCATTAAAGTTAAAAGGCATAATCTAATCTCTCTGTTTGTGTTTTGATATGAGAAGCATAATCCACTACACTTCTCGTGTCAACAACTAATTATTAAAACATGGATAAATAATTTTATCTTCCATGCTTTCGTTAATGACCTTGCAAAGCTCTCGCATAAACAGAGCATATTCTACACTATCAAAAGACTCTAAAAGGTCTGTAATGTCATCACCAGACAGTGTTTCTACAGATAACACTTCTGTTGCGTAAGGAGTTACATAGTGTAGGTCTGTTGCTACATTAGCTTCTACGAATAGCTTAACACCCTTAAATGTTAAGTCTACAGTGAAAGTTTTATTCATGTTTTGTTACTCTCCAATATGCGTTTACTACCAATATCAAAATAGTGGTCATCCATTTCAATACCGATAAACTTACGGTTTGTATTTACACAAGCTACACCTGTTGTTCCACTACCCATAGTGAAGTCTAATACTAAGTCATTTTCATTTGTATATGTTTTGATTAGGTACTCCATCAGAGCTACGGGTTTTTGAGTTGGGTGTAAGTTTGACTTCAAACAATCCCTGTTAAACTTCAACACCTGTATTGGGTATCTTGTACCATCATCTTGGTAACTTGTTGGTACATTGCTTTTAGAGTCTATTAAAACCCCCAGTGTCCCGTTCTTAATCTTGTTTGTTCTTAACTCACCTGTGTGTACTGTTTTCTGTGGGTTATACAAACACTGTGAACTGTAAAAAACAGAGATTGTTTCTACTACCTTACCTGCTCTCCGTTTTACTTGCATAACATTAGTAGGACGCTCTTTCTGCCAATACCAATCATACTTAAACATCTTAATGTTTGAACAACGAAGAAAACTACTAAATGGTTCTATACCAAACAAAACAATAGCCCCTTTAGGTTTGATAATACGTTTTAACTCAAACCACATAGCTTCAAACGGTATTTGTAAATCCCAAGAACAGGAAGTTGTGTTATAGGGCGGGTCTGTAAGAATTAAATCTACACTACCTGATTCAATCTCTTTCATTCGTTCTAAACAATCGCCTTTCATTAACCAAATGTTATCAGTTTTAATATCTGCACTCATCAAAAATACCCCAATAAATCACTACGTTTAATTTCTGTAGCACAAATCTTTCCAATCTCTAAGCATCGCCCTTTAGCCCAAGCCATCATGTGCTTAACTGTGCCACTATCATCTTCCTTCCGATAATCCATTAACATCTCATCAGTGTACAGCAAGTAATCAGCAAATGCTGCATGAGCATTAAACACTTTCCAGTCTTTTAGCATCTCTTGCAGTGTTACGCTACATCCTTTGTCATCTCTAGCTAGGATGAAGTGTCCGTCAATGCTTGGTGTAGGGTGGACGTATCTCACTATTCGTAATACATCTTGGCCGTTTGTGTAGAGTGTGTGTAGGTCACTCATGCTGCCACCCCTAATTTCTCAATCACTTTACTAAACATTGTATCATCCCCCACCCATCGTTTCATGTACCCCATCTGCCAGTTCTCATCAGCTATCTCTAACCAATTCTTAACCATAGGTTTTCCATCCCAACTTACATACTGAACAGGGTTAGGATACCACGACTTATATGTATCAACAATAGCTTGTAATGCTTCCTTATCATTCTTACAACCTGCTAATACTTTGTATGTTGCTACATCACCCCACCCCTTGCCTGACAAGAAGCTTGGTTTCCAATTATCAATTTGGTCACCCCCGACTAGCTGACTGTACAGCCACATACGACCTTTACCTGTCAACGTGGGCTTAGACATACCCTCTTTCCACTCTAAGCTTCCAAAACCTTTAATAGTCATTGGTAATACCATCTTATCGGCATTAAACAGATGCCCCTCAACTTGTAAATGGTCTTTATCTGGAGTCACACAAATCAACCTATCTTTCTGACTCTTAGTTTTATTCCACTCTTTGAACGCACTAAAGCTATCAATACTCAACCAGTCATCAGATTCAAGGTTATCTGTAGCCAACCTAGCGTTGTGATGCTTAAACAATAAATCCTCAATAATGTCAATGGATAATGGTTTTATCCCACTACGTCCCCCTTTATACTCAAGAATAGTCGCTATGTCATGGCGAAAGACTTTTCCTCTCCCTATGTAACCATAATAATCCCTTGCTTGCAGGTGCTTAACAATACCGTTTACTTTAGTATCAAGCATGGTTTTGATACTGGTAAACTGTTTTAATGTTTGTACATCTTCAATAGTGTACTCTTCAATACTGTGTGGACTATCCCTTTCAGTATTAAACTCAGCTAACCAACCACCTTTCTTATTACCACCGTAGAACTCTGTACGATTAGCGAAACGTAACTGTCCACCATTGTTTTTATGTGTACACACTATGTGTCTTTCTTCGACTGCATACCCAACAGCATACTTGATTGTATCGTAATCAAAACATATTCTAGTCATTTCACCCACCTATTATGAATATAAACCGAAGCTAACATACCTAGTGCTGCACCTGTACCCTGTGCTAACACT
>OFQV01000319.1_pt1 | contig 13165 bp, 15 predicted proteins | sample 1542971 | NCBI WGS metagenome assembly OFQV01 (sample SAMN07774229, study PRJEB24372) | wastewater metagenome | isolation source: WWTP Cannobio (Effluent) | place: Italy: Cannobio | collected 2016-01
CAATCCTCGGCGACGCCGATGTCGAGGCATTCAAGGTGATGGGCCTGCTCAAGACCGGCACCGGCGGCCTTGACTGGTCCGGCCTGCCACTGGTCGCCGGCCTGCTCGGCATCACCGACATCGACGGCCTGTTCGACCGGCTGGCCGTGATTTTGACCCACCACCGAACCAAGGAGGCCTGACGTGGCCATCGCGCAATTATCCATCGACCTGGTTGCCAAGCTGGCGACCTTCGAAGGCGACCTGAAGCGCGTCGAGCGCCTGGCGAGTGGTGCTGCCAGCCAGATCGGCGGCGCCTTCTCGGCCATCGCCCCGCAGCTTGCCTCGGCTTTCAGTGTCGCCGCCGTCGTCAATTTCACCAAGGCCGCCATCGATTCGGCCGACGCCTTCAACGACCTCACGCAAAAAACCGGCATCGGCATCAAGTCGCTCGCTGCCTACCAGCTCGCTGCCGAGCAGTCCGGCACCAATATCGAGGCCATCGCCAAGGGTATCAAGGCGCTGTCGACCGAGATGGTCAAGAACGGCGACGCCCTCAAGGCCGCCGGCATCGATGCCAAGGACGCCGATGGCGCCCTGCGCCAGATCGCCGACCTCTTCGCCAAGATGCCCGACGGCGTCGAAAAGTCGGCAATCGCCTCCGAACTCTTCGGCAGCAAGCTCGGCACCGAGCTGATTCCCATGCTCAACCTGGGCGCCGAGGGGCTTGACGAATCGGCCGCCGCATCGGCGCGCTTCGGTGCTGCCATGCTGGCCACCGCCCCGGCCGCCGACGCGCTAAACGACAGTATTTCCGAAATCGCCATCAACACCAAGGCGATGACGGCGGAGTTCGCTGCCGGCCTGCTGCCCACCCTGCAGGCCATCGCCAATGAAATGCTGCGCGGCTCCAAGGAGACAGGCGGCTTCACTGCGGCCGGCCAGGCTCTCGGCACCGTGCTGCAAACCGTTTCCGTGCTCGGCGCCAACGTCGCCTATGTATTCACCCAGATCGGCGTCGACATTGCCTACATGGTCGAACAAGGCAGGGCGCTGGCCTCGCTTGACTTCACCCGCTTCGCCCAGCTTGGCGAACAGGCGCGCACTGCCGCTGCCGCCGCCCGCGTCGAAGTCGATGCCCTCTCCGACCGCCTGCTCAACCCGGCGCCGCTCAAGCTGCCGGATGTCAAGGAACCGACCGCCGACCTCGAAAAATACCGCAAGCAATGGGAAACCCTGCTCAAGTCGCTGCAGAAGCCGGTCTCCACCCCACGCGCCCCGCGTGCAGCGGCTGCTCGCGCCGCCTCTTTTGCCGACTACGACCAGCAGGTCGCCCAGAAGGTCGCCCAAGCGATTGAAAAGACCGACATCGTCAAGGGCGCCGAGCTGGTCCGCCAGCTTGAAAAGCTCAACGAGCTGGCCGCCGCCGGCCTCGACCCGACCATCGTCAAGGCGGTGCGCGACGACCTCAGCGGCGCCACCAAAACCGCCGCCGACGAACTCGCCCGCCTCAACGGCCTGCTCGAGGCGACGCCGACCGCCAAACTCGCTGCGGCCCGTGACGACATGCTGCTGCTCACCGCCGCGCTGGAAAAAGGAAAGGTCAGCGAAGAGCAATATCTTGAAGCCGTCATCGTCCGCCTCGACACCATGGGCGAAAAGACGCAGGAAGCCATCAGCGAGATGGACGAATTCACCAAGGCCGCTGCCAAGAACATCGAAGGCGCCCTCGCCGACTTCCTCTTCGACCCGTTCAGCGATGGACTCGATGGTATCGCCCGCAAGTTTACCGACGTCATCAAGCGCATGGCGGCCGAGGCGCTCGCTGCGCAGATCGCCAAAAAGATGTTCGGCGACCTGGGGGCCAGCGGTGGCGGCGACGGCGGCTGGGTTGGCGCCGCCTTTGGCGCGGTGGTCAAGGCGGCCGGCTATCACGAAGGTGGCCTGGTCGGCGCCGGCGGCAGTTTCTCGCGGGCGGTGCCGGCCGCAGCCTTCTTCAATGCCCCGCGCTATCACAACGGCGGTTTTGCCGCCGATGAAGTGCCGGCCATCCTGCAAAAAGGCGAGCGGGTGCTGACAAAGGCGCAGCAACGCGACGCCATCAGTCCGCCGGCCCCGGCTCAGAACATCCGTATCGTCAACGCCTTCGATCAGTCGGTCATCGGCGACTACCTGGGCAGCGCCGCTGGCGAGCGCATCATCATGAACGCCGTGCAGCGCAATGCCTCGGCCTTCCGGCAGGCGCTGGCATGAGCCTGTGGCCCTTCATGCCGGTCGGCGAGGTCGTCGAGGTGCTGGAATGGCGTACCGACGTGCTGCGCGCGCGCGCCAGCGAGCAGCGTTTCCGCCTGCGCGAACGGCCGCGCCGGACGTGGAACTTCGCCCACCTGTTCGACGCCGAAGGCCAGGCCGCCGCTCGCGCCATCCTGCGCACGGGGGCAGCGTGCCAGGTGCCGGACTGGATCAAGGCGATCCATGCCGGGCCGGTCGCAGCCGGCGCGTCGGTGTCGATCGCCATGACCACGGCTGGCCTCGGTCTGGTCGCCGGGGCGTCCGTGGTGCTGTGGAACGGCCTCCGCGATTTCGAGGTCTGCGAGATCGAAAGCGTCGCGCCCTCGGCGCTGGTGCTGGCCTTCGTCGTCACCGCGCGCAATGCGACCATTTACCGCGTCGACCAGGCGCATGCCGCCGTCGAATTGTCGATCAGCCGCCCGGCCGGCCCGCTGCAGCTCGGCACGATCAGCTTCGAAGCGCCGGCCGTCGATACCTACGGTGCCAGCACCTACGCGCAATATCGCGGCCATGACGTGCTGCCGATGGTGCCGCGCGTCGGCGGCGGCACGCTGGCCGAAGACTTCGCCTGGCCGGTCGAGCGCTTCGACAACGAAACCGGCCTGCTCGCCACCTCGGCCCTGCGCGAGCTGCCGGACGACACCTTCATGATGCGCTGGCACGTCTTCACGGCCCCGGAAATAGCGGCCCTACGCGCCTGGGTTGCCAGCCGCTACGGGCGCTGGCTGGCCTTCTGGCAATCCACCTGGCAGCGCGACCTGGTTGCCGCCGCCGATGTCGGTTCTGGCGATACCACGCTGCGCGTCTATGCGCCGACCGGCGCCACTACCCTCGGGCGCAGCGCCTTCGATCTTGAGATCCAGGCACCGGCTGCCGTCTATCTGCGCCGCATCACCGCCGCCTCGGCTGGGCCGGCCGTCAATGGCCGCCCGACCATCGACCTGACAATGGATTCATCTTTTGGAACCGCCGTCACGGCGGCGCAGTTCGGCCGTATCTCCTACCTGCGCTGCGCCCGCTTCAATGCCGACCGGATCGAACTGCTGCACCGTCCAGGCGAAGGGCTGGCCGTGGCTGTCCCGTGTATCGAGGTGCCTGTGCCATGACCTACACAACACTCGAAACATCTGCCCAATCCGGTCGCCCAGTCGAACTTTACGAATTCATCAACGGCGCCACTGCCTACCGCTACACCAGCGCAGACGGCGACGTGGTCTACGGCGGAAACACCTACACCGCTGCACCAATTGCCCGGGGCGCCGTCGAGGCGACCAGCGAAACCGCCCGCCTGGCGCTTGAAATCACCTGTGCTCGTGATATTCCGGTGCTCGACCTGTTCGCCTTGATGCCGCCTGAAAACGTCGTCGCATTGACCCTGCGCCGTCTTCATGCAGGGGATGGCGAGGCGATCATCCTGTGGATGGGCCGCGTGCTGAACGTGACATGGAACACGGCCAGCGCCAAGATTCATTGCGAAAGCGTCTATACATCGCTTAAGCGTACCGGTCTGCGCCGTCTCTACCAGGAGAACTGCCCGCTCGTCCTCTACGGTCCTGGCTGCAACCTGGATCGCACGAACTTTGACCTATCGCGCACCGTTGCCACCATCAGCGGAGTGACCATCGTCGTGACCACAATGGCCGGTTATGCCGATGGCTATTTCGCGGGCGGCTATCTGGAATGGGAGCGCACGACGGGGGTGTTTGAGCGCCGGATGATCCGTTCCCATGTGGGCACGGCAATCACCGTCAGCTTTCCGATTCCAGGCCTCGTGACGAGTGCGGCGGTCGTTCTCTACCCTGGTTGCGACCACACCCTGGCCACCTGCGACGGGAAGTTCGCCAATCGCCTGAACTACGGCGGCCAGCCGTACTACCCGGACAAAAACCCGTTTAACGGTGTTGCACTTTATTAAGGGGAAACCATGTTTTGGGTGCAACTAATACTCCTTGTCGTTTCGTACTTCGTCAGTGCGGCGCTCGCACCGAAGCCGCCGCAGCCGAAACCAGCCGCACTCGAAGATTTCGATATTCCAATGGCGGAGCAGGGGCGCCCGATCCCGGTCGTCTTCGGCACGGTCATGCTGACTGGCGCTAACGTCATGTGGTACGGCGACCTTCGCACGACCGCAATTAAGGAAAAGGGTGGCAAGAAATGACCATCATTCTCCATCGCCATTGCCGCGAGCTTGGCTATTGCAATCGCGGCCTGCGCGAATGGTTCGCCCGCGAGGGGTTGGACTGGGCTGATTTCGTGAAACACGGCATCGGCGCCGAAACCCTGCGCCAGCGCAACAACGCAATGGCTGAACGCGCTATCTCTAAAGCCGAAGGAGAGGCGCATGGGCAGTAGCAAGAAAGTAACGGTCGGGTATAAATATTACCTCGGCCTACATTTTGGCCTTTGTCATGGGCCGGTCGATGCGGTTCTTAATGTATCCGTCGGGGAGCGCGACGCATGGCTTGGTGAGCAAACTGCCAGCGGTACGCTGGCGATCAATGCGCCTGAACTGTTTGGCGGTGACAAGCGGGAAGGCGGCATCGTCGGCACGCTCGACGTGCTGATGGGCGAGTCGACGCAGGTCGAAAACACCTACCTGCAAGCAAAGATCGGCGCATTGATCCCGGCATTTCGCGGAATCCTGTCGGCGGTGTGGCGTGGCGGGCAAGTCACGTCCAATAACCCCTACCTTAAGCCGTGGGCGTTTCGCGTGCAGCGCATCTTACAAGGCTGGTCTGGCGGGGCGGCGTGGTATCCAGAAAAAGCCATCGTTAATACCCTCCTGGTCAAGTCGGGTTCCAAGCAGGTATGGCGTTACTTGGTCGTTGAGAACAGCGACATGACCAGCTATGCCTCGCCGGCATATGACGATAGCTCGTGGAATTCAGGAACTGGACCGTTTGCAGACGAACCGTGGTCGTTGCCTGGCGTCTACGGGTTCGAAACGGTGCCGGCTACAATTGTCCCGGAAGCCAAGAAGGTCTGGCTGCGCACGCACATCAATCTAGCATCCGTGCCGCCAACGATGCAATTCCAGGCGTTCATCGACAACGACTGTAAGCTCTACGTCAATGGCAATCTGGTTTTGACCGTGGGGGGCCACAATGGGGCCTATTACGATCAAGCCATCAGCACCGAGCATTTCGTCGTCGGGGACAACCTGATTGTCGCCGAGGGATGGGACAGGCACTCCGGTCCGGGGAACTGGTACTGGTTCGACTGGCGGCTGGAGGCGGAATCCACGATCCGCCACATGAACCCGGCGCACATCATCTATCAGTGCCTAACTGATACGGCTTGGGGCATGGGCTACCCGACATCCGCCCTGGATAACGACTCATTTACGGCTGCTGCCAATGCTCTTTACTCCGAAGAGTTCGGACTGTCGATGCTGTGGAACCAACAGGACAGCATTGAGAGTTTCATCGCCATCGTGATGGATCACATCGGCGGCATACTCTATGTTGATCCGGCATCAGGCAAGTTCGCACTCAAGTTGTTGCGCGCCGATTACGACCGCAACACGCTGCCGCAATACAGCCCGATTAACCTGATCGCCGCCGAAGGATGCCAGCGCCAGGCGTGGGGCGAAACGATCAACGAAATCACCGTCACCTATTCCGATCAGCTTTCTGGCAAGGAGCTTGCGGTCACGGTGCAGGATTTGGCAAACATCAACATGCAGGGCGGCGTCGTTTCCCAGACGCGCAGTTATTCTGGCATCCGCCAAGCATCGTTGGCACAGCGCGTCGCCTTGCGCGATTTACAGGCATCTTCTACACCATTGGCGCGTATCGAACTTCGGGCTACCCGTGCGGCCTGGTCAATTTTCCCTGGCGATGTTTTCCGGCTTTCGTGGCCGGAATATGGCATTGACGACGTGGTGTATCGGGCGCTTGAAGTCAATCGCGGCACCTTGCAAAACGGTGAAATCATCATTATGGCCGTCGAGGATGTGTTTGGGTTGCCGGACAACACCTACCTAATTGATCAACCTGGCGGATGGGTTGATCCGTCGAACGAACCTGCGCCTGCCCCATACCGGAAGATGGTCGAAGCGCCCTATTGGGATTTGGTGCGCAGCCTCTCGGCGGCGGACATGGCCTACGTCGATTCGCTCTCTGGCTACCTGGAAACCGCCGCCGTGCGACCGAGTGGTGACGCGACCAACTACAGCCTTTATGCCAAAGTCGGCGCGGCGGATTATGCAGAAGGCGGAAACGGCGACTTCTGCCCATCGGCGATGGTGGTCGGCGCGCTGACAAAAACAACGACGGCCATCACGCTGACCAACGGAGTCGACCTCGATCTGGTCGAAGTCGGCGGGTACGCGATCATCGACGCCGAGTATGTGCTGGTCAATGCGCTTGACGCGAACGCGCTAACGGCGACGATCTCGCGGGGGCTTCTCGATACCGTGCCAGATGAGCATGATTCCGGCGCGCGTATTTTCTTCGCGGATGGTTATGTCGGATTTTCGACCACCGAATATGCCGATGGCGAGACGGTAGATGTCAAGCTGCTGCCGCTTACCGGTCAGGGCGAACTTGACATCAGCCTAGCTCCGGTCGATTCACTTACTTTTGACCAGCGCCAATATCGCCCATACCCGCCTGGCAATGTGCTGACTAATTCCGCCGCCTTCCCTGAATGGATCGACGGTGGGGAATCACTCTACGTGTCATGGGCGCACCGCGACCGCCTGTCTCAGACTGCCTATCTGGTCGAGCAATCAGAAGCCAGTATCGGGCCGGAGGACGGGACGACCTACAACCTACGCATTTACAACGAAAACGACGTGCTGGTAAAGACCTATTCGGGGCTATCCGGGACGGAGCAGAGCTTTCCGCTGGGCGAGGAAGGGGGCGACGGGGGCGAACCTCTATTTAACTACAACGTTCTCGCCTTGCACTGCGGAGACCAGCCGGATAACGGAGACGCGTATCAGTCTTCCGTTGTGTTTCAGCTTCGCGGAGATACGTTGATTGACGAAGCCACGGGATTGGCGGTCAGTGCTTTTGGAAATGCGGCGGTATCGACAGATCAAAGCAAGTTTGGCGGATCGTCTTTATATTTTGACGGAGCAGACGATTACCTGTCAATGCAGTCTTCTGTCAGCTTTGGATTCGGAACTGGTGATTTTACAGTTGAATGCTGGATAAAAACATCATCGACAAATAGGTCGGTCTGGGATAACCGAACAACAACAGAGCCAGGAACCGGGTATATAGCAGCGACAACCGGAAGAATCGGCTTTTGGAACAACACCACTGCATTTGAAGGAACAAGTAATGTTGCGGACAATAGCTGGCACCACCTTGTGTGGTGTCGTTACTCTGGAGTATTAAAACTATTCGTTGACGGTACTTCCGAATATAGCGGGGCGATGACTTCTGACTTGGGGTCAAGCCGCCCTCTTCGTGTTGGTAGAGATTACCTTAATGCAGGCGATTTCAATGGCTATATTGATGACATCCGTATAACCAAAGGCGTTGCCAGATATACCGCAAATTTCACTACGCCGACGACAGAACTTCCGTTCATTCTAGGAACGTTTTACGACGTAACAAAAAGAAATGCCCCGACGTTTTTCGGGGGTGCCACCCGCTCGGCGACGCAAAGCAAATTTGGCGGATATTCGCTTTATTTTGACGGTAACGGCGATTATCTGCAATACGCCTATAACACCGACTTTGACCTATCTGCGACTGATTTCACCGTAGAGTGTTTTTTCTACCGGACGGCCAATACCGGAAATTCGCTGTATGCGTGCCTGGTAAGCAAGCGCGATAGCGGCCTTGATTGGGACTACGGGCTGGAGTTCAACTCGAACGCTCTTAGCTTCCGCTACGCTGGAACTGGTACGTTGAGCGCCGGCACAACGACATTGAATACCTGGCATCACGTCGCGGTGGTGCGCAAGAGCGGGGTAATCAAAACCTACCTGGATGGTGTTTTCGTGGCGTCAGTGACGGCAGCGCCATACAACAGAAGCGTTGTCATGCATGTTGGACGGTCGCTGACTAGTTATAGCGATAACCAGTTCCAGGGCTACATCGACGAACTCAGAATAACGAAATTCGCCAGATATTCAGCAAATTTCACGCCGCCCACCTCTGCGTTTGCAGACTACTTAGGAAATCCGGTATTGAATGGCCGCCTGCGCTACGAGCTAGAGGCCGTTCGCGGCGGGTTGGTCAGTTACCAGAAACACAATCACACCGTTCTCCGCGAGGGGTACGGCTTCAACTACGGCTATTACTACGGGGGCCAATAATGCCATCAAGCACTGAACCGCGCAGCGGGTTGAAATACGGGTGGTCGCTCGGCGAGAGCGGCTGGAATGCAGAAATGGATGGAAACCTGAAGGCCATCGGGCGCTTTGCCTACCACTTGAGCGTCAAGGACCGCGACCTTACGACGCCGCCAGGATCGCCTGCTTCCGGCGATACCTACATTCCCGCCGCTACGGCGACTGGGGCATGGGTTGGCAAGGAGGGCCAGATTGCTGTCTGGGATGGGGCTGCGTGGCAATTCGGCGTTCCGCGTGAAGGGTGGGTCGCCAGCGTTGATGACGAGGACGTGATGATTCGCCATAACGGAACGACCTGGTCGACCGGGATTTCCTTCGCAGAGCAGGCGCATGCCGATCAGGCGGTGGTTACGCTGGGCAATTCTAATGCCGAAATCAGTGGATTGACGATCAGCGTAGCCTATTCGCAAGCTGAGGTGACGGCACTGCGCGACAAGTGCGAGGAACTGGCAGACGACGTGCGGGCGCTATCGACCCTGCTGCACCGGATTCGCACGGATTTGATCGCGTTCGGGGCTATTAAGGGCGCGGCCTAAAGTTTTAAATCATCGCCGGCGCAGACCGGGGAAGGGAATAGAAATGCCGGAAAAGATCGTTCATAACCTGACGACATGGAAGGACGAGATTGAACTGGCGCTCGTTTTCTGGTTCATCGGCGCCACTATCGGCATCGGCCAGCATTTGCTATCTCCAGATCGGTTTTCATGGCGCGTCATTGTCGGGCGTGCGCTATCGACAGGCGGCCTGGCCGTCGTCGCCGGCACCATGCTTATGGTGCAGCCGAATATGTCGCCGCTTGCCCAGATGGGCATTGCTGCCGGGATCGCCAGCCTCGGCACTGCCGCGCTTGAAATGGCGTTCATGCGTTTCGTCATTGGAAGGAAAAATCCAGATGCCTGATTGGTTGCTGCTACTGATAACCGTCGCCGCCATCATCGGCGCCGGCCAGTCCGCCCGCGAGCGTTACCGCCACGCCAAGCGATGGAGAATAAAATGACCGATTACACGCAAACCCTGTTGCATCCGAACGTCAAGGCATTCCTGGCGCTGATCAAATACACCGAAGGGGCGGGCTACCAGACGCTTTTCGGCGGCGAGCGGTTCACGTCATTTGACGACCATCCGCGCCGGGCGATCACCCGTACGATGGGCGGCAAGCCGATCACATCAACGGCAGCCGGTGCTTATCAGTTCCTGTCCCGCACCTGGGACGAATGTGCCAATGCCTGCGGCCTGACGGATTTTTCGCCACTTGCGCAAGACATCGCCGCGCTCTACCTGATCGACCGCCGCCGCGCGCTGAATGCCGTTCTCGAAGGCGACTGGAAAACGGCATTGGAGCGCTGCAACCGCGAATGGGCGTCGCTGCCTGGTTCGCCCTACGGCCAGCCGACAAAATCGCTGGAAACCTGCCTGTCTTTCCTCTATGCGAACGCAGCAAAGGAGGAAGCCGCGGCCCCCGTCCCTTTCCCCCAACCGAAACCGGAGAAACCATCATGGTTCCGTTCGTTGCTGCTGCTCTTCCGGCGCTAATCAATGCCGCGCCTGCCCTGATTCGACTGTTCGGAAACGGGGAACAAACCGAAAAGAACGCCAAGGCAGCGGAAACAGTCGCCGCTATCGCCAAGGAAATCACCAGCCAGCCGACCGTGGAAGGAGCGGTTAATGCCATTGAATCCGACCCGGCGCAGGCGCAAGCCTTCTCGCAAGCCGTTGAATCGCGCTGGTACGAACTGACCGGAGAATCAGGCGGCGGCGGCATTGCCGGGGCACGCAAGGCCGATGCAGCAGCGCAGACAAGCGGCAATCCGTGGCAATCGCCTGCACTGTGGATTTCGCTGGCGCTGCTGCCGCTGGTCTATCTGGTGGTTGCTGCCGTGCTGTTCGGCGAAGGTTGGACGAACGACATTCGGGCGATGGTAGTTTCTTCGATCATCTCGCTGGTGCTCGGCTCAGTGACCGGATTCTTCCTCGGCACGTCCTATGGCAGCCAGCGCAAAACCGACATGATCAACGCTAAATGATCTACGCCGCCTTTGTCGCCTTCCGGCAGAATAGGCGGCGCGATTGATGTCTACTTCGCGTTGGGCGTCTCAGGGGTCCACAACGAATGGCAGCCCGAGCTTGCACAAACTCTTGTGTCTTTCTGGTCGCATCCGCTTGTCCCGCAGTTCATGCAGGTCTTAACCACATTGGTCGTGGTAGAGTTGCCAGGCCCGCCAGGAGGGCACCACCCAGCCTTAATCAACTCCGTGCGGGCGTCTTGAGTGTTGATCATCGCCTCGAAGATGGCTCGAATATCGACCTCTTCGTATTCGGCCACTCGGTAGCCTGCGGTAATCATGTTATGCGTCGCATTAATCATCTATTTGCCCTTTCAAACCAGCCCAACTCAACGGTCAACAAGACCGCCGCAATGAGCGTTGTCGTCAAATAGCCACCGGTCGCGGCGGCTTGTTACCTAAGCGTTATGCGGCAAGCGCGGGTCTTTCCACTCGATGCCGTGTTGCTTCTTGCTGATCCGAATGAACTCCACTTCCTCGTCGCGGAATGGGCCGCAGTGATCGCCATTCGGCCAAATGCCGTGCGCCTCGCGCCCGTCGAAAGTCCGCACGTCATGGCACATTTTCAGCCGCCACTTTTTCGCGTCAGTCTGGTACGGCACCCACTGAAACAGGTAGAACGCATAGGGGCTGTTGCCATCAATCAGCGCCTGAAACACGTCTCGCGGGTAGTCGATCTGTTCTTTGTCGAGCATTTAATTTCCTTTCCGCATAACATTCCGCTCGATTTCGACGGCCCTAATCGGGCCGCGAATCAGCTACAGCGTTCGACCCCATCATTGCGAGCAGGTGTCCCGCTTGACTTATCGCGTCATCCACCGCGTTGTGGTGCGTGCCGGCGCGCTCCATCTTCACATCGGGATGCAGTGCCTTTACCGTGCGGTAGCAGCGATCATTCCAAAACATCCACGGAGCCGAGACTCCGAGACGCCGGTACGCGCTGGCCAATATCACGTTGTCAAAAGCCGCCCCGTTGCCCCACACGCGCACATCCTTCTGCTCACCCCGCACGGCCATCCACTCCGAAAACAAATGCAGAGCAACTTCCATTCGTTCGCCTTGCCGGGCAAAGGCGCTGCGCGCCTGATCGCCTTGTTTCATCCACCACAGCACCGTGGAGGCATCAACAACGCCCCCGGCTTTTACCGCCGACTCAAGGTCAACGTGAACGTAAAACCCGTGTCCGGTCTTTTGCTCGGCGATGTCGAACTCCACAGCCCCAATCGCAATAATTGCCGAGTCCGGGCCATTCCCCATCGTCTCCAAGTCCAGCATCACATCAAGCATTTCCTGTCCTCTCTTCGTTGTCGCCAGGGGTCGAACCCGGCAGTCGAGAGGGAGCCTCCGGCGATAATGCCGCCTCCGGCCCCCTCACTTTTGCGTTAGATGACTCGCGCCCGAGCCTCGCACGCGCCGTCCAAGCGTCGCCGTTATCGGTCCAGCTTGCCGCCATTGCCGCGCAGCACTCCGAGCACCAGCGGTAGCTCATCAGCGTGCCGTCAAACACGGCGGCCAGCAGCCGCACGCGCTCTCCGGGCACAATCTCTTGCCGGCACATGCCGCAGGTTCCACCCTTGCGCGCCGTGCCAATCTTGTCCTTCAGCACCTTGTCGCCGGGGCTTCCAAAGTCACCCTCAAACGGGTTGGTTTTCAGGCACTCAGCCTCATCAAACGTCGTCATCTAACCCTCCGCTCCAGTGGGACGCTTCGCCTGCGGCTCGCGCCCCTGATCTATAGCGTTATGCGCCCACATACCACGGGCGCCCGGACAGGATGCAGTCGGTGTCGTCAATCCGCCGTGCCTGCGCTTGCAACGCCTTCCGCAGCATGTCGGGCATCTGGTTCAACGCCTGCCAGTTCTTCTCCTGCTTGCAGCCGTCGCACTTCGGTGCGCCGTTGCCGAGGCAGTAGTGAGTAATTCCGTTCTCGCTCATTGCGGCCTTTCCTCTTCGTCAAACGTCATGTCTTCCGGGTGCGGCACGTCGTCGTGCACAATCACCCCGTCCTTGTCGGCGGGCAGGTGGCGCCCACAAACCACGCACCAGTACCCGCCAGCGCATAACAAGTCGTTCAAGGTTCGCTCCCTTCTGTCGCCGGACTGCCTTCGGCAGCCGCCTTAACTCCAGCGTTAGGCGCCTCAATCCGCTACTCTTCTGTTCCAGTATTCAACAGCCGATCGCTGGTCTGAATGGAAAGGTTCTCCATCTTTTGAAAACTCGTCGGCCAATCCACCGCCAAAAAATCCGGCTCCGCAGTCTTCGCAGTACGGAGACACTTCGCCCTTCCTGTCAGGCCAAAGAGTCGGCTTTCCACCGCAAAACGGGCATGGAAGCATTCCGTCTTCAGGTATCGGGCCAATCAGTAAATCATCCATTTATCAACCTCCCGCGCCTAACACGGCGCTCAAAGCGGACGGTGCTGACGCACCGCCCTTTAACTCAGCGTTAGGCGCAGCCAGCTTGCCAATTTCAGCCTTGCCAAACTGGTTCAGTCGGTCGAGCATTTGCCACGCATTGCG
>OFQV01000321.1_pt1 | contig 13160 bp, 16 predicted proteins | sample 1542971 | NCBI WGS metagenome assembly OFQV01 (sample SAMN07774229, study PRJEB24372) | wastewater metagenome | isolation source: WWTP Cannobio (Effluent) | place: Italy: Cannobio | collected 2016-01
TGCGACCCGGCTGCCACGGTGTCCGGCCGCATCCTGCTCCCCTTCATCAACACAGCTCAGGTGACGCGCGTGCCGTGGCAACCTGACGGCGGGCCGGTCATCACGGCATGGGACTTGGGGATGTCCGACACCACGAGCATCTGGACAGCCCAGACGGTCGGCAAGGAAATCCACGCGCTCGACTATTACGAGGAATCAGGGCAGGCGCTCAGCCACTTCGTCGATTGGTTGCGCAGGCTACCGTATGCCAAGCAGTATGGGGTGCATCTCATGCCGCACGACACCAACGTGCGCGAGCTGGGCACCGGTGTCAGCCGGCTCGAGACCCTACGTAACATGGGGATGCGCAACATCCGGATCGTCCAGAAGCTACCCAAGGCCCAGCAGATCGATGCCGCGCGGATGCTGCTCAGCCGGGTATGGTTTGATGAAGAGCGCTGCAAGGTCGGCCTCACGGCGCTGCGCGGGTATCAGTTTGCCTACGATCCAAAGCGCCAGTGCTTTAGCCAGTCGCCGCTCCACGACAAGAACTCCAACGGATGCTTGATTGCAGGAACGCTGGTAACTACCACCATCGGTGACCTACCTATCGAGCGTGTGCGTTCCGGGGACTACGTTGTCACCCCGGCCGGTAGGGCGCTCGTAACCGAGGCTGGAGTGACCGGGCGCGCAACTGAGTTGATTGAATTAACCTTTGCCGATGGGCGCACTCTGACAGGGACTCCGACTCACAAGGTCTTCACGCACAGGGGATTCATTCCCTTGTCTGGGATCGAAATTGGTGATACAATCTTCACTGGTAAATCGCCAATTTGGAGGTTGTTCAGTGGGGGAATCCGCAAAATCTTTCTACGCCTACACGCACTCGCGGCCGGACGGTAGGGTGTTCTATGTGGGTAAGGGTTGCGGTCGCCGGGCTTACAAGCTCAAGGCGGGTCGCAACCCTTATCACAGACGAGTCGTTGAGAAGTATGGTGCCGAGAACATCATTGTCGAGGTCTATCCTTGCGTCAGCGAAGAAGCTGCGTTTGAACTTGAGAAGGTGTTGATCGCCAAGTATTCTGCTCTAACCAACTTGACCGAAGGTGGGGAGGGCGGGTCGCCCGAAGTGCTGGCAAATCTGTGGAAAACCAACCCTGCCATGCGCGAGAATGCCGTCGCAATGGCTGAGAAGCGCCGCGGGGTGAAGCGGCCGGCGCATGTGGTTGCTGCACTGGTCAAGGCGCACAAGGGAAAGAAGCAATCGGGCGAACGACTTGAACAAACCCGCGCGGCTCAACAGGTTGCGCAAGAAGCCGCGAAAGCGTGGCATTCATCCGAGGAAGGAAGGAAGTGGCATGAGCAGAATGGAAAAGCGGCTTGGGCAAATCGTGAGTGGGTTGAAGTCCTATGTCAAGAGTGTGGGCGCCCGTTTCGTACTCCTTACCCTACGCGAGCCAAGTGGTGCTGCACGAATTGTTCAAGTGCGGCGACTCGACGTAGGAAAGGAAAGCCCGTTGGTGTTCGACCTAACCGTAGAAAAACACCAGAGTTATCTGGCAAACGGGTTGTTGGTCAGCAACAGTGACGCATTCCAGCAGCTCGCGGTCGGCCTGCGCCGGGGCGAGCTTCACATGGACAACAACCGAGGTGTCTTCGGGATGAGCGACGGGACGATGGACGAGTTCATGGACGACGCCATCGTGGCTGAACCGTGGCAGGACAACACTGGTATCTTCGGCTGAGTTGTGTTCTAATCCTCGCCATCATTGCCTGAGCCCCAACCATGCCGAACGCCAAACGAGTCCGCCAAGATAAGGAAGCCGCCGAGAAGCGGTACGCGCGCTACGCCGAGGTCGTGACCAGTTACAACGCACAGGTTGATCAGGTCAATAGCGCCAACAAGGCCGCCACCGACCTATACAATCAACAGGCCGCAGACTACAACGCTTTCGTCGAACAGGTAAAAGCGGGCACCAACAAGGGCGTCGGCAAGACCGCCGACGGCCAATGGGCACTGGTCGGCAGCCACGACGGGGCGCTCGCCTACGACGTGCGCGATAAGGGAGGTAACCCGATGGACAAGGGTGCCATGTACGGCAGCTTCGACGAGGGTGTGGCCAGCGCGCAGGTCAATCCGTGGCAGCCGTGGAGTAGTCAATTCTGGGCCAAGAATGCGGACGGCACGGCAACCCGTTATGCGTTTCAACCCGACACACTTGAATACGACGCGCTTTCTGGTCAGGCGCCGACCGGATCATGGCAAGCGGTCACGGGGGCGTATCGATCCATGGAGTTCGACACACCACAGCCGACCCAGCAGACGGTCACAGCCGCCACCCCGGAAGAGCCGAAAGGGTGGAACCCAAGCGTGCGCGAGCTTTCGGAGTTGCGCTCACCAACGGTGGATGCCGCCGGCGGAGAGCTGGCCGGCGCGCGGAGTGAAGCTGCAAACCGAGGGGTAATCGGTGAGGCTGCCGCGCGCAGCCAGCAGCTCGCCAACCCTGACGAAGAACCACTTACAAACACGGGCAAGGGCATATTGGCCCGCGTCATGGGAGGTGACATTTAATGAACGAACAAGTTGATCTGGATCAATTCCTCGGTGAAGAGCTGACCATTGAGCAATCGGAAGCGCTCGAGGCTATCGCCGAAGATGAGCGCAATCTCGAAATCAAACGGGAAGAACTGCGCACCCAGCTCGGGCAAGTGTTGGTGCGCCACCGCGACGAGGCGGTAAAGTACCGCCTCAGTTCAGGTATCGAACAGCAGTGGGCTGAAGATCAGGCCTACTATGAGGGTGAAGATGACACGGCGCGCAGCGCCTATTACAAGGGGATGACGCCGAACGCACCCTTGATTTCCCGACCGACGAGTCAGACCACCCGATTCAAATCCAATGTCTTCCTGAACATCACCCGCCCCTATGTTGAGACCGCCGCCTCCAAGGTGATCGAGGTCTTGTCGCCGGTGGATGACCGCGCTTTCAGCGTGGAAATCAGCCCGATCCCCTTCGCCATGATGCAGGGTCAGATCATTGAAGGCACAGCCATCCCGGTGCCGCCGCAACAGCAACAGGCCCAACCCCAGCCGGCCGCCCCCGGCGCCCCACTGGTCGGCGCCAACGGTCAGCCGGCCACACCTGAACAGGTGCAGGGAGAACAGGCGCAGAAGTCCGCCGAGGACAAGCTGCGCGTGGCAGCCAAGGGTGCCGAGAAGTGGATCGACGACAAGCTGCAGGAAACCGGCTACAACACCGAGCTTCGCCGCTTGGTCGATGAGGCCGCCCGTCTGGGCACCGGTATCATGCGCGGGCCGATTCCAACTGTACGCTACTCCCGTAAGGTTGAGGATGGCCAGTACATCCTGATCGAAGAGATCGTCCCTGAATCCAAGTGCATCTCGGTGTGGAACGCATACCCCGATCCGGCCTGCGGCGACAACATTCACAACGGCCAGTTCTTTATCGAGCGCGGCCGCCTTACCGAAAAGCAGGTTCGCGAACTTCAGGGTGACCCGAGCTATCTGGCCAGCGCGATCGAGAAAGTGTTGGAGGAAGGCCCGAAGCAAAGCGCCGGCATGGCCGGCATCGACCCGCCCCATGAATCAACCGACCCTGCCGCGAAAACATTCAGCGTCTGGTATTACCACGGCTTCCTGTCGGTGGATGATGTGGTCGCCATGGGTTGCAGTTGTGGCGACGTCGAAGGTGGCGTGGCTGCAGTCATCACCATCATCAACGACACCCCGGTGAAGGCGCACTTGGCGCCGATGAGCGCCGGCCGCTTCCCATACGATGTGATGTGCTGGCAACGCACGGCCGGTTCGCCGTGGGGTATTGGCATCGCTCGCCAGATTCGCGCCTGCCAAGCCATCCTGAACGCCACCGTGCGCTCGATGATGGAGAACGCGGGCCTGTCCAGCGGCCCACAGATCATCCTCGGTCGCGGTTCGATCATCCCTGCGGATGGGAAGTGGGAAATCACCCCGCGGAAAATCTGGATTCTCAAGCCGGACGCCGACATCCCGGACGTGACCAAAGCGTTCAACGCCGTGCAGATTCCCAGTATCCAGCAGGAACTGCTCGAGTCCGTGAATTTCGCCCTGAAGATGGCCGAGAACGTCACCGGCCTGCCGATTCTGCTGCAAGGTCAGCAGGGTCCGACCGGCGTGCCGGAAACCGTGGGTGGTATGCAGATTCTCGTGGCCAACGCCAGCTCCCTGCTGCGCCGCATGGCTCGCATCTTCGACGATTCCATCACCAAGCCCCACGTCACCGCCTACTATGACTGGATGATGGAGTTCGGCGAGGACGATTCGATCAAGGGCGACTTCAAGATCGTGCCGCGCGGGTCCAGCGCACTGGTGGCCAAGGACATGCGCAACACTTTCCTGATGCAAGCCATCCCACAGATGCTCGCCAACCCGGCGTTCGGCATCGACCCGGCGCGCTACTTCAAACAGGTGGCCCGCCTTAACGGTCTCGAGCCGGAAGATGTGCAATTCACCGAAGCCGAGCTGGCGATCATCATGCAGCAGCCGCAGCCTGTCGATCCCCGTGTCCAGTCCGCGCAGATTCGCGCCGAGGCCGACATCCAGACCTCCCAGCTGGACAACGAAACCGATCAGGCCCGTATCGCCCGCGACATCGATCGCGACACCGCCTACGTGGAAGCCGAGAACGAGCGCACCAAGACGACGATGGCCACGAAAATGGCCGAGCTCGAGCTACGCCGCGAACTGGCCATGCTCGACTACGCCAACAAGCACGAGATCACCATCGAAAACATTAAGGCCAAGCTCGCAAGCGAAGGCGCCAAGATGGACCTGCAGCGCGAGCTGGCGCAGTTCGGTCAAGTCAGCGCCAAGGATATGCAGGTCACCCAAGGTAAGCTGGACAAACAGCAAGCGGCGGTTGAGCAAGCCATCACCCCTGCGGTTGAGCCGCCCGGCCGCGCGCCTGCCGGCCAAGGGTTCGCGCTATGATGTTTTTGATGTATAGTGGTGGAATCTGAACGATGGGTTACACCATGTCCGATTACGAAAACTTAAAAGCTGTTCTTAACTACGACCCTGTTTCTGGCAAATTTACATGGATCAAGTCGAAAGGTCGAGGTATGCACTTTCGATCTGGTGAAGCTGGGACGACTCATGTGCGCGGATACCGCTACATCCGATTTATGGGGCGATCGTTATTTGCTCACCGACTTGCGTGGTTATATATGACAGGTGCGTGGCCAACACATCAGATAGACCACATTGACGGGGTGAAGGACAACAACGCGTGGTCTAATTTGCGAGAGGCCACCAACGGTCAGAACCAAGAGAATCTAGCGGGTGCCAAGGGTAAAACAAGAACTGGACGCTTGGGGATAACTTTTCGCCGTGGGATGTTTGAGGCTCGCATTCAGGTCAATGGGCGGCGCCGTCACATTGGGACATTCACGGAACTTGTTGCCGCCGAAGCGGCTTACGCAGATGCAAAACGAAAACTTCACACGCACACGGATAGATTCAAATGCTGATACCTGATGACTTTGAAGTGCAGCCTTTGGACACCGTTCCGCGGATGGCCGAGGAAGCAAAGCACCAGGCTGTACTGGTAGCGGCATTGCGCGCCAAGTGGGCTACAATCGCAGACACAACACTACGCCCTGTTATTTTCCACATCCCTATGGGTGGCTCACGGGATGCGCGAGAAGCTGCCAACCTGAAAGTTCAAGGCGCGCTTGCCGGAGTTCCTGATCTTTGCATCGTTGCTCCTTGCGGTAGGATAATTTGGATTGAGATGAAAGCGCATGATGGTCGAGTCAGTACCACTCAATCCAAACTGCACGAACATTTTAAGGCGCTCAAACAAACGGTGCTTGTTGCACACAGCGTCTTTGATGCGCTGGATCAACTGCGAGGGATCACCCAATGACCGACATCAACAACGTCATGGCGCTGGTGTTTGCCGACGCCGACATGGCGCATCAACAACATCTCGCCACCAAGAGCTATGCTGAGCACGTTGCGCTCGGTGAGTTTTACTCGGGTGTGCGTGAAAAGTTCGACGCACTGGCCGAGTCTTTGGTTGCCATGGGGCAGCAGGTGCCGCTGGCGAACGCCCCCATGGTGTCGCACCTGCAGCAGAGCTTCACCCAGCTGCAGGAACTGCGTGCAGTGTGTGATGGCATTCCTGCAGCTGAGAACCTGTTCGATGAGATCGGCGCCTGTTATCTGGGTGCGATCTACAAGCTGGGGCTGACGCAATGAAGCTGAGCCCTGAACAGAAACATAGCGTCGGCTGGGTGCTGGTAAAGCAGTACGCGACCGAACGCCTTGCCGAATTGCGGGCACGCCTTGAGGGTGACTTGCCTGAAAAAGATACGGTTCAAGCCCGGGCCTCAATCCGGGAAATGAAGCGTTTGCTGGACCTTGAAAACCCTGAACAGGAGCTAGACAACAATGGATGAATCACTGCACCAAACCCAGACCCCTGAAGAATCAGCGGCCGAAGATGCGGCGTTTGCCGCAGCTTTCGTTGAAACTCGTGGGGAAACCCCGGAGCCGGTCGTCGAGGAAACCCCCGCACCGGTCGAAACCCCGGAGCCGGTCGTCGAGGAAACCCCCGCACCGGTCGAAACCCCTGCTGAAGAAACCCCCGCACCGGTTGTTGCCGCAGGTCTGACCGAAGACCAGCTGGCCACCGCCCTGTCACGTATCTCGCAGCAACAGGGCACGATCGACAAGTTGGGTGGTCGCCTTGGCCAACTCATGCAGCAGGTTGAGAAGCTGAAGGAGCAGCCGCGCACAGCGGCCGAGCAGCGCTCGTTCGACCTGAAGTTCGAGCGCCTGCAGGAAGCCTTCCCCGAGCTGGCCGAAATGCTGCGCGAAGACCTGAAGAGCATTTCCGCAGCGCCCGCCACCGAGCAGCCTCCCACCCAGACCTTCACGGCCGAGGATGTGGATAAGATCGTCAATGCCAAGTTGCAGACTTTCCAGAAACAGCAGGAGGTCGGCTTCGAAGTGCGCGCGCTGGGCGCCGCTCACCCTGATTGGGAGCAGGTTATCCGCACTCCACAGTTCGCCCTGTGGCGCGACAACGTGATCGAAGATGGCAAGGCGCTCATGGAATCCGAGAACGCCCAGTTCATCTCCCTGAAGCTGACACAGTTCAAGGATTGGGTGAAGAGCACCACGAGCCCGACCCACCAGCAAGCGCCAGCACCACAGGTGGTTCAGCGGGCAAACCCGCGCCTCGCAAACGCAGTCTTGCCGCGCGGTGTGCAGGTGAAACCGAGTGGTCCGGCGACCGAGGATGATGCGTTTGCGGCAGCTTTTGCCAACGAGCGCAAGAAGTCAGGATATTGACAATCGGCAACCTGAACCCTACACTGTAGATTCTCATCCAACCAGAAACAGGAGATACACCACCATGAAACGAACTCTTGCAGTCCTTTTCGCCGCGATGCTTTCATTCAGCGCCTTCGCAGTCGGTATCGGCAACGACAATCCGCCGGGTGGCGGGGGTGGTGTCCTGACTCAGAATCAGGGCCAGCTTCAGGTGCAGGGTCAGGCGCAACTCACCAACGTCGATGTGTCCAATCGCATCTCGAACGATGTCCGCAACAACGCCACGGCTTTCGCCGCCGGCGGTTCGGCAAAGTCCGGATCGTTCAGCCAGTCCAACTCGGGCGGCAACACGCTGTCCAACGGCGGCAACTCGCTGACGGTCAATGCTGCACCCATCCCGACGCAGACCACGACCCGTATCGAGCAGAGCGACTACACCGTGAAGAACGTCCCGTCGGTATTCAGCGGAAACGTATATCCCACCAGCCCCTGTATGGGTTCCAGTACCGTCGGCGGTGCGGGTGTTGGCTTTGGATTTTCCGTCGGCACCAGTTGGAAGGACGACGAGTGCGGTATCCGTGAAACCTCCCGCAGCTTCTCGGGCCTTGGCCTGAAGGAAGATGCGCTGGCCGTCCTCTGCACCAGCGAGTACGCCAAAGAAGCCCCGGCCTGTGTTAAACTGCGCGACAAATAATCACTGAGGTGCAGGGATGATCTGGTTAGCGTTGGCCCCACTCTGCGTGATTGCAGAACTGCTTGCAGTAATCCTTGCACCGATACTCCCCATGTTCGTTGTGGGGAAGGATCACCTACCGCACTGGCTGTCTTGGTTCGACACCCCGGACAATCCGACATGGGGTGACGCCGGCCACTGCAAACGCTGGGCCGGATGGCCACGATACGTTCAGACGGCCGCATGGTTGCTTCGCAATCGAGCCTATGGGTTTAAGCTCGGCCCGTTGGGCTGCCCGGTGCAGCCTTATTTTTTGGTTGCCGGCAACCTCTCAATCAAAAATCGAGATGACGCAAAAGCCGGATACCTGTTTCTCTCAGGCGACTTGCACCACTGGTATTCGAAGGTGATCTCCCCGATCGGTTTCAACTATTGCATTCAACTGGCCTTTGGGTGGCAACTAGATGCCCCGATCAACGGTCGAAACCTGTACATGATTTCACCGCGCATAACGAGGTTCTATCGTGCCTGAAAAAGACCCGGGAAACTACTCAATAATCACCTATGCTTGGGTTGTTGTTCTGTCGATGTGGGGTGGTACTGTTGGCTTCCTCAACAAGTACAAGGAGGGTGTCGTGCGACCTTTCAACTTTACCGAATTGATGGGCGAACTCGTCACAAGCGGGTTCATCGGGTTGATCACCTTTTGGCTCTGCGAGTGGTCAGGCACACCGCCGCTGCTTGCGGCCCCGATGATCGGGATAAGCGGGCACATGGGTAGCCGGGCCATCTTTCAACTCGAAAAGTGGTTCATTGCGCGCCACCCGATGAAAGAATGAAATGAGCTTGCGAGAACTCCAATCCGAATTTGCATCACTGATCCCGCCCCTTATCAGCAAGGCTATCCTGTTGGGGTATGCCGTCACGCTGGGTGATGCCTACCGTGATCCGCGTGTGCATGGCGCTATCGGCGTGAAGCAGGGTTATGGTCACAGCAAGAGCGCGCACAAGCAGCGCTTGGCGATCGACCTGAACCTCTTCAAAGGTGGGGTGTTCATGGCCGACACCGAGGCTCACCGGGAACTCGGCGAATGGTGGGAAAAGCAGCACCCGTTGGCCAGATGGGGTGGGCGCTTCAAAACGCCCGATGGAAATCATTATTCTCTGGAATATGGGGGTATGAAGTGACAATCTCGATGGCTGACATAGGGTGGGTCGCCGGTCTGGTTGAGGGTGAAGGTTGCATTGTGGTTAGTCGTGCATCAAAGACTCTTCGACTCTCTATCGAGATGACGGACCTCGACGTGTTGCAAAAGGCTCAGCGTTTGTTTGGCCCAGATTCAAAGCTATCAAAGCGAACTGTTACGCTACCAAACCCAAAATGGAAGGACAGATACATACTCCATTTGTCCGGGTCGAAGCTGATGCAGTGGTTGATGACTATATACATGTTCATGGGTGAGCGGCGCCGAGCGAAGATTTCGGATGCCATACAGATGTTTAAGGAGAGGCGCACGCGAAAGCCTTTCACAGCTAAGCCAAGATCGAAAAACGCATATCTGATACAACCCCTTTAAGGAGTCAAGTGATGGACCCGATTACGATCACCAGTATTTTCTCGATCGGCGCAAAGCTGATCGACAAGTTGTTCCCGAACCCGGAAGAGAAGGCCAAGGCCCAACTCGAACTGCTCAAGATGGAACAGGCCGGGGAGCTTGAGGGTGTGCGTGTGCAGTTGTCGGCGATCATCGCCGAGGCCAACAGCCCTGATCCTTGGACCAGCCGCGCACGGCCGTCTTTCCTGTACGTGGTGTATATCCTTTTGCTCTGGTCCATCCCGATGGGTGTGCTGTATGTGTTCAACCCGGATGCCGGCTTGAAATTCACGGAAGGGTTCAAGGCGTGGCTTAGCGCCATCCCTGAGCCGGTGCTCACCCTCTTCGGTGTGGTCATGACAGGCTACGTTGCCGGGCGATCTTGGGAAAAGACGCGCGGCTTAAAATAGATTGCAGCATTCGGCGATAGCCAGCCCCGGTCACAAGCCGGGGTTTTTTATTGTCAGGTCGATAAATTTTTTGTATGACCCTATTGACAAGCTGAATCGATAGGGATAAGTTTCGCTTATGGCGCCATTAAACCGACGCCGCCTTTGCCCGACCAAGAGGCCGGATAGCAAGCACAAGACTCCGAACTTTTTGTTTTGAACCATCGCCCATAGGGCAAAGGAAAAATTGTCATGTCCCAAGTAATGACCACGCAAGCCGCACGAATTGGCAAGTGGAAGGGTGAAATCCTCGCCCGTGCAATCCCGTGTGAAGTCCTGCAGCTGACCGCTTCCCAGAAGCAAATGCCCAAGAACGTGTCCGATACCGTCGTGTATCGCCGCTGGGTTCCCTACAACGCCACCGTCGGCAATCCGAACATCCTGATTCAGTCGGGTGGCGCCGTTGTCGAAACCGACGCATCGAACCGCGTTGCCACAACGCTGACCAACAACCTGTTGGCTGAAGGCACCACCCCGACCCCGGAAACGATGGTCGCACAGGACATCACCGCCGTCCTCAAGCAGTATGGTTGCCTCTACTCCTTCACGGATGTGGTCGCCGACCTGTACGAAGACGACATCGCCGATGCGATGAAGACCCAAGTCGCCGAACGGATGATCCTCATCCGTGAGCTGGAAGTCTTCTCCAAGGTTCGCGCTTCGACCAACCGCTTCTACGGTGGCGCCGGCACCACGCTGGCAACTGTCGATGGCAAGCTGACGGCCAAGATGATCCGCAAGATCGTCCGTTCGCTGGCGGTCAATAAATCCCGCAAGATCACCTCGATCCTTGCCCCGACCCCGAACATCGGCACCAAGCCGATCGAAGCCGCGTGGATTTGTTTCTGCCACAGCGACATCGAAGCCGACCTGCGCGATACCACCGCATTCCCGGGCTACACCCCGGTGGCCGCCTACGGTTCCCGCAAGCCGCTGCACGAAAACGAGCTGGGTTCTTTCGAGAACGTCCGCTTCGTTGCCTCTCCCGAACTGGTCCCGTTCCAGAACGGTGGCGCAGCTGTCGGCACCACGGGTTGCCTCTCCACCGGTGGCACCGCCATCGACGTGTATCCGCTGATCATCACTGGTCAGGAAGCCTACGGCACCGTCGCCCTGCGCGGTTCCAAGTCCTTCGATCTGTCGGTCATCCCGGTCGGCAACAAGGATAGCGCCGACCCGCTCGGTCAGCGCGGTTACATCGGTGCCAAGTTCTACGCTGTTTCGGTTCTCCTGAACCAGCAGTGGATGGCTTGCGCTCTGGTCGGCGCCGGCAACCTCGCCTAATCGGTCTGGTTGATTGAATACCCGGCCGCCCACATGTGGCGGCCGGTGTAACGATAAGCGAGGTGCGTTGTGATTTCAGTTGCAGGTAAGCCGAACGCCGGGGTTGTTGTTGCCACTGGCACAGGTTCTGGCACAGGCCCGTTCAATGCCATTTTCGTGGTGGCTGCGGCCACGTTTTCAGCTTGGTCAGAGTCCGGTTTGACCGGCACAATGACAGGTGTCGCATTTCCGGCAAACAGCTGGATTTACGGAAACATCAACAGTTTCACCTTGACCAGTGGTACAGTTCGCGCCTATAAGGTGTGAGCCTTCAAACCCAAACAGGAGCAGTCGTAATGTCCGCAAAGAAAATCATCGATTCACAGGAAACCCAACCGCTTCAGCCGTCCGATATTTCCGGCGACTTCGATAGCGTGTATGTGCCGCAAACCCCCGAGATTGAAATCATTCCGGGTGCAACCAAGAGCGTGAAAGGTAAGGGTGGTCTCAGCGCCCACGCGCAAGAGTTGATTTTCAACGAAGAGTTCGTCGAAGTCATGCTCCACGAATCCACCGACGACAATGCCGAGAACCCGGTCTTCACCGCTTGCAACGGCGTCACCCAATATTTTTACCGCGGCATCCCGCAAAAGGTGCGCCGCAAGTTCGTGGCGATCCTCGCGTCTTGCAAGGAGCATTCCGTTAGCACCCCGGAATACACCGCACAGGACGGTTCCCGCGCGATGGGTATCCGCCGCACGTCGTCGCTCAAGTACCCCTTCTCGATCATCTCCGATACCAACCCTCGCGGTGCGGCGTGGCTCAAGGGGTTGCTCCAATCCCAAACGTAATAAAGCCGGGGTTCCCATCCTGTTACCCTGCTTTCCCGGCATCCTTGTGGTGCCGGTTTTCTTTTGGTACTATGAAAAACAATTACACCCGAGGTTGCCCCCATGAATTTCCTCACCCTAGTCCAGCGCGTATTCATTGAAGGTGGTATATCCGGCCAGATCAATAGTGTGCAAAATCAGACCGGTGAAGCCCTTCGAATCGTGACTTGGGTGAATTCGGCCTATCGGGAAATCCTCAACAGTGACCAGTTCTCGTTTGGATTCATCCGTCGCGAACAGCAATCGCAACTGGTCATTGGTAAGGGTACATACAGCAAGGCCGATTTGAGCTTGCCGCTGCTCGGCCAGTGGGACACCGACACCATGCGTGTGTCGGTCAATCAGGATCGGTCTGACGAGAGTTTCGTGTTCAACCTGCGCTGGCCCGACTTTCGTGACTACTGGCGTTTCAGCACGCGCAGCATCACCACCGGGCGCCCGCTGAATTGCTCGGTCGATCAGGATACCAATCTCCAGATTGGCCCCCTACCTGAAGTTGCATATTGGCTCAACTTTCAGTACCTTGAAACCCCTCCTGACATGCTCGACAATGTGGATGTCCCTGTCATCCCTGAGCGCTGGCAGATGGCGATCGTGTGGCGCGCGCTGCGCCACTACGGGATGTTTGAGTCTGCACCCGAGGTTGTCATGCGCGCCGACGCGGCATACAATGAAATCATGCTGCGCATGACCCTTGACCAGACGCCTGAGATTGTTGTTGGTGCGCCGCTATGTTGAGGCCTGAAGGTCTCCCGCAAACACAGTACGACCTGATCCAGCTCGGTGGCGGCCTTGATCTGGCAACACCCGCCTTCAATCTGGCGCCGGGCGTACTGCGCGACGCGATCAACTTTGCGGCAAGGCCGCTTGGTGGCTATTACCGTATTGCTGGATACGAGCGGATCAATGGTATGCCGAAGCCGAGCGATGCCACCGTCACCGTGCTTCAGGCAACGTGGTCGGGTGTCCGCCC
>OFQV01000324.1_pt1 | contig 13063 bp, 26 predicted proteins | sample 1542971 | NCBI WGS metagenome assembly OFQV01 (sample SAMN07774229, study PRJEB24372) | wastewater metagenome | isolation source: WWTP Cannobio (Effluent) | place: Italy: Cannobio | collected 2016-01
AAACACCCCCATCAAGCTATTAAGCCATCCTTAATAGCTCCCCCCCCAACCCCTCTTTCCCCACCTTGACCCGGCCTGTTTCCTGGAAGGGCTGTCCTTTTTGCGGAAAATTGGGCCTGGAAGGGGCCTGGGAGCCTCTTTGATTGCCTATTGGACTCTCTGTAGCCCTCTCCTGATAGGATGTCTCTATGGGCCACCTGTGAGGGATTCTTCTGCGTTTAGGCCTGCGGGTGGCTGCAAATAAGGATAGCCCTCTCTAGCAGTGACTTACGACTAGAAAGGCCTGGATGGAGGGGTCCAGCTCAAATGAAAAGCGACGTAAGCCACGAGACTTCTCAGGTCCTTGGGGTCCACCTTACCCCTCTGGCGGTCCTTTCGGATGGCCGCGAGGCTCCTTCCGGTGGCTGCTGAGATGTCCCGGATCCCGAATTTGTAGGGCCTCTTGGGCACCTTGAGGCGGTTTGGACGGGATTGAAGAACGAACATGTCCAAGTAAACCATGTCCAAGCTGGACAGTCAAGACGGCTTGTATCAAGTCTGGCGGGGTTAATTGGACAAGTGCCCTAAAAGCCCCGTTGTCCAACTTACACAATGTCCAAGTTGGACAACGGGATTTAGCGTATCTTCCTCTTGACGCTCCCTGAAGAGCCTGTATTCTGCCACTCGAAATGAAAATCAAGATCACCATGAAGGACCCCGACGGCCCCCATGAGGCGGTCCGGGAGGCTGTGATGGATAGGGTCAAAGCAATGGTCGAATCAGGATCCCTGTCGAGGGATGAGGCTGACAGCCTGATTGACTCACGGGTGGAAGAGTACATGGGAAAGCTCCACCGATGGCTGCCATACGGAGAGTACCTGACCGTCCTGTTCGACACCGATGCCGGCACAGCCACGGTGCTGGAAGGAGAAGGGCAATGAGCGATACACCAAAAGCTGACGAGGTTGAGTTGCTGAAGTGCTGCGATTGCGGAAAGCAAACAGTGGATGTCAAAATGCAGCCTTGCCCGTTTGCACAGGAGATTCACTTCGACAACCAAGAATACCCGCTGTGTCCTGATTGCTGGGAAGAACGGGCCCAAGACATTTGACCATGCACACCACCCACCCAGCCCTAGAGTCCGCCGTCTCAAAGCTCGTCCGCGAGTACTCCTTGGCCAGTGAAAAACTGACCGAGGAGGTGATGACGAAGGCAATCCTCGAAGCCATCGCTTGCGGGGATTTCGTGACCCACATCGCCGAGGATACGAGGTGGCCAAAGCCGCAGGAAGGACTCGCCGTGAACGAGGATGGAAAGATGGTGGCTACGATCTACATGTCAGCCGGCTGCTACTACCAGCCCTACGCCAGGGTGGCTGATCTGGAGGCTGAGATCGACCGCCTTCGAGCCGTCGTGGATAAGCTGGAGGAGCATCGCGTAGATGACATCAGCAGTACTGAGGTCATCTTCTCCGCGCCCTCATGGCCATGGCCATCAACCCAATCAAGCAGCCTCGACCATTAATCCGATGACCCTCTCATTCCCACCTCTCCCTCCAGGCCACTCCTACCTCAACCCAGAGAACCTCACACCCGAACAGGTGGGCGTCGATGATGGCTGGAGGCCCCTGTGTACGCTGGATGAGCGGTATCCAGAGGATCATCAGTTCTTGATTGGGCGGGATTGGCAGAAGGGGGCTCCATGCTCTGGGAAGCCAGATTACGGCCACACGGATCCCACCTACCGCACCCGCGCACCCATCCCAGGGGCTGGAACGATCACGTTCACTAACCCATCCATTGGCCTCCCTCCAGCCAACATCACCAAGAACCACATCTGGTCCGTGAACTACGAGCCTCACGCTAGCGGGGCCGCAGTCCCACGAGCCACACACGACCGAGACCCTTCCCAGATCAATCACGGTGGAAGGCTCGTGATTTCACTGACCTACCTTGGAGAGATTAAACCATGACCAACCCCAACCTATCCCGCTCCATCCGATACCGAGAGCGCAAGCTGGAAGACATCCAGAAGCGCCAACAAGCTCTCTACTATGAACAGCAGGAGCTGGAAGAGAGCGCACACAAGCTGTCGGTATGGCTGAACAAAAACCGCCCCTACGTCCCGCTGGAGGACCCAGTTGCCGAGGAGCAGCGCAAGGATTGGGCTAGGATGGCAGAGAAGTGGGACGCTGTGCCCATGTATGTCATGAGGCAAACCAATCCCATTTTCTCCAACCTCTACGAGGAGTTTCTCAAGAATCAACCATTCAAGGCCCAACCATGACCTCACAAGACAGCGAGCGCCTCAACAAACTTATAGCCCTGCAAGCCATCATGAAAACGGGATTTGCCGGCGTGGACGCGGAGTGTAAAATCGTTGACAGGAGGCACTACCCTCGCGCAATCCCATTGCCAGGCTGTAGGACGCTGGGCATCCCCGACCCAATTCACGTTGAGGAGATTGACTGCCCTAATTGCTACGGAGGACACCAGAAACCATGCCAATGGTGCTGTGACTCTGGAAGAGTTGTGAACATCCCGAATAGCCCAACCCCATGACCCCCCATCAATTCTCACCCCCTCCCGGGAAGTGCAAGATGTGCGGCTTCTCTCGCTGGACTGGCGGCCAAGAGACCGGCCTCTGGAGGTGCGGGTGCTGCAAGACTATCCGCAATGAGGTCCCTGTGAGGCGGCCCAAGAGGCACATCAGGAACTGGAGAGGGAAGCCGTGAAATGCGTTGATTGCCAGTCCTCGATGAGCCGCCAAGGTACCAACCGTAGGGACATTTGCAAGTCCTGTTGGGATTTAAGGACACTCACCATCGGGATGGTCAAGAGCGGTTCAATGACGGTCTCCGTATTCCGAGAGATCCAGGTGGAGATGGGAAAAGGAAACGGCCAGAAGGCCATGCTGGAAGCGACAAGTTCAGACCTATATCAGATATGAAAACCACAATCACAATCAACGGACTCCCAGTCGAGTTCACGGACGAGGCCCCCGAGAAACCTGGGTTGTATTGGTGGCTTAGCGGGATGGAGCTTCCAGCATTAGTAGCGAGAGATGTTATGAGCCTAGGTGATGACATCATTGATTGTGCGTCGTCGTTTCCAGCAAATGCTATAGGCGGCCTCTAGTCCGCCCCGCTCGTGCCGGTGACGGAGGTGGAGAAGGTTTATAAATCGGCTACAACCTGGCAATTCTAGGCGGATGCGGCTACGTCGTCTTCTGGAAGGACGGATCCCCTCTCTGGTTCATTGTGGCCCTTGCCTGTTTGGCGACCAAGATTCCACATCCTGAAGATTTCAAATGACCACTGACCAGGAAGACCACCCTAAGCGGCTAACCCACCACGAGGCCCGTAAAGCCTCCGGTGAGGCTTACATGATGTGCAATGAATGCGGCGCACTCCTATTCTCATTTGATGGCCCGGGTGACGCCTCACGAAACTGCCCTTACATGAAGTCCGGCAAATGCGAACCACCACAACCGAAATGACCACTCCGTCTAATATGAATCATACATTCACTCCATTCCCTAAGATCCCTCGTCTCAACCGCACTGTTCGGGTGACAGAAAAACTCGATGGTACGAACGCCTCAATCAAGATCGTTGACCCCTCATCAATCATGGAAGGCGAAACCCCAGTAGCGACGGTTGGTGGTGTATCCATCTTCGCCGGCTCTCGAAACCGCTGGATCACCCCAGACAACGACAACTATGGGTTCGCGAGGTGGGTTCTCGAACACGCCGATGAAATCGCCACCCTGAAGCCAGGCCTCTACTTCGGAGAATGGTGGGGTAACGGCATCCAGCGTGGGTACGGGTTGAAAGAGAAGCGCCTATCACTGTTCAACACAGCCGCCTTCGCCCTGCACGGTGAGACCCCTCTCTTGATCACCGAGAACAGTCCCACCGGGCCCCGCTACCAGCAGGTCCTACCGCCGTGCATCGGGCTGGTTCCAGTGCTTGGTGTTGGCCATTTCTGTACCGACTGGGTGGCCGCGTTGGTGGCTCGCCTGTCCGAGAAGGGGAGCGTTGCTGCCCCAGGCTTCATGAATCCTGAAGGCGTCATTGTGTACCACGAGGCCGCAGGAGTCAGCTTCAAGGTCACCGTGAAGGATGACGAGAAAGGGAAGGGCCAATGACCACCATCGACCAAATCGCCTCCATCGACACCACCCTTCGCACCCTCAAGGAGGCCTTCGATGATGCACCATTGGACAAGCGCGACAAGTGGACAGAGAAGATCAATAGGGCCCTCGAAGAGCGCTTCACCCTCATGCAGATCCGTGACTGCGAAGCGCCATACAAGACGCCCTAGCCAGCCCTCCAGCCCCTAAAGCGCCATCCTCGACACCTTACTGTGGAGGGTAAATCTTCACGTCCGCCCTCGACTCACTGAGCGCGGCATAGATGGCCCTCTTCACGTCCTCCCATGGGAGCCCTCCTCGACCGCACCCCACAGCAGGAAGGGCCACGGATGGCGGCCTCTGGATCTGGATGAACCTGCGAAGCTTTTCGAGGCCGGTAAGGATCCAGTCCATCTTGCTCTTGTCCTGCCAGTGGTCCTTGGTGGCCATGCACCCCACGAAGACCGTCTCCTCCTGGAGGACGATAAACGACCCCGGGATGAACATGCCCTTCTCGCAGAGGGTCTGGTAGCGGTAGTTTGTGTGCGGGAACCGCTTCCTGAATTGCTTGGCCAGGCCAGCCCCCATGACGCCTACGCAGTTCACGGGGTTCACGAGGAGCTTGCAGCCGCTGTCGAAGATGCTTTCGTTGGGGTGTTCAGTAATCACAGCAGGATGGTGGTGGAAGGAAATTGGTCCGTCAAGCATCTTCCCCTTGACAGCGTAAATAGGAAGCGTACTGTGGGCCACGTAAATGAACACTCAATCCACCCTAGCTGAGTCTATCGCCCGCCGCGCCCATGCCGGACAGTTCCGCCGCGATGGAGTCACGCCTTACATCACGCATCCGGAGGCCGTGGCCTCCATGTTCGAGGACGACTACGAGAAAGCGATTGCGTGGCTCCATGATGTGCTGGAGGACGCGCCAGAGACCGAGGAGTCATTGAGGGCTGCCGGAGTGGATGATGATGTCATAGAGACTCTCAGAATACTCACCCACAAACCTGGCGAGGATTACTTTACCTACATCCATAGGGTGGCGTTTCTGTCCGAAACAACGAGAATCAAGATCGCCGACATCTTCCACAACATGTCCAGCAATCCAACGGCACGCCAGAAGGCTCAGTACACCGAGGCTATGCGTATCCTCCTCCAGTAACCTACAGTGAATCGGTATCAGTTGCGCCTCACAAAGTATCCTGAAAACATCCAACCATGAACAAGCTCATCCTGTCACTCCTGCTCGCCTTCACCGCCACTGCCCAGTGGCACTCCTCACCATTCCCTCAGGCTGCCCCCACCTCCGGGTACTCCTTCGAGCAGGTCTGGACGAACCTCGACTGGTCCGGCCCGAACCGCCCTCAAGGCTTCGAGGTCCACAACGGGTCCGTGTACGTCATCTGCCGGTACGGGAGGGTCTGGGTGGTCCCTAATCCCGGAAGTGCCGCACCCACACGCTCCCTGATCATCCACCTCCCGCAGATCTTCGCCACCGGAGACTCTGGCTTCCCTGGGTTCGTTTTCCACCCGGACGGACAGAGCATCTTCACGTTCACTACAGAGACGGCTACAAACAATGGGGTTGTCTCCATTCAGGATCGGGTGCGTCGATGGCCCTTCAATCCATCCAATCCCACAGCCTCACTCTCACTAGCCTCCTCGACCATCCTCCTCGACCAGTACGACCGCAGCCCTGAACACGCTGGAGGGGACATGCACTTCGGGCCCGATGGCTACCTGTACATCTCCCTTGGGGACGAGGGTGGGCAGGGCGGTGTCCTCCTGAACGGCCAGAGGATCGACCTGAACTACTACTCTGGGATCATCCGGGTGGATGTGAATAACCTCCCGGACAGCCTCGAACCGAATCCTCACCCAGCATTCAATGGTGGATGGAAGGTGCCGGCTGACAATCCCTGGGTGGGTGCCACCAGCTTCAACGGATCACCAGTGGACCCTCTTCAGGTCCGCACAGAGTTCTGGTCAGTGGGCCTCAGGAACCCAACGAAGTTCTCCTTCGACACCAACGGGGTCATCATGGCCACGGATGTAGGAGGCTCCCGCTGGGAATCGGTACGGCGAATCACGAAGGGCAGCAATCATGGATGGAACTGGTACGAAGGACCTGAAGTGGTCACCTCGTATGCGCCCCAAGTATCGGATAGGCCTGCCGTGAGCTTCACGGAGCCGGCATGGACCTACCCTCACAGCGCCATTGCGGCTTCAGTGGGCTGGACGGACCAACGCTTCATCGGGAACTGCATCATTGGTGGGATGATCTACAGTGGGTCGAAGTACCCATCCTTGAACGGCAAGTACATCTTCGGAGACTACACCTCCAAGAACGTGTGGTCCATCGGGACCGGTACAAATGCCACTGTTTCGTGGCTAGGGTCCCACCCTTCTGGGTTGGCCTGCGCTGCTGTGAACCCAGCTAACGGAGACATCCTGATTGGCTCGTTCGGGGACGGTAAGATCTGGAAGATGGTGCAGAGTGCCCCCTCTGGAGTCCCGCTCACGCTGTCCTCCACCGGGATCTTCACCAATCTGGCCACCATGGAACCTTCCGATGGGGTCCTTCCCTACGAAGTGGCCTCACCGTTCTGGTCCGACCACGCCATCAAGACCCGGTGGTTCTTTCTTCCACCCGGAGGGGTCATCTATCGCGGAACGAGCGACCAGTGGATATTCCCGGTGGGGTCCGTCTGGGTGAAGCACTTCGATTTGCCATACGTTCGAGGGTTTCAGGAGGGCCGAAAGGTCGAGAGCAGGTTTACCGTCAAAACCGAGGCAGGCCTGTACGGACTCACCTACCGCTGGAGGGAGGATGGGAGCGATGCCGACCTAGTTCCAGAGCAAGGAGCCGACGGTGAGTACCCTGTTACCGATTCCGGGGTGGACATCAGCCAAAAATGGCACTGGCCTAGCCGGTCCGAGTGCATTACCTGCCACAATCCTGAGACCGGGTACGTTCTAGGGTTCTCCGCCAGGCAGCTCAACACCACTGCCCTCGCTGGAGAGGTGGTTGTAGATCAGCTTCTGGCCCTGTCGCAGCTTGGCGTGTTCAATACACCCTATTCGAGCGTGGTTGGGGTGCCAAGGCTGTCTCGACCACTCGACGAGACGGCTACATTGGAGCACAGGTTCAAGTCCTACACGGATGCCAACTGCGCTTACTGCCACTTCCCGGGTGGACCTGGGCGTGGAGAATGGGATGCACGATTTTCAACACCAATGACCTCCTCAAAGATCATCGGAGGCAGTGTTATCGAGAGCTTTGGTGTTGAAGGATCCTCTGTGATCACCCCGGGGTCCACGAATAGGAGCGTCCTGTTTCGCCGGGTGGCTGATTTCATCGGCGACCAGCACCCAGCCGAGTACCACATGCCCCCTTTGGCCACCTATCAGCGCAACGAAGCTGGTATTTCGATGATCGAGCGGTACATCAACAGCCTGACGGCACGCTCATCGTGGTCCATTGGCCTCGACGACAACCGTGCCCATGATTTCAAGCTGGAGAACGCCTCAAACCCACCCGCTCCAGGGTCTCCAACGACCCTTGACGATGATTTCTACACCTCCGGGGTGTATCCTCAGGGCTACAATGGCCTCACGGGAGCCCTCGTGGTTCCCGATGACGAGCCTTGGTTGAACTGGGAGAGGGCCTTGACGAGGGGCAACAAAGTCAATCGGTTCCACTTCGTGAGCCAGGAGGCTTTGCAGGCCTCGATGAGCACTGAGTTCTACTCGGTGGGGTCCATGATTGGGGGAGTCGTGCAGCCTGGATATGCCACCCACAATCTGGTGATTCGACACATCACGGGAAGCTCCACGAACACGATTTGGGATGGCGCTGTGGCAGCACCCATCTCTTTGGATGTGCCGATCAATGTGGCTCGTGGTCCAAACACCATCGAGTTCACTAGGACTGGACCGCTGGCTTCTGGGACATCGTACTGGATGCTGTTTGATTACGTGAAGGTTGAATAAACAAACGAAAGGAAACCAATGAAAGACGCACAGCAAGATGTGATTGAGGAGTTGAGGCGAGACTTGGAGCGGTCCAACAAAGCCGGCGCAGCCACGCAACGACACATGAATCTCTGCCGCGACATTACCAAATGTCCGGACGATGAGACGTTGGCCGTGTGGTTGGAGAAGAGGGCGGAGGATCTCACAGCCATCAAAGAATCCATCGCCAGCGACGCGGAAGAGACTAACAACCTGTGGGCCGCAGCGGAGTATGCGCGGAAGAAGCTGGAGAAGGAACCCTCCACCCGCGTCCGCCTCGACGATCCGGTGGTGAAGGGGTTGGTGGAGGCGCTGGCCGCACACAGCAACAGCATGGTTCGCTTCAACGCCCTCGCCGCCTACAACGCCCGGCTGAAGGAGGTGGGTTGTGAGTGATCGTGGATTCTATGGTCCAGCTGATTCATGGCTAGAAGACAAGAAGGTGGTATTTGCTGAAGAGTATCACAAACTCGAACGCGAACTCGCCGAAGCGGATAGGAAGCGAGCGGAAAATCTAGCGCTAGCGAACAAGTTGGCTGATGATGTTACAGAGTTGTCTTCACGCTTCAACGAAGCTCGGCGGGAGTGGGAAGAACTCAACGCATGGAAAACCGGCAAGAAAGGGATTGAGGACTTCTACCAAATCCGCGAGGAGTTGTGGACCGCACAGCGACAACTCACCGCCCACAAGGAGGCGCTGTGGAAGTGTGAGGAAGTGCTTCTGGAGCTAAACGAGAGCGGTGGGTATCTCGTCACCACGGAAACTGAAACGTGCTGCTCGTGCGGAGCTTATGGGAAACTCAGACAGGCTGAGCACGACGAGGGTTGTCTTCAGCCTAAAGTGGACGCCGCCATCGCCGCCATCGCGAAGTGCAAGGAGGGGAAGTGACCCCACTCTCTCCATCCCGCGTTGCCGCCCTCATGGGCACTGCAACAGCCAAGCGCTCCCATGAGGCAGTGGCCCGCCGACTGTTCCGTACCGGGTACACCAAGAAGGCCATTGCTGAAAAGCTGGGCATTACGCTTACTGATGTTCAGGAGGCCATCAGTGGACACGTCTTCAATGTCCGTGATACCAAGGCCGCCCGCAAGTATCGCCTGCGTAGCTCAACTGGTAGAGCACCTCTTTTGTATTCAACTACCGCGCCCTAAATGGACGCGGATTGAGCCGTGAACCTAAACCGAAACCAGACTGCCGTGCGTGACGGACAATCCAGCAACGATGTCGAGCGGTTCCGAGCTTTTGAGGGGCTGAAGGCTCCTCATCGTGACGCCGACTTGCGCCGCCACGATAGACCGGAGGCGAATGTTCACACTCGCATTCCGGTCGGCGTCATCTTGGTGGTCGCACTTCTGACAGCAGAAGCTCAAGCCTTTCCGGTTGGACGCCGAGACATGGCCGCACTTGGCGCACCCACGCGAAGTGTTGGCCGGGTTCACGAACTCCGTTGCAATCCCGCAAGCCTGCGCTTTGTAGGCAATCTTGAACTGCCCATTGGCGTAGGGCCAGCGGTGTATTTTGGAACGGAGGTCTTTCCCCTTGTTGAGCGACGAGTCTCTCACGTTGCTCAAGTCTTCAAGAACTACACGCCTCGCCCCATTGGACACGGCGTAGCCAATCAAGGACTTGCTCGCACAGTGGAGCAGGTCGTTCGTTACGGCAGCCTCGTTGCCACTCATGCGCCTCAAGAGGCGGTGAGCGGAACGGGAGCCAACGGCTTGAATGGCGGCACGCGCCCTGCGGATGCAAGTGCGACGGTGATTCAACACCCCGCCCTTGAAGAAAAATGTGTCAGCGTTGGCCGAGTTGGTGGCGACCATCAAACGCTTGATGCCGAAGTCCACCCCGACGATGCAGCCTTCGGACTTGGGTTCAGGAACTTCAACCTCGTGGGCCAGAATCAGGAACCACGTCTTTCCGACTCGTTTCAGCTTGGAGTCCTTCCAGCCGGTCGTTGGGATCGCCTTATGCTCCAAGATGGCAGGCTCGCCGAGGATTGTGAGCCCCTTCCGATTGCGCCCGAAGTCCCGTTTGTGAGTCAGCGGCAGGGTGGGACGCTTGAACGTAGCGAGGCTCCATTTCCCGAGTGCCTTCTGCGTCTTGTAGGTGGCCGTGACCTGACGAAACAGGGAGCACGTCAACTGCGAAGGAATGCCGAATTTCTTCCGCACCTTACCGTAGAGTTCACGGGACAGCCGGTTGGAGTTCAGTTCCTTGGACTCGAAAACCTGCTCAGACACCCAGCAAGCAGCGGCGAGATACTTGACCACAGCGGCGTCAAAATGCTCAGATGCCACAACTTTGCACTTGATTGTCCGAATCGTCTTCAATACAGTAGTATTGTAGCAGAAGTATTGAGCGCGTCAACTAAAACCCGAAAAGTCCCCATAAATGGTGAGGTTTCCACCCACAAATCCTGATGAGGATGTTGCGGGTTCAATCCCTGCCGCAGGCTCCACTTTTAATTCAAACTATGGAAACTATACCTCAATGGAAAGTTCAAGTCTTTGGCTCCAAATGCACAGACGGTTGGGAGATTTCAGTAGTGCGCTTAAGCAATGCTCATGGTCAGAGATCATGGGGATGGTTCGATGAAAACAAGCTATTGGTTTCCCATAACGGAGGGCCGTGCGATTGGCCAATCTGCCCATTTGTGTGGGACGCACATGTAAAGACCGCCAATGAACTGTGCGAAGGATTGAACAATGGGTTGATTACATTCGATCTAGTTCCAAGAGATTGTGAAAAAAATGTGAGTCCGCATTTCAAAGTTTGACACTCACCCCCCACGCCCCGATAGCTCAAATGGACAGAGCTGCGGTTTCCTAAACCGAGAATCCAGGTTCAAATCCTGGTCGGGGCACCATTTCAGTACGCTTCCACTTGACGGAGCCGACTTGCGGTGTACAGTATCCAGCAAGTCATGACAGACAGTGAATTCCTGATTCGAGTCGCCACAGAACAGAACCATCCATCTTCAGCCATCCGCCTCCGGAAAATCGCGAGGCTCTACAAGGAGATCGAGGAATTCGATGTGGAGGATGGCATCCAAAAACTCCGAGAGAAACTACGCCATGCTAATCAACACAACCCCCAGGGAAGACGCAGCCATTGACAGGGCCATCAAGGCTGACGATCTGGAACCCATCGACAACATGCTCAGAATCATCGAGAGGCTGGACTCAGCCCTCACAGCCGCCCTCGACAAGATCCGTCGCCACGAGGAGGCGAACAAGGAGGCTGAACATGCCTAAAGGAAAAGAGAAGAATCCGGTCCATGAGTCCATCACAAGGGTCGAGGTAAAGGCCGGCGACCGCATCATCGACGTGAGGGTGTGGCGCGAGGAGGAGCCGTTCAGCCTGGGATCCCCAAAGGAGCTGAAAGAGCTGGCGCATAAGGTGAGCGGGTTGCTCGCCCAGGACACCACCCGCGACGAGGCCGTGAAGTGTGTCGCGGAGTGCTTTGCTGCGATGGACAGAGTATCCGCCGTGGAAGTGAAACCTCGTGGTACTCAGGTGGGTATCGTGTACTACCCGGACTGGCAATGAAGCGGCTCCCGGTGTACATCATGAGGGCCGTGCTGTTTGCAATGTGTGCCGTCATTGTCCTCGCGGGAGGCATCCTTGCCACCGCACTCAGGTTCGCATCAAAAAAGGAAATCCATGAAGCCCGTCAAGATCGTCATCTATAGAGACAACAAAGGAGAGTTCCGTGCCCAGCTGTGGCGCGGCAGCAGGATCGTCATGAACAGCGGTGAAGGCTACAAGAGGAGGTCCTCTTTAGGGAAGTCGCTTTCCGGACTGTTCGATGCCATCGAGTGCCGCCACGTCAAGGTGGTGGATAAGACGAGGGAGGTAAAGTGAACCTTACTGTGGGAGGTCTTGGCGTGCTCTTTACTGACGCCAAGGAAACACTCTCCACGAGGGGGCATTTGAGTGGTCAAGTGTACACCCCAGATCAAGCGATTGAACTCGCCATGGATCTGATTGGGGCGGCCAACGAAGCCAAGAAGATGGCCAGGAGGACTAGGGCCCAGGAGGGCCAGCGGGAGGCTCAGCAGTCTGTGCTTGCGCGGCCTTGATGGAGGCCTCGATGTGCCTCACGAAGTCCACACAAGGGCCGGCATACGTTGCTCCGGTGCCCTTGAGTGTCTCATTGATGAGCACATTGATGAGCTGTAGGTGGCTGTTGGACAGCGGGACGAGGCAGGTTGGTTCTTGGGTCATGTGGGATACTTAGAGGCCGGCTGCGGTTTCAACAGCGGAAATCTTGGACGGGTCAGCTTTGACGGCCTCGATGACTTTGCGCCCGCGCTCGGCAAGGCTCTCGGTCTGGTAGCTCGCAATCGCGGCAAACAAAATACCCTCGAACCAGTCCCTTGCGTTTGGTTCGGTGGTATCGCCGGCAGCTTTGAGCTTGTTGAATGTCGCGAGGACAATTTGATCCTGCTTCGCGGTGGTGGTGAATGTGGCCATAATTGTTACGTTTTGTTTTTTACGCTGCGAGGATCCCGATGGTTTTTAGATGCTTCACGATGTCGCTGAGTCGGTAGGCGGTGGCGCCTACGTTGCCGGTGAACGTGGACGCATCGGTTACAGTAGTTCCGCCGCCCGCAGTGAATCCAACTATCTCTCCGGTTGAGGATTGCTGAACAACTGGGGTAGAGCCCCAGAATCCAATCTTTTGAGAGGTCGTGTTGCCAAGCTTATTCCCGGAAGTGGTCCCGAAATGCACAACAAACCCCTCCGTTAGGAACACCGTGCCACCCAGCGTTATTCCAGTGGATAAGGTTACCAGTGTTGTTCCATTTGCGGACAGCGCCAACGTATTCCCCGTCGCCCCCGTCCCCAACCCCTCCGCCGCAATCGTGACAGCGCCGCCGGTGGTCATCGTGGACCGGAGCCGGCGGTAGTTGGTCAGTCCGGCGTCAGCAGTGCC
>OFQV01000325.1_pt1 | contig 13049 bp, 16 predicted proteins | sample 1542971 | NCBI WGS metagenome assembly OFQV01 (sample SAMN07774229, study PRJEB24372) | wastewater metagenome | isolation source: WWTP Cannobio (Effluent) | place: Italy: Cannobio | collected 2016-01
ACAAACCACTGCCTATTTACAGATATTGGCTTATAGGAAGGTTTGGCGAATTTATAAAGCTATTTATGGGTTAATAGATGGGTTTGAGAGTGTGGCGAATTTAGCAATGAACCTCTCGCCTATTAACATTTTTTTGGCAACTCGAATTGGGCCGCCGGGTAATTATTTTTTCCGCAACAATTATGTATGCAGGCCATATACATTCAACACAGAATGAAGGTACAAATTGCGGGCGTTGAATTTATGACTAAAAAAATTGCAAAGTCACATGTTATGAATGTTGTTAATAGGTTAATAGGTGAGAGTGTGTCCGCTGGCGAAGAGCATTTCGATTTATTATGGAGCCTGTGGGAGAGGTCGCCGTTGTTTGAGGATGGCGGCGATTACTTTTTAATAGGCCAAAAATTTGATGGGCCGGCAATCAAAACAGTTACCCGCGAGGGCAAAGTTATCGATTGGAGTATTCGGGGCGCTGTGTCAGGTAAAGATATTTGCGTTTGGTCGAAATTAATTAGTGCGATGCGATGGGCTGTGAGGCCGCACATTGTCAGATTTAAAGATTTGCAAGCTGGCGGCTGCGAGCGCTGCGGCTCATTTCGGCATATCCAAGTTGATCATATTTACCGATTTCGTGACCTTATGCTGGAATATCTCGAGTCAAAAAATAACACATATCCTGAGCTTTATCAATACACACATAACGGCCATTGTTTTAGGTCAGAAGATGCCGATTTTGAGGCTGGATGGGCGACCTTTCATAACTCGCGATGTAAGCTGCGGCTGCTTTGTTCTGACTGTCATCGAATTATTACTGAGGCTCAACGGGAGGAGAAATAGATTTGGCCTCGGCCTCGGCCTGGATCAGTGCATTCATTGTGCTTAAAGCCTGTTCAAGAAAAGTTGGGTCAGAAAGAATGTAAATAGATGTGATGAGATCGATCCTAATTTTTTTAGCATCCCGCATTGCAGCATGGGCGGCCTTGGCATTATATTTGGCTTTCAATAAAGAAAGGCAGCTGCGGCATGTCCGCTTATATTTACCATCCCGCTTTTGGTCGTACATATCATTGGGCAATGTATGGCGGCATGTTGAGCATGTGAATATGGAGGCTGCCATTTGGACTGGTACTTATATCACATATGAGCGAAAACCTTATTAAGGATTATGAAAACTATTTTTATAAGCAGCCTCGGCCAAAGTTTATACAGCTTACCTATAAGGGATCGAAATGATGGACGCAAAATACAACGTGCTTATGGGCCCTCGATGTGAACAGTCGGGCTTCGAATCACGGACCATCGAGGATGTAAAAATGGGTGTGTTGGCCGGCAACATTGTTTACGAAGCAATTATTGGCGAAATTGTGCCAGTTTATGATTACGATGAGTGGGTGGCCGAAAATGTTGAGCTTAAGGTGGCTCATGAGGCCGCACTGAGCCGCGGGCTGACCGAACTCAAAAATTTGTGGGGCCCCAACGCCGTCATATATACATTTTCGAGCTCGGGCCAAAAAATTAAAGGCGACAAATCTGGACCATTTGTGAGCCTGAGATTTATTGTTCGCGGCGTTGGAAAATTTGCTTGCGGGGCCGATATGAAAAAGGCTGGCTATGTGCCTGAAATGTTCGATCAAAGTGTGTACAAAGCGGCGGGCAAGCGCCAGCTTATGCGGCTTTGGGGAGCAAGTAAATATGGCGAGGATCGGCCGATGTTGATGCAATTGGGCTCCGAATTTAGAAAGCTGAAAGATGTTAATAGCGATGATCCGAATGTGGCCACGAATTACATTAAGATTGGGCTGGCCCAGAATGTAGGGCGCGAGCGACTAATCGAAATTAAGGCATCCCGAGCAGTGGCGGAAGTCAAAATGTCAATATGTGAGGATGAAGATGCGCCTGTGGCCGTTGGGGCAAATGGCTTGCCGCTGGGCGAAGATATTGAAGTTACGCCGGCGGGAGTGCGAGAATTATGCATGTTGGCCGGCTGGTTTCAAGAGACAAATCGGGACTATGAACGATGGCGAGATGAAATGTGGCTGCTTCAAAATACGGCCAATGATTTTGACTTGGGCGATGGGCTGGACCAGCTGATGATCGATGTTTCGGCCGTGTGCAGCGAGAAGCATACTGATGGAAGTGTGGCTTCTATTAAACAAGTCACGATGAATAGGCCCGCGGCCATGAGCAGAAAAAATCTGGGCCAACTTCGAGCCGAGGCTTGCAAAAAAGATGAGGAAGGCTATTTACGATGGCTCGCAAAGGTTAAGAAGGTGGTTGTGGCTGCGGCTGCGGTCGAGCAGAAAGAGAGAGAGCCGATGATGTTTAGCGATCACAATGCTTTTGTAGGCAAGGCGATTATGCTGAAAACGGCCGAAGCCTGGCTCAACGATTGTATCGTGATGGTTATGAACGGCGGCGATCCTTATTTCCTGACTCGAAATCGGCGAATTTGCGAGCACAATAATCGTAAATATGATGCTTGGATGCACGCGAAGCAAGATAAATTATTGAACTGCTTGAATGTAAATGTTCTGATTAAAAATCCAGAATTCGATCCCGAAAACCGAAACGCCGACATTCCGGAGTTCAAATATGTATCGTTGGGCCACGGTGGAAAAGAGGCCCCAGGATTTCTTTCGTCACGAATCTATAATAGGCAGCTGAGCTGGGTCGATCATGAGGACTTTATTCCGTACCTCGAGCGAAGGATCCCAGATGTAAATATTGAGAGGGCTGTTCGTGACAAGCGGCTGTTTAACAAATTTCGAGGCTACCCGATTGCCGAAACGCAGCTGCGGGCCGATGGGAAGCAGTTTTTGGGCTCGGCCTGGCATCGGCATTTGGTCAACGATATTTGCCATGGTGATGAAACGGAATGGAAACATTTGGAGGCAAGTATTGCTGATATGATTCAAAGGCCGTATCGAGTGCCGAATGTGGCGCATGTATTTCAAAGTGACCAAGGGACTGGTAAGCGCCACTTCTTCGACTTTATGAGCGATCTTCTGGGCGCGGCGCATGTCATGTACATTGAGGATATGAGCAACTATATGCAGAAATTCAATGAGGACCAGAGTATGGCCATTTTGAAGGTATTTGAGGAAGTTAAGGGGAAAGGTGATTCATATGTAAATAATGATAGGCTGAAGTGCGATATTACGAAGACTGTAATCCGGATCGAGATTAAAAATGGCGCCATTCTGAATATGCGGCATTGTGCGAGATATTGGTTCTTTACGAATCATCGTGACACATTGCATGTCGAGGCCAGCGATCGGCGGCTGGTATATCACAGCATTTCAAATGAGCATGCCAATGATTGGGATTATTTCGAGCCAATTGTCAATGAATTGCGGGATGTGGATTACATTCGGGCGTGTTTCGAATACTTTGCCGAGCTGCCGTACGAAGAGAAGCTGGTCATGAATGCGATTACGACCGATTATAAAAATGAGCAAAAGCTGGATTCGCTGCCGCTGCCGCTGATGTTTGTGCGAGAGTTTATGGAGGAAAAAATGATCGATCAATTTGACATCACGCAACGCGATGAAGATAAGGTAAATAACGTGGCGTTCTTTGAGATGTTTGGTAGGTGGTGTGAGACAAATCGCCACTCACAATGCAGTTTGAAGGCATTTTACAAATCAGTTGCCCTGGTAGGCATTTCATCTAAACCTGGCCGCATTGGAGGGTCATTACATAGAATAGTAACTCTAAATAATCATGATGTTAGAAACGGCTTTAAGACCCATTTGAAGATGCCTGGCTTCGAGTGGCGGGAATAGTTAACAGATCAGGTTATTTCGATATGAATGTGCTAAAAAATATGCTGTTACGGCAAAAAATATTTGCCGTAACAATGTTACGGGAAATTAAAATGCGCCAGAGCCTAGAAAATGTAAATAGGAGAGATTGGTGCAAGTGTTACGCTTGTTACGGTGTTACGCCTCGAAAAAACTTTATCCTAGAACTGCCGCCAAAAAATAAGTTTTGATTTTTTGCCGTAACAAGTGTAACAAGAGGTAACAAGAGAACAGAGAGGAGAATTAGGATCAGAAAGTCTTACTAGCCATTTTAATTTGCCGTAACTTTGCCGTAACACAAGTGTAACAAGTGTAACACCCCACAAACCACTGCCTATTTACAGATATTGGCTTATAGGAAGGTTTGGCGAATTTATAAAGCTATTTATGGGTTAATAGTTGGGTTTGAGAGTGAGGGTTGAATAATTTATGGGATGGCGGGAGGTGATGGGCGAGTGGCAAAAAATAGCCAGGGGTAACTGCCAGTTACCCCTGACAGATACATGACAGATACAATCCCGATACAGTAAAATTAGGCGTTAATTTAGATCATTTTGGGCGAGTTTTTGGTCACGATTTAAACCGGGTGAGCGCCCCGGTTTGAGAGTGTGGGCTGGTTTTGGGCTGGTTTTGGGCTGGTTTTGGGCTGGTTTTGGGCTGGGCGAAAAAATGAGTTGTCGATGGGCAAGTTGTTTTCATTAGTCGGAATTCCGACTAATAGAAATGAGTTGCTTCTGGGCAATTTGATTTTACCTGTCGGAATTCCGACAGGTTACTTCTGGGCGACTTCTGGGCCGCGGGCTACGAGCAGGTGGTCGAAGGTGGGCGAGGGGAAACTTGGGCGGCCGGCGTTTAAGGCTTTTGCGAAGGTCAGATATAAGCCCATGTCTTGGGCCCAACACCACATATTTACAATGAGCACGGCCAGCATCACGAGTAAAGAGATGAGAAAGCTGGTTTGTAATAAAATATGCTTGCTTCCTATTAACGATTTGAGGGAGGTTTTTAAGCAGGCGCAAAAAATGATTGCGCCCGAGAAATTTATTGTCGCTGGCGATGGAACTAGGATATCGTTGGATTCGTCAATAGGTGATGATGTAATTTCTCGCTTACTTGAAGCGATTGATGCGAAATTGCGGTTTGCTGATCCTAATCAGGAATGAGAAAATTGGGAGTAAATAATGAGGGCTGTAATGCCGGCGAGGCTAATTGAAAGGGCCAGTTTGAATGCGTGGGAGCGGCAAAGCCGAACAAGGGCATGCTCCTCGCACTCGATATTGACCTGCATAATTGGTTAATATATTGGTGGGCGAGATTTTTTTTTGTGGCTTGTTTATACTTGAACGAAAGCATGCGCGCTACCTATTTACTCTTGCTTTCGTTGCTGACAGGCGCATTCGCATTACAGCCGAAGTTCGCAGAGCCAGTTCGAGAGTCGCTCAAAAAATATAAGCCACCACAATTTTCAGTTATTCTTGATGGAATTCAGGATGGCACTTACGCATTTACAGATGGCAGCCGTCAAAGAACCTACATTGATTTTTCTCGATTTGCCAATGCTCCCAACTCTTTACGCAATGTATTGGACCATGAGCTCAATCACTTACTCGGCAGGGACCACAATAACATCCCCGGAGATCCCATGAGCTATCGGCTCACTGTCGATAGGAACGGAACAATCATTGAGGACAGTTTCATTTGGGCGCCCTAAAAGGTAAATAAGGGAGCTCTGTTTGTTATTTTGGCAAATAAGAAATCGAGCTCTATTTGTTAGATTTGGGCTAATAGGAAATTAAGCTCTATTCTTCATTTTTGAAGAATAGAAAAGTTCCTCTTCAAATTTGAAGAGGAAGTTGTTTTTAGCAAATCAGTTTGTAACAATATAAAACAGCATCTAACAGCATGGCTTCGAAAGTGTTTCCTGCTGGGCGAGTCTATAAAATTGTGAATATTGACGATGCTCTTCTCTATGTTGGATCTACAACGCAGACCTTATCAAAACGAATGACCACACATAGATCAACAGCAAAAACTGATGAGCGAAAGCTTTATCGACATATGCGTAACATCGGAATTCATAAGTTTCAAATTTTACTGCTTGAGGAAACAGGCCCGATCACTCGTGATGAATTGAGAGCGCTCGAACATAAATATATTTGCGAGTTGGATACTGTAAAGAACGGACTTAATGATAGGTATGAAAGCATAAAATGCGAGCATGGACGTGATAGACGGCTTTGCAAAGAATGCGGTGGTTCTCAAATTTGCGAACATCAAAAATATCGACAGCAATGTGTTGATTGCAACCCGTGTCAATTTTGTGGAGTGATTAATACTTCAAAGCACCGGACAACACTCAAGCACATCATCAATTTCATCCAATATTAATGGCAACCAAGAATAAATATTTTTTTGGCCACATTATTCTGACCTAGTTATATACGAGTTCTACATTAAACCTAGAATGAGCGTACAGTCCTCACTCGCTGAAATCGAGCGATGCTTGGTGATAGCTAAACAACATGATGAAAAATTGGCAAAAGGCGTGCGATCGTCAGCACCAAAATTGCGAGCGGCCTTGCTCGATATTGGCAAGCTTGTTGGCGAATCGAGGAAAGCGGCCCTCGATGCGGGCAAGCAAATTCCAGTCAAAAAGCGGGCTCCAAAAGCTTCGAAAGCTGCAGTTGCGCCGGCCGAGGCTTCCGAGGATGGGCCGGCGGCCTAAGCAAGCCATCACATATTAACGATGGGTAGTTTTTCGTTGTTTATATATTCTGACCATGGATCGTCGATGCCAGGTTTGTTTGATGAAAGATGAGGGCTTTCGATTTGACTTTTTTGACCATGGAAATGGCAATCATTTGGGCCATTATAGATGCCGCTATACGAGTAAACATGGTGTGAAATTTTATCTTTGGCACACATATCTTTGCTTCGATTGTAAGATGAATGGCCTGTTTGTTTGGTGGGGTGGGCCGCCTCAGTTAAAGGAAGTGGCGCCGCCAAAAAAAGCCTTGGCTCGATCAGCCAGCTATTAACATCATTCTTTATTCTTGCATTGCGTTGGCCTTTTTTTCGGCAGCAAGCGCCTCTTTTGCTGCAGCCCGCTCTTCTTTAAATTTGGCGGCATGTTCGGCAATTGCTCGCTTTTCATACTCTCGCCTGTTGACTTTGAATTGCTTTGCAAGCGCCTTTTCCTCGGCCGTTTCTGGCACTGTAATAAGGTCAAGACACATTGCCCGAAGATCATCGAAAAGGAAATTCATTTGCATCAGGTCTTCATCAATGCTCCATGACAGCTTCAATTCCTCTTCGTAATCGAGATCTTGCTCGGCCACACTTGCCACTTGCCGCAAGGCTAATTGAACATGGTTAAGATGGTTTTGTAAGTCACGAATAACCTCATCTAAGGCTTCCTCCATTCCAACTGAGCGGCCATGAAATCCGACAGAGGCATTGCTTGTGACACTTGATACAGACATTGTGGGCCTGATATATAATTAGTGTTTATGGATTTGGTCAAAATAAATAAATTTATTCTACAACAAATCTACAACACCTGTATAGTGACTGGCCATGTATCGAAAACATCCCGAGCTTTATGCCTATAATATTGCGAGTAAGCGGCATGTGTTAAAATCATCTGTTAGTTATTTGCGAGGCATGGAAAAAGACCCGGACAATTTCATGGACTCGGCCGAAGTGTTAAGAGGTGAGTGGGAGCCGCCGAAGGACGAAGTTGAGCCGCCGCAGATTCAAAATATGCCTCGGGCCGCTTTGCCAATTCCACCACCACATTTTGACCAGGCAGCCGAGCAGAAGCCAAAATCTAAGTCAGGAATAAAGCAGGTGGTGAAGCAAGAAGAGCCGGATTTGAAGGAAATGGTGGCCGAAATGGTGAGGGCCGAGGTTCGGCAAAATCGAGCGGCCTATGAGAATAAGGGAGTCGAAGATATGGAAGTATTATTTCGACAAATGTTAATAAGGAAGTTAGGTGGCTCCGGCGCTGCGGCAGGGCCAAAACAGCCACCTATTAACAAATTAGCGGCGCCAGCGAAAAAACAAGTTGTGGCAGCAAAGAGTAAAAAGGCGGCCTTTGTTGTGAAGCCGGCTCAAGTGTCAGATGAGGATGAATATGAGGACGAGAATGAGGACGAAGATGAGTGAATTATTCGTCATCCTCGAGCTCAATCGGGGACCAAATATTGAGGCGCAATTTGGCCGGCGAGTCTTGTTTGAGGTCAATACAAATCGAGTCCTTGTGACCTTTTGCGATTGTGTCGAATAATTGCTTGAGCGAGCCTTTTGGCAGTGAAACTCGATTTTCAATCATTTGCAATTCGTTGCGAGCTCGAGCTCGCCACAGGATAAAAACATCACTCATTTTTTTGATGAGTGGGGGCACATCGAAAAAGCTTTGATGGGCGAAATAAATAGTTAGGCCTTTGTGAGTTGAGGCGTAGCGAAACATGATGGCAAGATTTTTCTTGCGTTCTTTATGAGCTGAAGTAAGCTCTAAATCGTCAACTATAACAGCTCGTTTTCGATAAGGGCCATCGTAATCCCAAAAGCTGAGTGGGGGCACTTCATCAAACTTTTCTGTAGGCTCGAGATCATCATATTCGTGCGAGCTAAATGCGTCTTCATGAATCAAGAATACCTCTTGAAATCGTGGCCTCGCATGCAAAATAAGGTTCTTGATAAGTGTACTTTTGCCCACCCCGCAGCTTCCAATTAGCAATATTCGAGCAGGTGAAGGAAAATTACCAATATCTTTACGCTCAGGGGTCCAACGCTCAACGCCAACCTTATCAGCATTTTTAATTGGCATGATTGCTTTGGGAGGCATTAAGAGCTTCTTTTTTTTCCTTTGTTTCACCTGCTTCTCTTCCGTCAAATCAGTAAGCAACTCATCTACATTCATTCTGACTTAGTTATATTCTGTTGGATATTTTGTTTGGCCGGATAAATATACACCCACCTATTTACAACATCGCTTGTTTGTAAATACATGGCTGGATTATGTGTTGGCGGCCTTGGAATTTATCCCAGCGGCTATACTGCTCCGCCACATCGGCCAGCTCTAAATAAATCACCAATTTTGGCTGAGCCAGCGGCTTATAATCGGCCAATCGTGCCAACGATGCTGGGCGCAAAACGACATATTACGATGGCCACGCCTGGCCTAAAATGGCCATCACCAATTGTTAAAATGGATGCGTGGAATAACCTGAAAGGACCTGCTGACCATTGGCAAATTATGCCAAAAAATGCGAATACTTTTAAAGAGCTGCCAAGTGTCAATAGGCGAGTTGAGGCTGCCGACAAGTCATATTCACATTCAGCGGCAATTAAGGAAGTGGTTGCAACCACTACTGGTGGCGCAATTGAACCTAAAAAGAGTATTTTGGATATTGCACGTTCGTTTGTGCTGACTACAATAAATCCGGGAGTCAAAGATTGGTGGGCTCGCCGAGTTAATAGTTTGGATCAGCTTGAGGCGATAGCGGCAACCAGAAGCCTAACGCACAGTGAGACAATTATTCGTGACAAAATTTTGAGAGAAATTACAGAGAATTCGAATAAAATAGATAATTTGGCTATTTACGCTCCTGCATATGTAGCTCCAGCCGCCCCTATGCCAACAACATCTGCAGCAACAACATCTACGGCAATTGCACTGCCATCAACAACATCTACGGCAATTGCACCGCCATCAACAACATCTGCAGCAACAACATCTACATCAACAACATCGCCGGCAATTGCAACAACATCTACAGCAACAACATCGCCGACAATTGCATCGCCGGCAATTGCATCGCCATCTGTAGCAACAACTGGCGTTCCTGCAACGCCAGGAGGAATGTCAGGGTTGGTGCCAATGTCAGGCTCATCGACACCTCCATTGAAACCTATGACTATACATACCACCCCGCCCACTCCTTCGGGCACGCTGGGTACACCTCCTGGCAGTCCTACAACAACAATATCAGCAACTGGACCAACAGTTCAGGATTACATTGGTGACATGCAGCCAGCGGGGCCTGGAGGCACAATAGTTAAGATTAAAGCAAATGAAACCGCTAACAAGTTTTTCTTTTTAATGCGAAGTATTTATCCATCTGGATTTACCGAGGAAGATGGGAAGGTTTGGAGAGATTCAGTTGCTCTCATTTCAGGCAGCAAGCAAGTCACAAAATTAGGACCTAAGTTCATCAGCAAGAGTCCAGAGGCAGCACGGGATTTTGCTGCTCACACATTTTCTATTAGAAATAAATGGGACAAAACAGCAATTGGCATGCAATATTGCATAGAAAAATCAGCATTTGGCGACCATTTTCAACTCCAGGATTACATCAAAGAACCTGCAAAATTATTGGAAGTGTTCACTAAGTCAGAAAAAAAAGAATTTGCATTTAACCCTAATTACAAAGCTGATATTATTACTACCAGTTAGTGTCATCGCCAAGGCCTAAATCATGCATAATATTAGTCAGCGCCGTATTTACCGCATCCTCGTCAATGGCTTGGGCTTGCCGTTTTTCCTTTTGCTTTTGACGTTGCTTGGCCATTTGCTTGAGCAGCCGATCGCCGGGCAGCCGCTTACGTACTGGCAATGGCTCAAGGATTTCATTTTTTGGCGTTTCTTCTGTTCGCACTTCGACTGCCTGCACAGGGTAAATAATTGTGCGAACGGCCGACCTTGAATTTACAACACGTTTTGGCCGCCTATGTAGCATTTGTAAATATGTGATGTGTGGGGCTCTGTCAGAATAAGTATATGGGCGAGGCAAAAAATTTTTGAGTTACATGTTTGGCCTAGCTTTTCTTGGGGCAGCCGCATCGCCTATTCACCATCAAACATATGCGAGAGCCATGGGCCATCTGGCCGTTCTTGATAGAGCATGTATTTCTCTACCGTTTTGTTCATCGGCTTCGATGTTTGGCTTTTATTGAGGCGGCCGAGAATTTGCCTACACAGAATTTTTTCCTTGTTATTTTCGTAATTAATTGCCTGTTTTCTGTTAATATCGTGGTTGTGCATGAGCCTATAATCACGTGAATATTGAACATAGTTAAAAGGTTGGCGAGTTGGGCGAGTTGGGCAAGTTGGCTCACGAACTGGCGCTGATTTGGCCTCTTTAATTTCTTGTGTTGGGACCGGTTCTGGGGCCGGTTCTGGTTTTTGGGCTGGCACTTTTTCTTCTTCTTGGGCATCTTCCTCTGCTTCGAATTGTTGGCCAACAGGCGGGAGATTGATATTTGGCGGCGCTGTTAACGCGTTGGCCGGATATTGTTTTGCGGGATCCCAGTCAGAAATCTGGCGTGGAACGTTGACTTTGAGATAGCTTGTCATGGCCACAGATGGAGTATGGCGCATCCTAAAAGCAATCTCTTTCTTTTGGTTGGCCGTCAATTTTTGATCGTACCAAAAATTGTCATAGGCCTTGCGTAATACATTTTGAGTTGGATTGCGAGGATAAAACATCATTGCTAATGCCTTATCGTAGCTCGTATTTCCCATCGCCGAATCCTGCGTTTTAACACCCATCAAAACATAATTACGAGGCAGATCTTCGAGAGAGAGAGAGAGCCATTTGTTCAAATCGTCCCCACTTGTTACATTCGAAATATCGTCTGCAATTCGAATATGTTGGCGTTCGAGCCCTTTTGATTTGCGTGCATTTTCCACTTTATCTGTGTTAAGAATAATTACAAAATCGCCTGGCGCTTGCTCCCACAAATAATTGGTACCATTTTCTGGCGGCTCTTGTTTCATAGCTTCCGGAGTAATCTCACGCACCAATCTTCCATTTTTACGGCAAGGCGGCCATACTTCCATCTGGGCCCAGTTTCGCCGCAATGGCGGAATCAGCACATTCAGCGCTATTAACAAATGGTAAATATTGAGCTTGATGTCCTTTCGATTGGCGATTCGGTATTGCGTTAGTTCGTTGAATTTGGCCATCAAATAAGGATAGGGAACAAATTTTGCGATTTCTTTGTCCGGCAAAATAGATTCATCTCGCTCACGATCAAGCTTCTTTTGCATGACTAAAGTATCATTAAACAAGCGCCGTGCTGTTTCTTTGAACTTGTGTTTATCGGCAGCTAAGAGCATATGCGCAAGCCCTTCAAGCTTATTGCGAAGTGTGTTGCCATTCGTGTAATTCTCTTTAATAAAGTCAATAAGCTCAAGGTGGTTGTTAACAACCCAGGACAGCTTTCCTTGTTGACCTGGGAATGCTTTACCGAATTGATTCCAAAGGGCCGAATAAATTTTCTTATCATTGTCAGTTAGGCTGCTCGTTGTCTTCAAATTCGTCTTAATTAAGTCGAATTTAGCTGGATCATCAAGCAGCTGAACAACGCCGTCAATGCCTGATGGTTGTTTGGCCATGGGATTATTACGTTACTTGCGAATGTGCTTTGCGTATATAAAGACACAGAGAATTTAGTAAGAAAGAAAAATAAATAAAGGCAAATAGGTTTGAAAACAGGCTTTTTTTAAAATCACTCAGAACACGCACCAGGGCATCCTAAGAGTGAAATTAGACTAAATCTGGGACGCAACTTTTTTTGGCAAATGCCAATAGGCGAAGCTGGGTCAAATTGTGAGATGTTGGGCAAAAAAAAATAAAGTGACAGCCGAACTAGGAATTTGGATAAGATGTTAATAGGTGTGATGTTGTTGACCGCTGTATCAGAAAAGCCCGGCCAAAATTTCAGAGACAGGACCCAAAAAATGGACCCTGTCAGTTCCTCTTCAAATTTGAAGAGGAACTTATTTTTAAACCCATCTGATAGTGGGTTGGCGAATGGCGGCCGGCTCGGTCAGAATAATTGCGCTGGCGGTAAGGCTGGCGGGCCGGTAAAAATGTTAATAGGTGTGTTGTGGTTTGGCGGCGGCGATTACTGGATTTTTATTGAGGATTTTTCATCGGCAGACTCAGCTGCCAGGGGTAACTGGCAGTTACCCCTGAATATTCTTCAAATTTGAAGAATAGGATTTTGTTTGGCTATGTGGCAAAATTAGGCCGGCCGGCCAAGCAATCTAAGCGAGGATTTTTCCTCGCTTAGGTAGAAGCCCAGATTGAGAGTTTTTTTGCATTTCGGGCCGCCTAAGAAAAAGGAGGTAATTTCGAGATTTCAATTCCGATACTTTCAAAGATCTGATTTTTTGTCAGATCGTTGGATGAGCCAATATCTGTAAATAGGCAGTGGTTTGTGGGGTGTTACACT
>OFQV01000326.1_pt1 | contig 13003 bp, 21 predicted proteins | sample 1542971 | NCBI WGS metagenome assembly OFQV01 (sample SAMN07774229, study PRJEB24372) | wastewater metagenome | isolation source: WWTP Cannobio (Effluent) | place: Italy: Cannobio | collected 2016-01
GCTCGAAGGGCCAGGCGCCGTTGATCGGGAGCCGGTAACCCGCCATGACCCCGAGCGCGTAGAGTTCGAGTTGCGGGTTGTCCGTGGCCGAGACCTCGTTCATCCCGTCCTTGTAGTCCACGATCTCCAGTTCCTCGGGGGTCACGATGGTCACGTCACAGGTGCCGTCCAGATCGTCCCGCCCGAGCAGGTACGCCGGGGACACCCGACGCTCGGCGTGCACCGTAGCCAAGAACCCAGCGTTGCCACACACACGGTTCACGTAGTCCAAGGCCAAGCGCACCCGACCCGCACGCTCGGCGTCGACGGTGAACTCACCCTCATGGTCCTTGAGCTTGACCCCGATCATTTTGAGCGGGTCGCCGTTGCCCTTGATGCAGTGCTCCAACAGGGTATGACTGTGCGTGCCATCAATGGCGCCCGGACCACTCGGGGGCTCGGGATACCGTGCCTCCTCGCGCACGGACCCCGGACACGCGAGGTATCGGTACGCCTTGCTCGGGCTCAGGGTTGCGTGGGTCGTGGTCACATGCGCTCCTTGGCAGCGTGGTACACCGCACGGCCGCAGCCGGGCGCCAGAGTCACGGTGCCCATGCACAGACGGCGCTGAGGGCGCATGACCTTGTAGGCCACGTCCTTCGGGTCAACGCCGTGTGAGCGCAGTTGCTGCCGGATCGCCTTGATCTTCTTGGCGCTCACGATCAACTCCGCTTCAGAGCCTCGACACCCTGATACAGGGAGCCGTAGTGCTCGGGCTTCACGTCGTTGATGTTCGCATACCCCAGCGTGGTCAGGACACCTTGGATCTGGGCACCCTTGGTCGGGCCCATCTCCTTGTAGGCGCCCATGACGTAGGCGATCAGGCCCTGACCATCTGCGAAGGGTGCAGCCTGCGCCACGGGAGCAGCGGGGGCCGGTGCTGCGGCGAACGTGGGGAGAGCGGGCATTTGCTGCACGATTTGCGGTGCCATAGCGGCAGCGGCAGCAGCGGCCATCGCTGCTTGCGGGCTCACCGCGACAGGTTGCGGTACAGTGGTCGCCCCTGCCCGCTGGTTCAGGGCGGCGGTGAGCGCGGTGACGGCGGCGGTCAGGTCACTGATGGTTTTCTCAATCGACATGGTACAGGTTCCTTTTACTGGGGTTGGGTTGAATTACAAGGCGTCCCTCGACGAGGGCTTCCAGGACTTCACGCACGATGACGCTCGGGGGTCCGAACGCCTTGACCTTGCGATGAAATTGGGTGTGGAACTTCGGCGTTACCCTGACGCTGATGAACTTGCCGAGTTCCGGTTTCTTGACTGCTTTGGACATTTAATTCTCCGTGACTTGCGTGCAGTGTAGCACATCGTTTATGATACGTGCAACAACTTCGGAGAAATAAATGGCACGACTGATGAAAGACTTTGTTGCAGAGATGCTCTACGAGCCACCCAAGCGTGCAGAACCTAAGGTGTTCGTGTACCAACGGGTGCTGGACCGGGACGAATTGAGGCATCTGGGCAGAGGTGCCGAGGTTGACTACATCCGGTACATCAAGCGTGGGATGGCTCACAAGCTTGCGGACCACATCCTCAAGGAGTGTCAGGTGTTCCAGATCCCGGGGGTGCAGGAGTTGATGCAGGGCTACCCGATCCGCATGGAACTGACGATCAACGACCGTGGTACCTATGAGAACCTGATTCCGCAGGCAGAGCGGGTTGCGCGATCCGTGGGTGTCAAGGCGGGCAAGGATGAAGTGAAGCGGACGATCCCTTACGGTTTTGAACCGGAACAATACTATGAGTGACAAAAGAAGGGCCCGCCGAAGCGAGCCCAAAGGGAGTCCAACCTCCCGAGGAGAAACAACCATCAACACCAGGGAACACGGGTGCATGATATGACAAATCCAAGAGTTGTGTCATGGTTTTCGTGTGGCGCTGCCTCTGCGGTCGCCACGGTACTGGCGGCAATCAAGTTCGGCGACATTGAGGCGGTGTACTGCCGGGTGGTCGAGGAGCACGAGGACAACCTGCGGTTCCTTGACGATTTCACCAAGGTAACCGGCATCGTGGTCAAGACCATCGTGGACGAAGCGCACCAAGGGTCAATCTACAACGTGTTCGGTAGGCGCGGGTTCATCAAGGACCAGTACGGTGCACCGTGCACGATGATTCTCAAGAAGAACATGCGCAAGGCTTACCAGCGTCCGGGAGACACTCAGGTCTTCGGGTACACGGTGGACGAACGGCAGCGGGCTGACGATTTCCTCGACTCGAACAATGACGTGCGCGAGTTCTTCCCCTTGATCGACAACAACATCGACAAACAGGCGTGCTACCGCTATGTGCGTGACACCCTCGGCATCGAGTTTCCCGCGATGTACCGACTTGGGTACGGGAACAACAACTGCATCGGGTGCGTGAAGGGTGGCATGGGCTATTGGAACAAGATTCGGGTGGATTTCCCAGAGCGATTTGACAAGATGGCCCGCCTTGAGCGCAAGCTCAACTTCGCCGTGTGCAAGGACCGCAAAGGTATGGTGTTCCTTGACCAACTCGACCCCAAGCGCGGGAACCCTGTGAAGGACGCACCCGCTGACTGCGGGTTCACATGCGAGATGAAAAAATGACACAACCCTCGGTCTCGCAACACCCCGCCTCCATGGACAGTTACATCCGACACGGCTGGTCCCTTGTGCCCATCCCGGCCGGCACCAAGGGCCCCGCACACCGGGGCTGGAACCTGCGCACCAGTGCCCTGACGCTGGAGTCCACGCTCCCACCGGGCTACGGCATCGGCCTGGCTCATGCGTACTCGGGCACCATGGCGCTCGACATCGACAGTTGGGACCGTGCAGCCTTCGAACTCATGCTCCACGGGATCAACCTGCAGGCGCTCTATGACGCCCCGGATGCCGTGATCATCGACTCCGGGCGTCAGGGACACGGGAAGCTGCTGTATGCCATGCCCTTGGGGTTGGCGCTCCCGAGCAAGAAGATGATGGATCGGGACGCCACCGGCAAGGGATACAACTACCTCGATTTCCGATGCGGAACTCACGACGGGCTCACGGCGCAAGATGTATTGCCACCGTCTCGGCACCCTGACACGAAACAACCCTACCGCTGGGCCGGCAGCGGTCACTGGACCCGACTACCCATCATCCCCCAGCCCCTCCTGGACCTCTGGCAGTCGCTCCTGACCCTAGAGCGCCCAGTCGACACCCCCACCAGCACCACGGTCGAGTGGGACCTGATCGAGCCGGCCACCGGGGCCATAGACCCCGATGTCTCCCGGGAGGAGTGGATCACGGTCGGCATGGCGCTGCACTACGCGGGCACGACCAGTGGCGAGGTCGAGCGGGCCTACAACCTGTGGAACTCATGGAGCCAGAAGTCCACGACCAAGTACCCGGGTGAGCGCGAGATGCTCCAGCAGTGGGCGTCCTTCAAGACCAGCAAGCCCACCAGCGTGAAGTTGGGCTCCCTGTTCAAGCTGGCCCGGGAGGCAGGCTGGTCGAAGCCCGTGCCCGACATCGGCACCCTGTTCAGTGCAGTCGAGCCTCTGCAGGACGTGGCCACCATGTCCGACATCCGAGTCCCGCCCCCGGGGCTCAACCTGGACCTGGTGCCGCGTGTGCTGCGCACCCGGGCACAGGAGATCGGTGAGCATGTGGGGTGTGACCCCATGGTGCCCCTGTTCGCGGGCATGGCGGCGGTCTGCGGGGCACTGGATGCCCGGATGCGACTGGAGTTGAAGCCCGGGTTCAAGGTGCCCCCGGTGCTGTGGATCATGAGCATCGGGGAGCCCGGAGACAAGAAGACCCCTGGATCGAAGCCCATGTTCGACATCCTACACCAGTTGGAGCGCGAAGACACCCCGAGGTATGCCAAAGCGGCCACTGACTTCGAGGTGTCCGAGGCGCGGTACGTCGCGGCGAAGAAACACCTCCTCGACATGGCCACATCACCCGACATGCTGCTGTCCAATGCCTCCCTGCCCGCGCTGCCACAGGACCCCAAGGCGCCTGTGCCGCTCAAGGTGCTGGTGCAGGACACCACGAGTCAGAAGCTCGTGCGCAGTGCGGCCGAGCGCCCGCGGGGCCTGCTGTGTTACCTCGACGAGATGGCGTCCTGGGTCAAGAAGGTCTGTGACCCCCGATCGGGCGAGGACCGCAGCGCCTGGACCGTGGCCTACGAGGCGAACAGGTACGAGATGGACCGGGTGGGCTCGGGCACCACTCTCGCCGAGAACTATGCGGTCGCCATGTTCGGTAACCTGCAACCGCGGGTGCTGCGCGAGAACATCGCCAAGTTGACCGAGGACGGTCTGGTCCAGAGGTTCATACCCGTGGCGCTGCGCCCCGAGTGCACGAAGCTCGGACACCCGGTTCCCGAGTGCATGACCAACGCGGCCGAGTACGAGCAGATGGTGCGGGTGTGCTTCGGCCTGCCGGCCATGACCTACAGACTGAGCCCGGGGGCCTACGACACGTTCTATGCGTTCCAGGTCTGGTACAACCAGGCCATGCGCGATGAGCGGCTGCTTCGGGGCTCGGACACCCTGCAGACCGCGATGGGTAAGCTGGAGGGCCTGTGCGGGCGCCTGGCGCTGGTGTGGCACTGCATCGAGAGCCCGTACACGATGGAGGTGTCCGGGGCTCTGATGGCTCGCGTGGTCCAGTTCGTCAAGGGGTACGTTCTCCCGGCCCTGCGGTACTGCTGGGACGGGGAACTCACTGAGTCCGACTCACTGGACCGCTGGGTCGCCGAGCACGTCCTGTACAACGCCGATGTGGGTCAACTCACCCTGAGTCAGATCCGAAGGAGTGCTCGTAGGCGCGTCGAGAAGTACAACGTCCAGACCGCGAACCAGATGGTCATTGGGGCCATGGAGATTCTGGAGGCGTCCAAGTGGGTGGCGAGGGTGGACGACAAGACCGAGGAGGGTCGAGGCGTGGCCCTGTGGGTCATCAACCCCGCGCTCAAGGAGATGTTCGCATCCAGGCGTCATGCGATCATGGACGCGAAGCGCAGGGCCGAGGAGCGCAGGCACGAGGTGGCCGGGGTCGAGTTGAAGCAGTCTAGGGTGAAGGTGGCATGAGGACCTGGGAGCGCCCCCGGCCCTGCTGGTGCTCGGGTTACTGGTTCCCGCACCGGTTGACGAGTGGCTCCTGCGTGAGCAACCCGAATGTGGGTACTCAGGTGCGCATCCTGGCCCGACGCCACGGGTGGACGGACGATGAGACCTTGGAGGCGTTCATTGACTTGGCACTGAGCACCCCGGGTATCCCGAGTCGAGAGTGCCCATTTTGAAATCGCAAAGCTAGTTTGCGCCCACTAACCCAGAACCAAGAGGAGGGGGTCTCGATCTGAGACCCCCTTTTCAATTTTCCAGAACTTGAAATTCAGCCTGGAACTGCCTCTTGGGTAGCCCGAGCCGCTATAGGGCGCCAGAGAGCCACGAGGGCACGCCTTGGGGTGTGGGGCTCACCGGCGCCTGGATCGGGGCGCCTGCGTCGATCTGGTTCGATTTGGCACGGTTCCGAGATCCCGATGGCCGGCCGGCTTGCCGCTTCGCTGGTTCGCTATCCTTTGCCTCACGCATCAATTCCAGATGGATGCGCTGTGAGTCGTCCTGTACCCGTTTCAACACCTCGATAAGGCGAAGAGGCGCAGCTTGTAGCGCCCTAGTGCCCTTGAGCCAGCCGCGCAGGGTATGCACCGGTACTCCGAGGTAATGGGCCATGGCGGCCTCGGACAGTCCGAGGTCAGCTTGCCATTGTTTCAGTTCGATAGGGGTCATGCTGGAATCATCCTTTCTGCAGTTTTGAGGGCTTCGGTGCGAGTCATACCTTGTCGCTGCAGGTCCGTAGCGACTCGCGCCACTTCACTGATACGCTGGGCATCGCGGTTATCGAGCATTGCCTTGCGAGTGGTATCGATAGCGCTGTAGTTCGGTTTCATGGTTTCTCCAAAAGGTAACCCGGGCACAGGGCCCGGGGATTGTGGGTTATGGGTTACTGGTGCGACTATCGGCAGATGATCATGGTCCCAGCTTCGCCATGCGATGATGCTGCCCGATAGATACCCGGTCCGATTCGAGTGAAGTGATTCACGTTTTTGTAATTCGCGGGCTGTCTAGCCTGGCGATGCCATGCGCGCAGCAAAACTGCAGCACGGGTCCGGGTCATGCTTGTATCTGGCCAGATGGGTCCATCGTTCCACTGCCATTGAAATTTACAGGGTTTCATTGTGTACACCTCGTGTTAGTGGGTCATATCCCAAAAGGTCCGGCCGGTATCGTCTCGATAGAACGAACTGGGGCAGGTGCCTTCGTATGCCATGGATTCATAGAATGCCCAATCGGGTCCATCGGCATGTTCTGGCCACTCGAAACACTCGCGCCAGTCCGAGGCTATCCATTGGACACAGAGTGCGCGCAGGTGTTCGTCCGACATCGCCGCTATTTCAGCATCGTCCCATGCACCCCACGGTTTCAACCATTCGCGGAACTCCTGCAGCGCATCGCCATCGGGCAAAGGGTTGAATTCCTTCACAGCATCAATGGAGTTTTGCCAGGTGATCCGGCCGGCATTGGTGCCGAGTTCAGCGACACTGCCCGATAGTATGCTGCAGTCAGTTGACGCGAGAAAGTCCGTAACGTCAATTTCCATGGTTCATTCTCCTTTTGCGATTTCGATAATCAGTGCCAGCCCGTCACGAATGGCGCCAATGTCATATGAATCAATGACCCCGGCTGCCAGTGTCCCGATGGTGCGCAAGTCCTCTACCCTGGCCCGTAGCCTATCGGCCACCAGTCGCAAGTGTTGACTGTCGCAGCCTTCACAGGTGCGCAGAATCTCGGAATCTGTCATTGTGTGGTGCAGGAACATTGGTTAACTCCAGATGATGAATGGGCAGCGTTGGCGACTACCCTTAATGATGTCGCCGCGTTCATTGGTGCGACACAATGGGCGATATGTCCAACTTGTAAACCGACAAGAAACCGGGCTCCAAACATGGCGCTCGATAGCGTCAAAATCAGACCTGAATGGTTCACGGTAGTCGTAAACCGAATTGGCTTTCTGTTCCTCGATAAACATGGTCAAGTACTTTCAATTTTCACGCCACCACGGGGGCCAGGTGACAAGACAAGTTCTGGATATTCATCGATTGAATCGCGGTCCTTTGCGACATGGATCGATGCTTTGATGGGTTGACCATACCGGGCCAGTTCTTCCATAGTGGCACGGTATTCCCCGATAGCGTATTTGATCGATGGCATGCGCTCGTAGTCGCCATGGCCATCGGCGTATTGAAGGAAACACTTCATTAGGAAACCTCCGAGTCAATAGGACCATAGGCACTCGGGATCTCACGGCCCGAGTGTGCGCAAATCAAGGGTTCACCCTCCCAATGGATAAACACTGCTTCAGGTGCCCAGTCCCGATTCGCAGGAGTTGGAACCATGTTGCGCCGAATCTGTCTGTAATTCTCCCGTGCCGATTGTGCGTCGATACACTCACCATCGGACATAAGCAGAGCACATTGGTAACCGCCTGGCCATGCATAACCACCGGAGCGAATGAACAACTGAAGGTCTGATTTAGTCATGGCCGAACGCCTTACAAAATATCCCCTCAACTGAAACCCGATAGCCTTTAAGTTTCGCGTGTTTCAATTCAGCGTAAGCGACTGCGGGTCGAATGAACAACCGGGCGGCCGATGGATCGGGGGACCATGTTCGCTGGGTCGTGAAGTAAATATCGTCCGATGCGGGTTGACGCGCAACGATTACGAGTTCGTGGCCTATTCCGATTTTCATTACAATTTTCCCCTTACTGCAGTTTCACCGAATCGACGGACACCATCTGCAACAGCTTCACGGATGGTGCGGTACGTGCCACCGGGTGAGCAGTACCCGATGGCTGGGCACATGGTCGACTCACCCGGCACGGCCCAGAATAGGCGCCACCATCCGGCGCGTTCATTGTGAAGGTCTGGCCAGACTTCCAGACGGGCAACACGTGGCGCAGGGTTTGCAGTTGTTTGAATAATCATCACATCACCTCGATTCTTGAATAGTTGTCCTTCAAGGTCTGAACCTCGGCAGCGTCGACCCATTCGACGAAGTAGCAGACACAACCGCGAGTGCTGTCCCAACGATCGCCACCGACACTGCGCACACTGTCACCTGTGCGAGCGCATACGCGGCGCATGGCACCGCGGGGCGTGGATGCCGACACAATGAAACGATTGACCCAGCAGTAGTTGGCCTCACCACCATAGGTGTCTGTCATCTCGATAAAGTAGGTGTGTTTCATGCGAACCACCTCCGCGCGATACTGGTGCCGAGTTCGCGAGATGCTTGTCGCCTCAGATAGTCGCCAGCGCGCAACCCATCATAGCGTTCGAAGGTCTCCCCCGTCTCCGAGTTATGGCGCAACTCGCCCTTCGGCATGTTGCCGCGCATCCAATACCAAATGACAGACGACAACAGCCGACACACAGCCGGCCGGTATTCCGTGCACCAATACTGCCCCGTACAGTAGTCAATGGCGACCGTGTCACCCTTCACGACAATGGACAGCCTGCCAGACTTCGCAGCATCTAGGATCATCTCTGCGGTTATCGAGTCGTGCCATGCAACATAGTTGATCAGTGCGCGCGCATGCTGCAGATCTTTCCCGATTGAGCGCAGTTCCGCACGATAGGACGACACGTCGCCATAGTTGCCGTATTCCAATCCGGGACGCTGGGAAACCCATGCACTCAAGGCCAACACAATCTGGGTTTTCAAATCAGCCATGATCACAACCCTCCATTGTCGATGGCATGGGACAACACGGTCCGAACGGTCACGAGCGCCATTCTCCGCGCAGTCAACGCATTGACACCCAAGCGACGCCGATACGAGCGCTGGCACTGCGCCACAGTGAACGCAAGCCCATGGGTCCGATAGTTGTCGATCACAATCCACGTTTTCATAATCTTTAACCTCACAGTTACATGATGCGGGAGTGCATCCAATTGCCCACGCATTGCATGAGCAATTAGGGCATTCAAACCATCGGGCCGACACGACCAGTAAGATAGAACGACCTGGCGAATTGGTTTGCAAATCGTTCGAATGACATGGCCTTGAATCCCTGATTCATTGAGCGCAGGACATGGCGAGAATAGTCCAAGCGAATGGATGCTGATTTGAAGTATGGACAGAATGGCATGATGCATTGACTCCGGTTTGTTTACGATGGGTTAATTATCGGGCATCTATGCAACGCATCAAGCATTGTTACACATTATTACATCTTCAACTAATCGATGGTTCAATGGGTCTAGTGTTAGTTGGCAGATTGGGTCAAATAATCCCGGGTTCAATGGGTCAACTGTGACAAATGTTCCTTAGAGCATCTACATAGACATCCTCGAAAAGTCAATGAGTTTTAATTAAAAAACATGTCTAGTGTGGAAAGGGCCGATTGTCACAATGGTCCTTTCGAGTCACATTGGCGACACCTTGACCCATTGAATCAGCATTGTCTGTCACATTGTCACATCATGGGTTCAATGCATCGGGAATCAGGGATACAGGGAATCAGTGAGTCAATGCATCATGGATAGGCTTGGATCATGGTTCAACGCATCGGGGATAGGTGGAGAGCGTAGCTCACGGGTCATGGGGTCATGCGCCGTAGTGGTGGCGGGCACCAGTGGCATGGGATCCGCGGGAGGGGTACCCAGGGCCCCCAGGTCCTGGCGGCGCGGTGTCGGGGGTGGTCACCCGAGAACCCCGAGAACCCTGGAAACTAAAAAGTCATTGAGTCAGAAATAAATGACCCCGAGTTCCAAAATTTACACTCCACAGAACCAGAGAGTCATTGAGTATGTGATATTCAGCACCACACCTCCTGCTTGACCACACACCACCCCCATGTGATACATTCCACCCGTGGACACGAGCCCCATCACCCAACAGCCCCAACTCGAAAGCCTCCCCGGGTGGCTGGCACCCGAGCCCCTGCCGTACTATCACCCCGAGGTCATCAAGACCAAGCAGCAACTCAGGGAGAACCAGCGAGCCATCGAGCAGGTGACCTTCGAGAGCCTGTTCGACGATGTGCTCGACGTGGTGCGCGAGGGTCGCATGCTCGTGAACCAGATGTTCGAGAACGACCCCCGAGCCCCGAGCTACGCGCGGTTCATCTCGTGGGTGTACCGGGATGAGTCCAGGCGAGCCCGGTACGAGGAGGCGCAGATGGTGGGCGCCGAGGTCATCAAGCAGGACATGCTCACCATTGCCGATGCGAGCGACTCACTCGAAGATGTGAACAGGAGCACCCTGCGCATCAACACTCGGAAGTGGATGCTCGGGGTCATGGACAAGAAGCGGTTCGGGGATACGAAGCAGATCGACCAGACGGTCACGATCAACCTGGGCGACGCGATGCGCGAGGCGCAGGAGCGGCTGGACAGGTCGAGGGTGGTGGACGTACAAGTGAGGAGGATAGAGTGAGGACAATCACCCTTGACGACGAGTACAGTTACCCGCTACACCAGAGCGGGTATGTGTCAACATTGCCCGTGGACCACTCGAACGACATCGTGCAGCGCCTGCGGGACGTGGTGCGCGAGGTGACGGGGATCGAGGTCCAGACTCCTGAGAAGCCCCGCATCGGGTTCCTCCCGTAACCATGGCCGCACCCCGTAACTCGTCACCCCTCGTCGGGGAGCAGGACCTCATCACCACGCTGCTGGGGTTTCGCTACGACCCCGAGGGGTTCGTCAGGTATGCGTTCCCTTGGGGCGTGAAGGGCACACCACTGGAGCGCGTCGAGGGCCCGAGGACCTGGCAGCTTGATGAGTTCAAGCGCATCCAGGACCATCTGCCGCTCGATGAGGAGAAGGCACGCATCGGGCTGCCTGGGTCCCCGCTGTACCTGGCCATCTCGTCGGGTCGGGGGATCGGCAAGAGCGCATGGCTCTCGATGCTCGACCTGTGGGTGGCGTCGTGCTGGATCGGCTCGACCACCATCGTGACGGCGAACACCGAGACGCAGCTTCGCTCCAGGACCATGGCAGAGCTCGGCAAGTGGCAAGTCATGGCCATCAACCGGCACTGGTTCGAGAAGTCCTCGATGTCCATGCGCCCGGCGAGCTGGTTCGTCGAGTTGGTCCAGAACCAGTTGAAGATGGACACGCAGTATTACTACGTGGACGCACAGTCGTGGTCAGCCGAGAATCCGGATGCGTTCGCAGGCGCCCACAGCCAGATCGGCATGATGGTCCAGTTCGACGAGGCGTCGGGCATCCCGGACCCCATCTGGCAGGTCACCGAGGGGTTCTTCACGGACATGGCCCCGCTGCGCCTGTGGCTGGCCATCTCGAACCCGCGGCGCAACACCGGACGGTTCTTCGACGCGTTCCACAAGGACCGGGCGTTCTGGGATGCCCGGTACGTGGACAGTCGCACCGTGGAGGGTGTGGACAAGGCCGTGTACCAGCGCATCGCGGAAAAATATGGCGAGGACCATGACGTAACGCGCATCGAGGTCAAGGGTCAGTTTCCGCGCACCGGTTCAAACCAGTTCATCGGGCGCGAGGTCGTCAGTTACGCGGCCGAACGCGACCTGGTGCCGGATGACGGCGCACCCCTGACCATGGGCATCGACGTCGCCCGGTTCGGGGACGACGAGTCGGTGTTCCGGTTCCGTCGGGGTCGGGACGCTCGGAGCATCAAGCCCATGCGGTTCCGGGGCAAGGACACCATGGCGCTGGCGTCAGAGGCAGCCACTGCCATCGAGCGCCTGAAGCCCGATGCCGTGTTCGTGGACGGCGGCGGGGTCGGGGGTGGCGTGGTCGACCGGCTCAAGATGCTGGGCTACCGGGTGATCGAGGTGCAGTCGGGCGAGAAGGCCAACGATGAGGAACAGTACATCAACAAGCGGGTGGAGATGTGGGGGCACCTCCGGGAGTGGCTCGTTCACGGCTGCATCGACAACGACGAAGCACTGACTGACGATCTCACGAGCCCTGAGTATGCGGTGGACCTCAAGGGTCGTTTGAAACTGGAGAGCAAGGACAGTCTCAAGAAGCGAGGTCTTTCATCCCCTGATGATGCCGACGCGCTGGCATTGACCTTTGCTGAACAAGTGTCAAGATTGGACACTGCGACCGCCCGGGCGCGCTATCGTGGGTCCAGCATGGTGGCTCAGATGGAGTATGACGTGTACGGCGACTAGATCGTGCAGCCTGAGTGGAACAGTCGCTTTGCGCCAAGGTACGCTGCGTAGGCAAGTTCTTGGGTGTCAAATGTACCGAGGTAGTGTATCTTTCCACCTACTGTGATCTGTGCTCTCCACTTCTTTCCGCTGGGATGAGACCCAAGAAGACCGGATGTTTTGTTGTTCACGCATGCCTTCTTGACATTCTGCATGTTGGTGCTTTGATCCACGTCTCGGAGATTGGTGATCCTGTTGTTCTCGACATCACCGTCGATGTGGTCAATTCCATACTGAGGCCAGTGACCATGAACCCATAGCCACGCAAGTCGATGAGCGAGATATGTCCTACCATCCAACCCAATCGCGAAGTACCCGTCCAGTCGCAACCCACCTGCAACATCCCCAACCTTCACGCAGTTGCTTGTCCGGATCCGCCACACGAACACCCCGGTCTCCGGATCGTAGTCCAGAACCTCGCGCAACCGCTCCGCAGTCAGGGTAGAATTGGATTTGCTCATCTGTTGCTCCTTTTCAGCAATGGTTTCGAGAAGTGACATCTCGGGCCTGCCAGCCCGGGGTGTTGCGCCATTATACCCCGTGGTGCTACACTGCGCCAACCCATAGGAGGACCCGATGAGCGGTTTGTTCGGCTCCAAGCCCCAGATCCCGGCAGCGGCAGCAGTGACCCCGACAGTTGCGACTCCAGCCGTGGCCGCTGCCGCAGACGCCCAACGCATGAAGGCACGGGCCGCATCGGGTCGGGCTGCCACCATGCTCACCAGCACCGAAGAGCAGGCT
>OFQV01000327.1_pt1 | contig 12996 bp, 14 predicted proteins | sample 1542971 | NCBI WGS metagenome assembly OFQV01 (sample SAMN07774229, study PRJEB24372) | wastewater metagenome | isolation source: WWTP Cannobio (Effluent) | place: Italy: Cannobio | collected 2016-01
TTGTTCCGCATGACCGATTCCGCCTTCACCCTCAAGGGCCAGGTCGGCTTTGTGGCGTTCTGCCGCTCCGGCGCCAACATGGTGGACAACGGCACCGCGATTCGCTCGTATTCCAACTCCGCGACCTAAGCAGTCCCACGCAAAAGCCGCCCGGTTTCATCGCCTGGCGGCTTTTTCATTGCGATTTCCAAAGGAACACCCATGGCAACCAAAAAACAAGCCCAGGCCACGAAAGTGCGCGTGCTGGTCGAAGGCCACTACGGCAAGCCCGATGACGTGATCGAGCTGGAAGGCGAAGCGCTGGCCGTGGCCGTCGCATCCGGCCAGGTTGACGCAGAACCCGCCGCCGTTGCCTACGCCGAGTCCCTGAATGCCTAACAACGTCACCCTGCCCGGCACGGGCTCCGTGGTCGAAGCGGTGGAGGTCGGCGGAGCGCTGCGCCAGGTGGTGCAAGTCGCCAACCTGCCAGGCACCCAGCCTGTGAGCGCCGTAGCGCTGCCCCTTCCCGCGGGGGCGGCCACCGAAGTCACGGCCGCTGCGCTGCTGGCTGCCGCCCAGGCGATCAAGACCGCAGCCGAGACGCTTGCGGGCCGCACGATCAACACGGGCGCAGTATCTGGCACGGTGGCGCTTGATGGGCCAACCCTGGCCGCGCTGGAGGCGATCAGCGCAGATACTGGACTGGCCCAGCCGCTGACCGACGCGCAGCTGCGCGCATCCGCCGTGCCGGTATCTGCTGCGGCGCTACCGCTCCCGACCGGCGCGGCCACCGAAGCCACCCTGGCGGCCGTGCAAACGCTGCTTGCCACGCTCAATGGCACCGTTGGAGTGCACAACGCCCCGTTCGTGGACGGCGCCCCCGGCCAGGTCATGCTGGCCAAGCGCCGCGACAGCGACAGCACCACGGTCGCAGACGGCGACCTAAACACGCTGAACATGGATGAAGAAGGCCGCCTGAAGGTGGCCAGCAAGCCCGCCAGCTACGCCGCCACGGTCGGCAACGTCACAAGCGCCACCAGCACGGTCGTGGTGAACACCGAGCGGTTTTCGAACCTGATGATCCACTGCGCCGGGACATTTGCCGGTGTGAACTGCACGTTCGAGGGCTCGCTGAACTCGACCAACGGAACGGATGGAAACTGGTTCGCAGTGCAGGCCATTCGATCAAGCGCGAACACGATTGAAACCACCACGGGCGTGCTGGCTGCGGCCCCTGCGTATGCGTGGGAATTGTCGGTAAACGCACTGCGGTACTTCCGCATTCGCGCCACGGTCTGGACCTCTGGCACGCAGGTTTGGACGCTGATCCCTGGCACCTACGCCACTGAGCCAATCCCCGGCGCGCAGGTTAGCGGAACCCAGCCAGTTTCCGGCTCGCTGACTTCTGCGGGAACCACGACCAACACACCGGCCACGCCGTCGCCGTCGAACATCAACAGCGCCGCAAACACCAACGCAACCGTGGTCAAGGGCAGCGCGGGCACGCTCTACAACATCGGCGCGAGCAACACCGGTGGCGCGGCAGCGTTCATCAAGCTCTACAACAAGGCCACAGCCCCAACGGTCGGCACTGATGTCCCGGTGCTGACTTTGGTGGTTCCGGCCAGTGGCAATGTGGATTTTGACCTTGGGCCCATGGGCCACCGCTTCGCAACTGGAATCGGTCTGGCCATCACCAACCTGGCCGCCGACACCGACACCACCGCTATCGCGGCCTCACAGGTCAAGGTTTTGACCTCGTATATCTGAAAGACACCCATGAAGCCTTGCACCATTCTTCTTGTCCAGCGCGATGTTGAAGGCGTAGCGAACGGCGAGACCTCGTTTGAAACCACCACTGCGGACGATGGGGCGACAGTCGTCATCCCCATCGGCTACCTGCCGGGCCTGGCGACGGCGCTGCCTGGCGACATCACTGTCCGCGTGGCCACCATCAACGAAATCGCCCCCGTGTCTGCATCCGTGGTTGTCGATTACGAAACCGAGCAGCAGACGGTTACGTTCGCTTACTGATCGTGCTGCTCCTGCTGTTCAACCAACAGGGCGGGCCCGTCTTCAGGCGCGCCCCATCCGGTAGCGGATACACCCGCGTCACGCAGCAGACCACACGGCCACAAGCGCAGAACACCTCTAGACCCGCCCAGCAGAACACACAGCGATGAACCCCAAACGCATCACCACGCCCACCGAGCCGGTCACGCTCGCCGAGGCAAAGCTGCACCTGCGCGGCGTGGACGACACGGCAGAAGACGCGTTGATCACGGCGCTAATCTCTGCCGCGCGGGAAACCTGCGAAGACCGCATCGAGGGCACCATCCCGGTGACTGGCTGGCGACTCACGCTGGACGCCTTCCCGGATGCGATCAAACTGCCGCGCGGCCCTGTCGCGTCGGTGGAGTCGGTCAAGTACCTCGATGCCGCAGGAGTGGAGCAAACGCTCTCGCCGCTGGATTACCTGGTGGACACCGCCAGCATGCAGGGCTACATCGTCCCCGCATACGGCAAGGCGTGGCCCGATACTCGCGGCCAGATCAACGCCGTTACCGTGGAGTACACGGCCGGGTCAGATGCGGCGCCCCACGCGCTCAAGGCCTGGATGCTGCTGGCCATCGGCGAGATGTTCGCAAACCGCGAAGCGTCTGCAGAGCGCCCGGCAGTGGCCCACGGCTTCGCTGACCGGCTGCTCGACCCGTTCCGGGTGTGGGGCGTCTGATGCAAGCCGGACGCCTCTCCACCCGCTGCGTAATCCAACGCCGCACAGGTGGAACGAACGATTGGGGCGAGCCCCTGCCCGAAGGCTGGGAAACGCACGCGACCGTGTGGGCGAACGTCAAACACATATCTGGCAGCGAAGCCATCAAAGCAGACGCGGAAGTCTCGACCGTGCGCGCCAGCATCCGGATCCGCTTTCGCAGCGACATCACGGCAGGAATGCGCGTGCTGATTGGGCTGGCGGCGTACCAGATCGAGGCGGTAATGCCTGATTTGGCGCGGCGCGAGTTTGTGGATCTGGTGGCGAAGGTGGTTGCATGATCTCCATCGCCTTCGACTTCTCCAAGATCGCCGCCAAGCTGGACATCATCACCAAGGCAGCAGAACAAGGAGTGCGCCCCGCCGCACAGGCTGGCGCAGAGGTGTTTTATCAAGAGGTAAAACAGCGGGTTCCGGTGTCTGCCAAGGCGCATAGCACCAAGGGTAAGAAGCAGACATTCACTCCAGGCACATTGCGTAAGGCGATTTACCAAGCCTTTGCCGACAAGGAAAGCGGCGATGGAAAGGCCAGCTACCGCATATCGTGGAACAAGTCGCACGCCTTCTATGGCCGGTTTGTCGAATTTGGCACATCGCGCATGGCTGCCAAACCGTTCCTGCGTCCCGCATACGACGCAGCACGCGCGAAGGCGCTGCAGGCCGTTCAAGAGCGCATGGCGGTCGAAGTGAGGAAGGCCACGAAATGAGCGCAGAACCAATCCTTGTTTCGCTGCTCTCGCCGCTGGTATCTGGCCGCGTCTATTTGGATGTTGCCCCGTCAGGTGCATTGCTCCCGCGCATCGTGATTCAGCAGGTGGGCGGCGAAGTCATCAACTACACAGAGGGCACGATCCCAGACAAGGAAAACGCCCGCATGCAGGTTGTGTGCTGGGGCGCTTCGAGATTTGCGGCTGCCAACCTTGCCAAACAGGTAGAGGCCGCGATTAAGTCATCGCCACTGATTCAGGCGTCCGCCATCGGTGCCCGTATTTCAGGCTATGAGCAGGACACGAATCTATTTTCCTCCATGCAAGATTTTTCTACCTGGACAGCCAGATAACTGACTAGGCGAAAGCCAACCAAGCAAAGCCCTTCCGTAGAAATTCGGTGGGGCTTTTTCATGCCCCCAGTGGGCGCAACCAGCCGCAGCAATGCGGTTTTTTTTCGTCCATTCCCATAGAAAGGTCCATACCATGGCCAGAACGCCGTCCGGCACCATTACATCGGTTGCCACTGTTTTTGCAGCCCCCAAGCCCATCACTGGTATCTCCAATGCAGCCGAGGCCGTCGTCTCCTGCACTGGCCACGGCTACGTGGCTGGCGACGTTGTTGAAATCACCTCCAACTGGGCGCGCCTGAACCGCCGTGCCTATCGCGTCAAGTCGGCCCCTACCGCCGACACCTTCGTGCTCGAACTGGCCGACACGACCAGTTCCACGATCTACCCCTCTGGCTCTGGTGCTGGCGCCGGTTCTGTGCGCAAGGCCACGACCTTTGTGCAGCTGGACAAGACGCTGAACCACAACTCCAGCGGTGGCGAAGCGAAGAAGGTTGTCTATAAGTTCATTGAGTCCGACAGCGAATACTCGCTGAATGACGGCTTTTCGGCTGTGGACCGCACCTTCGACATCGACGCCGATGCCATCAGCACGCCGGGCTACATCGCCCTGCGCTCGCTGACCGAAGTGCAGACCGACACCATCGTGCGCAAGGTGGCCAAGAGCGGCGCTACCAGCTACCTGCCTTGCACGATCGCACTGAACGAAGAAGAAGTTGAGCAGGACGGCCAGATCGTCGTCTGCCGCGTGGCCATCTCTGGCAACGCGCGCTCCACCCGCTACCCAGCGTAATCCACGGGCTTCGGCCCATCCCTCGCACCTACCCGGCTCGTGTCGCTCTTCGCAGGGCGCGCGGGCTGGGCAAGGGCATTTCTGAAAACCCCTGCGAAAGAACCATCATGGCAAAAGACAAAACCGTTCCTGTTACCAGCATCAAGAGCATGGCCGGCACCGTTCCGGAGTTCCCGCTGTCGGTGAAGATCAAGCACCTCAACGGCACCGAAAGCGCCGTGGAATTCATGGCAAAGGCCATGCGCAAGACCGAGTGGGCGGCACTGCGCGATGCCCACATGAACCCCGAGAAGGTCACGCCGGAAGAAGGCGATGGCCCAACGCGGTTCAGCTTCGTGGCCGCAGTGGGCGAAGACATGCGCAAGGGCGCAGACCTGATCGCCAAGTGCGCCAGCGGCTGGGATCTGTCGGATCCCTTCACTCCGGACAGCCTTATCGAACTGGAAGACACCTTCGGCGGCACGCTGGCACGCTTTCTGAGCGACTACGACGCCGCCATCTTCCAAGGCCGCCTGGGAAACTCCGCCTAATCGCCCGCGCGCTGCACGAACCGCCCATCACCGCGAAAGAGGCGCGGTCCGAAGGCTTCGAGCTGGAGGACTACACCACGGAAATTCTGGAGGTGTGGCCGGACAACGAGCAGGCGCTGGCGATCTTCTGGAAGATCGGAACCCGCTGGCGCCTGCCGCCAATGGGCGCCGTCCCCATAGGGGTGCAGTGGGAAGCGCTGTATCCCCTCATGGACCGGCTGGGGCTCGATGCCGAGGCGTGGAACGCACTGCACGACGACCTGATGGTGATGGAGGGCGCGGCGCTGGCGACCATGCGCGAGTTTGCGCCGAAGCCGGAGAAGTAGGTACTATCGGCCCTTCTATAAGGAGTGTGTCATGAAACAGGTTTGCAAAGACTGCGGCACGGTAGGCGAGACAAAAACGGTAGCGCGCGGATCCATGGGCGTGGAAATCGTGCTGTGGCTCTGCTTTATCGTGCCAGGCCTGATCTATTCGATCTGGCGTTTGTCGTCCAAGCATGAAACCTGCAGCGCCTGTGGAAGCGAGCGGCTGGTTCCAATCCAAACGCCAGCGGGGCAGCAGCTTGCATCAGCATCAGGCTATGTGCCTGAAGTAGTCCGGCCATCGGCGGGCGCTGTCAGTGCAGGCCGTGCGATTGGGATGCTGGTGGGCCGCTTGAAAAAGTAGGCGCACAGCACAAAACACAACCCGCCTAGTGCGGGTTTTCTCATTTATGGGCCTGCCTTTTGGGGGGCCTTTTTTCGTTTCCAGAGGCCCAATGTCTGACCTAAACACAGAGATCAAGATCGGCGCGGATGCGTCTGGTGTTGAGGCGGGCGTAGGCAAGGCCAAGCGTTCGCTCAAAGACTTGGGCGATGCTGCGCAAAAGGCTGGCAAAGACGCTGGCGCAGGCATTGGTAGCATCGGCGCTGGTGGCGACAAGGCGGCAAAGGACGTAGAGCGCGCCACCAAGAACATGCAAGGCAGCTTGCAGCGCCTGCTGGCCGAACAGAAGGCCGGAGCGAAGGGAAGCCGGGAGTATTACGAGGCCCTGGCAGACACGCGCGGCATCAGCCGCAACGCGATCAAGCCCATCCTTGACCAGATCGACGCCGCCACATCCAAGACATTGCAGGCCAAGACTGCCGCAGATTCGTGGACTGCCAGCCTCGGCAAAGTAGCACCGCTGGTTGCTGCTGCGTTCTCTGGCGCGGCCATCACCGGCTTCCTCGACAAAGTCGTGTCGGTTCAGCGCGAGTTTGACGTCCTCAATTCCAGCCTGAAAACCGTCACTGGCAGCAGCGCAGCCGCAGAACGGGAAATGGCGTGGCTGAAAGACTTCGCCAAAGAAACCCCGTTCGGCCTGGCGCAGGTGACACAGGGTTTTGTGAAGATGAAGGCGCTCGGGCTGGATCCGACACGCGCCGCGCTCACCAGCTTTGGCAACACCGCGTCTGCGATGGGCAAAGACCTGAACCAGATGATCGAGGCTGTGGCCGATGCCAGCACGGGCGAATTTGAGCGCCTGAAAGAATTTGGCATCAAGGCCAAGAAGGAGGGCGATAACGTCTCCCTCACGTTCCAAGGCGTCACCACGACGATCAAGAACAGCGCGGCAGAGATCACGCAGTACCTCGAAGACATTGGCAACACCTCGTTTGGCGGGGCCATGGAAGAGCGGGCAAAAACCCTCGACGGCACCATCGCGGCGCTGGGCGATACGTGGGATGAGCTTTTCCGCACCGTCAGCACGAACAATGTCGGCGGCCTGATCTTCGATAGCGTGACGCTGGCCAATGGCGTGCTAGAGGATGCGACGACGATTATTCGGGCCATGGGCGGCGCCGTAGGGGAAACAAGCCGGGAGTTCGGCTCTCTGTCTGCTATTCAAGGCGGCGTTGCCACATTCTTTGAAACCGTTTCCGTCCTAGCTGCCAATACGCTGTACGTCTTGCGCCAGACTGGCGACACCATGGCCGGTGTGGCGGCTGGCTATAAAGCATTCTTCTCGTTTGACTTTGACGCGGTGCGGGCTATCGGCGCAGAAATGAAGGCCAACGGGGAAGCGGCCCGCAAGGAAATTGACGCAACCACCGCCCGCATTCTTAACGCCCGCAAGGCGCAGGAAGAATACGCCCGCTACGCCACGCGCAACGCATCGGCGGCCACTGACCCGCGCCGGGTTGACTTGGGCGGCAGTGCGCCACGGGCTACGGGCGGCGTTTCGTCTGGCGCTGCAAAAGCCGTCAAAGAAACCATCTCCGAATACGACAAGCTCATAAAGAAGCTGTCCGACGAACTCCCCAAAGCCGCTGCTGAAGCCGAAGCCGCTCAGATGGGCTACAACAAGTCGCAGACCGAGTTTCTCGCGCTGGCCGGTAGCCCTGCATGGGCCAGCTTCAGCAACTCGCAACGCGCCGTTGTGGCGTCCATGTTCGAGGGCAAGATTGCCAGCGAAGAAGCGGGAGAAGCGGCAAAGTCTCTATCCAAGTCCTACGCCGAAGCCGCCGCCGAGCGCATCAAAACCATTCAATCCATGGAGCGCGCCGCCGACAGTCTGCAATCGCAGAACGACGCCCTGCGCGAAGAGATCGAGTTGATCGGCCTGAGCACTGAGCAGCAGACATTGGTTTTGCAGCAGCGCAATGACGTCATCATCCTGACGAAAGAGGCCACGCTGGCCGAATTGGAGCGCCAGAGCGCCATCACCGGCACGCAAACCCGCGTTGAAATCGCGCTGGCGTCCGAGATTGACGCGCTGAAAGAGCGCAACGCACTGTTGGGCGCGAAGGGCGTGAAGAACGCCGCCGTGGATGCCGCCAAGACTGCCGAGGACGAATGGCGCAAGACCGCCGACAGCATCAACAGCACCTTGACCGACGCCCTGATGCGCGGGTTCGAGTCCGGGAAAGACTTCGCCAAGAACCTGGGCGATACCGTCGTCAACATGTTCAATACGATGGTGCTGCGCCCTGTCATCTCGGTCATCGTGAACCCGGTTGCTGGTGCTGTGACTGGGATGATGGGTTTGTCTGGTGCGGCCAATGCAGCCGCTGCCCCCAGTGGCGTCGATGTGGTGGGCGCCACCAGCAACGGCATGAGCATGCTGAACACTGGCATCAACTCGGCGGTGCAGGGCACGTTCTCCAAGTTTGCCTTGTCCGAAACTGGCAAATCGCTGGGCCTGTCGATGGCTGGCCCGGACGCATCAGGCTACAACATGCTCTCTGGCACCGGCCAGCAGATGAGCCAGGCCCTCGGCGTAGTGGGCGACACGCTGGCCGGGTATGCCATGGGCAGCATGGCGCGCAGCCTGATCTCGAACGGGTACAGCGTCGGTAAGGGCATGGACAACTTCCAGAGAGCGGGCATTGCTGTCGGCAGCGCCCTCGGTGGGCCTGTTGCGGGGGCCATCATCGGCGCTGGCGCTGGCGTGTTCAATCAGCTCTTTGGCCGCAAGCTCAAAGACTCTGGAATTCAGGGCACCTTTGGCGGTACCGAAGGCTTCGACGGCGAGAGGTACGACTTCTACAAAGGCGGTGTTTTCCGCAGCGACAAAACCAAAACCTCTCCGCTGGATCAAGGCACCACGGACGCCCTGACACAGCAGTTCCGCGCCATCCAGCTGAGCACGGGCCTGATGGCCGAAACGCTGGGCCTTGCTTCCGGCTCCGTTGCCAGCTTTACCAAAGACATCAAGCTGAGCTTCAAGGGCCTGACGGAAGAGCAGATACAGGAGAAGATGGCGGCTGAGTTCACGGCCATCGCGGATGAGATGGCCGGGCAGGTGCTTGGCCTGCAAACCGTCACAGAAACCATCCGCACAGGCTTCTTTGGCAATAAGTCCGTTACCCGCGTCACCCAGGTGCAATCCGAGTACGCTAAGGCCAACGAAACCGCCAGCCAGACCCTCACCCGCCTTGCCACCAGCCTGACCACCGTCAACAGCGCCTTCGAGCTGCTGGGTGTTGCCATGCTGGATGCATCGGTGGCCAGCGGCGACATGGCAAGCCGGTTGATAGAGCAATCCGGCGGCGGCGAAGCGTTCGCAGCGAACCTGGGCACCTATTACGACAACTTCTACGACCAGGCAGAAAAGACCGCCTACGTCACAGAGCAGGTAACAGCGACCCTGGCATCCGTGGGCCTGCAAATGCCCAAGACGCGCGAAGAATTCCGCGCCCTGGTGGAAAGCCAGATTGCCCTGGGCGACAGCGGCACGCAAGCTGTGGCAGCCTTGCTGGGTGTTTCTGGCGCGTTTGCCAGCGTGACAGCATCAGCGGCGGATGTAGCCGAAGCCGCACGCCAGCTTGCCGAGGAACAGGCACGAGCAGCAAAAGCCGCCCAAGACGCCGCATACAGCGACTTCCGCCGCGCGGTAGACCGTGACCGATCTGTCCTGCAGGATCAGGCCGCGATGCTCACCGACACCATCGGATCCATTGCGGACGCTGTCAGCATGCTCAAGAGCAACGCACGCGAGCTGTACGGAACGGTGGACAGCACGTCTCAGATGTTGGCCGCGCAGGGCATGGTTTACATCGAGAACGCGCTGGCCGGTGTGCGGGCTGGCGGTTCTGTGGCCGACTACACCGGGCTGAGTGATGCCATCGGCGCGGCACGGGGCGGAATCGACAGCGGAACATACGCAACTCAGTTTGAACGTGAGCGCGATTCCCTGGTTTTGGCTGGACAACTCAACACGTTGGCCGACCTTGGCGATACGCAGTTGACTTTTGAAGAGCGGCAACTTAACGCACTCAAAGAGCAGCTGGATTACCTGGACCGCCTGGACAAGCTCGCAGAGGCGCAGGTCAATGGAACCGAAGCACTTACTGAGACGGTGCAAACGTACTTTGATCAGCTGTTGCTGTTGTTTGCGCCGTCAACAAAAACCGGCTCTGGAGAATCTTCTGCATCCAGCGGAGGCGGTCCGTCATTCGGCGTAGGCAGTGGCAGTGGCAGCGACGGCGGCAGTGGCTTGCCAGACTTTGGGACCGGTGCATACGAAGGGTGGCTGGCTTACATGGGGATGTATGCCGGGTGGACTGCCGAAGAGGTGGACCGCCTGAAAGTGGAGCCGCCTGATCGTCTGGTTGATGGTGAGCCAGTGTGGGATGAACCGCGCAAATTCGCGCTTGGAGGCACATTCACTAACGGCATCGTCTCGCGCCCGACAAATTTCAACATCGGGCAAATGGGCGAGGCTGGGAGCGAAGGAATCTTGCCGCTGGCGAACGTGGGCGGGCGCCTGGGCGTGTACGCAATGAATGCTGGCGGCGGCAACGCGGAGTTGATTGCAGAGATCCGCGCACTGCGTGCCGAAGTCGCTGCGCTGCGCGCCCCAGCAGAGGCCACCGCAGCTAACACCCAGCCCCTCCCACAACTCGGCCGCCAGTTCGACACCGTCTCCAACGGCGGCACTGTGCTGCGCAACAAGGCCCTCGCATGAACATCCTCCTGCCAAAGACCGTCACGAGCGGCATGTTCGGCGCTGGTACGACCATCCCAGAGGTGGACGGCACGATCACCCCTCCAGAGGTGCTGTGGGTTACCGGGACTACCTACGCCCAGGGCGACCGGCGCGTGTGGGCCGGCTACACCTACGAATGCGTGCAGGCCATCACCACCACGCCGCAGAACGCCTATCAACCGGACAGCGGCAACGCGGCGGGCTGGTGGCTGATCGACCCAGGCGCCCCCACTAACCGGATGGCGCCGTTCGACAAGTACCTGTTCACCAAGGCGAGGGCAACTGGCACGCTGACCTATGAGCTGAACCCCGGATTTATCACTGGCGTGGCGATCTACGGAATCGAGGCCGACACGCTGGAGATCACGGTCAAGGACGGCGCAACCAACCTCATCACGCCGATCAGCATCGAGTTGTGGGAGCAGGCTTTTGGTTTGTATGAGTACCTGTTTGGCGACCTGCAGCGGGGCACTTACTACGCGCTCAAAGACCTGCCGATCAACCCGAACGCGACGATCACGATCACCGCCGCCCGGAACGATCCCGGCGAAGAGGTTGCCATTGGCTTCATCTCCGTGGGCACATGGAAGCGTCTTGTCTCGCCAGTCACCCAGGCCAGCGGCGTGCAGTACGGAGCAGAGGCGACCACTCGCGATTACTCCTACAGCGAGGAATACAAGGACGGCACGTACATCGATGTTGAGGGCCGCAAGGCTACCGACATCAACCTGTCGTGCGTCATTGACGCGGCAGAAGCGCCAGCCGCAAAGCTCTTGCTGGAGCAAATACTAGGCAAAGCAGTCGCCATCGAGGTGAGCAACCTCGCCAAATATTCCCACCTCGCCACGGTTGGAAAGATCACCGGCTCAGTCCGGTCTGTGAACTGGCCCACCGCGCAGGTGGACCTGCAAATCAAAGGAAACGTATGACCAGTCCAGTGACGCCGCCCGCTCCGATAGCGGTGCCGGAATTTCCGCAGCTTGGAGATCCGGCATTTAACGCAAAAGCCTACGCCAACGGGTCAGCAATGCCTGCCGTCGTGGCGAACATTTCCGACATTGCGGACAGTGCTTTCACAAACGCCACCAGCGCGAACGAATCGGCGCTGGCAGCCGTAGCGCAAACCGTTTCCGCCTCAGCGGCTGCTTCGATTGCCTTGGGCGCATCCAACTTCAAGGGCGAGTGGTCAACGCTGACTGGCGCGATCAGCAAACCAGCGTGCGTGAAGCACTCGGGGCGGTTTTGGATGCTGCTAAACAACCTTGCGAACGTTGCCACAAGCGAGCCGGGGGTCTCGGCGGATTGGACCAGCTTGGATGCGGGTGAGCGTCCAAGTCAGACCATTAACACCGACACCACAGCCATAGCTGGCGTGTGTTACCTCTTCAGCGCGGGCGCCAAATTGACACTGCCGACCGCGTGGGCCAAGGGCGATTACATCGGATGGCGCACGCTGGCTAACGTGCAAGGGACCTCTGTCGATTTCGGCTCAACAAAGCTGTGGGGCGCAGCATTGGACGGCGGTATCTTGTCTCTTGATTTGGCGTTTTCGCCGATGGACCTAACTTACGAAAACCCAACTTGGGGACTCAAATGAGCACATCACTCGCACTTCTACTCGCAGCTCAAGGTGGCGGCGCTGGCAGCGTTCGTCAATATGAACTACGCCGCGCAAGCGACACGATCACAGTCAATTTTGACGGTGTAGCAGACATCATGCTGATCGGCGGCAGCCCATCGGGAGGCGCCGCTTTCAACGGGTTTGTCGGCGGCGCAGGCGCACCGGGGGTTTGTATCAAACGCATCAAAGTGCTGGCGGGCCAGCAGTTCCCTTTTTCCTGCGGCGCTGGAGGTACGGCAGTCACGCGAGCATCGGCTGGCGCGACTCAGGGCAACTTGGGCGGCACGTCCACGCTGACCGGGCCGAACGGGTTGTCAATGACAGCAAACAGCGGCGCTCCCGGGGAAGCTAAAACGACAAAGCCAGCGCTCGGCGGCGCAGGTGGCACGGCTACGGGCGGCGACCTGAATTTGCAGGGTGGGTTCGGTGGGAGCGTACTCGCCACGGCGGTGACAAACGCCGCCGCAGGGGCGGGGGCGTGCAATCTAAAACGTCTGGACCCACAGACCGGGCCACGGGGCGCAAACATCAATACGACTGGCTCACAATCGACATCACCCGGAGCCGGGGTTGGGGGTAGGGGCGGTGACATTACTTCTGGGGATTCCAATGTAACGGTCGGCGGCGGATATTGCGGCCCGGCTCGGGCAGGCCGCGCACGATCTCATATCCCGCGACGCCGATCTGGCTGTAGTCACCGACACTGGCGTGCGCACGATATTGTTTGTCGAGCAGATTGTAGACCGCTGCCTGCAGCTCGATCATGTCGGTGCCGAACGGACGCCAGG
>OFQV01000328.1_pt1 | contig 12971 bp, 18 predicted proteins | sample 1542971 | NCBI WGS metagenome assembly OFQV01 (sample SAMN07774229, study PRJEB24372) | wastewater metagenome | isolation source: WWTP Cannobio (Effluent) | place: Italy: Cannobio | collected 2016-01
CGCGCCTATCGCAGCCCCTAAAGCCATGTTTGCTAATTCTGTATCAGGCACTAGAAAGCTCCTACTATTTTATTCATGATACAGATTAGGCGAAATCACCCACTGGAACACTTCGGTAGCCGTTGCCGTACCCACCAAGATTTTCGCAACCACTTGCAGATACTCGCCGGGGTTGATGACAATCGGTGCCTCAAAATCAAACTGAATAGGCGTTGCAGCAGCACCGACAGCAGCGGCAACAGGGAAGCTTATAACCCCTAGAGGTTGAATGCGGCGGGCCTTAGCCGTAGCGGTGACGAATGAGCCTGAATCTGCCGTAACCGTACCAAGCGAAAGCTGCGTACCACCCCAAGCAAGCGCAACCGCGAAAGTCGTACCAGTCGTTGCCACTGCAACCACCGAGTTGACGCAATCGATCTTAATCCCGCGCAGCTTGATAGTACGAGGGGTTTGGTTGACACCGCCAGCCGGGTTAAGCCACGAAGCAATGATAACATCCGTTGCCGATGTGGCAGGGGCGTTCATTAGGAAGATACCACCAAGGAAAGCACCAAGCGCCGCCGTGGTGTTGGTAGCTGCCGCTGCCGTAGGCAATGCGGTGTTTGCCCATTGCACTTGCGACGAACCCATGGTGCCGCCGTTTTGCCCCTGCAAGCCGTAGCCATAGCCCGCCATTTGGTTTGCCCAAGTTTGGTTGGTGGCGATATCCATGATGGAAACGTTCACATCACCAAAACGAGCAATAAGGTTAGGGGAAGCGCCAACCGTGCCGTTATTGTATTTTTGGATAAATACCGGCAGCGCCGAAGTCATAAACGGCTGGCCTTGACCAGATGGGGTAGTTTGCGTCCCATAAAGAACATCATCTACCCAAAACCGCACATCATCTTCACCAATTACTGCCGCAAAGTGCCGCGTTACGTTTACCGATAGCGACGCCACTAAATCCGTTTTTGTGGTTACACCTGAGTTATACCGAGTGCAGCCCTTAAGCCCTGCTGAAGTGTACTCAAACCACACACCATCTACAGGCTCAGCAGCGCCCGTAGCAATGCCCAAGCCGAACTGCAGCACTTCGTTAGCAATAGGCAATTCAGAGAAGGCCGAAGAAAATTCTACAGCAAGCGGGGCTGTTCCGATAATCGGGAAATACCGCCACGATTGCAGATAGGCAAAGTTGCCTGATACCGTAGACGTACCCGCAGCGTTGACGTTCAAGAAGCCTGCCGATTGCGTCATAGTCATGGTGGTGAAAGCATACTTCCAGTTTGCTGTGTTTTGTGCAGTGGCGTTGAAAGTGTCCGTAAAAACTACCGTATCAACACCGACGCGCTGACGGTAATCGTTAGAAACCTCGCCAGATTTTAAATATGCTGTGCCTGTAATTGTTCCGGGGTCATTCTCTGCGAATGCACGAGTGCCGCCAATCATAGCAGGGGTTGCAGCATCCGTCCCCGTGATAACTAAAACCTGCTTTGTCGCGTTTACCGTCGCAAGGTTTGTATCAATACCGCTCTGAATTGTTGCCATTTTATGCTCCTACTAAATAATTAAATTTGAAATTGCCTTTAACAAACCCATCAGCATTCCAATAGGCGGTTATTGTGTCAGCTGCAGTTACTGAGGCTTTGACCGATACGTTATCCATTTCTGCTTCGTCTGCGCTTGTTCCTTTGCCAGTATAAGGCCCGACCGCTTGGAAAATGTTAACCGGCTTACCAATTGTTAGCCCAGAAAGCCCGCTGATTGTAAAATTACCAGCAGTTCTAGCTGCGCTTCCCAAATCAATTTCAACGGTAGTTAGCGTTCCTATACCATCAAGTGCAGCCTGCAATCCTGTCACATCAGCAATATCGGGGGATGTGTGCGCAGTATTCCAATCTGATGCCAAAACAATATCCGCAAGCAAAGTGCCGGGGGGAAACTTACCAAGCGCTATCTGGGCATCAAGCTCTGCCTGAGTCCAATCGGCCATATTGTTGGTTTTTGCATGGGTTATTGGCATTTAGAACCCTGTCCATGTAGCAGCCCACTTCGACGTAAGATAACTGCCAACCAAGTTGCAGTTTGCATCCGAAAGCGCCGAATTGTACCAGATGATTTCTGCCAACATTCCGTTGAAGCGGTTGATAGTCCCCGTGTTTGTTTGTGCCCCAATGTTAAGCTGCGTCAGCGTTATGTCTTCAGCATTCGTTCCTGCTGCGCCTTTCACCCCGTTGACAAAAGGAGTGATGCTGGTGCCAGAGCGTATAAACCCAGCAGCGACAGTGCTGGTGCTGCGTACGAGCGCTTGCGTCGTATAAATTGAGGAAGTAGTGCGGTTTTGGCACTGGAAGTCTGTTGCTGTATTACCTAAAGCGTAGCGCAGGCCAGACCCAGCGTTCAGCCCGTTCATAATGTTTTGCGTAGCATCACCTAAGTTATCAGACGCGTAAACCACAAAAATAGTATTTGCCCCGTTTGGTATAGCAAGCGTTCCTGCTGCGCCAATCATTACATCATCAGTGCCATCAAAATCCAGTACGTTAAGACTATTAATGGTGCGTGTATTGGTGGTTGGTCTGCGGGACAAAGTTGCCGTCGTGTGCCGCGCATTGCCAGACTTATCATTCCATTGGTCTACCGCGTTCGCTGTAGCCGTGATAGAAGCCGTGTCGCTTGCATCGTTCCACAGCGCCAAACCAGCAATGTCTGTGGGCGTGAATGCTCCGCCTCCCCCCCCAGCCATATTAAGAATTCTGCGCCTGCGGTTCATTACTCTTTACCAACAACCGTAATGACATAACCCGAACCACCCGTAGTAATTGGGCTAAGCCACATTGGGTTTTCTGCAATCAACTCGCCGCCAGCAGCGGTTAAAGTAATGGCATTCCCTTGCGGGTCAGTAAGGTTGAACCAATGGGCCGCCGTAGCGTCATCCGGCGCGGCAAGATTAGAGCCACGAAGCGTTGCGCTTCCGAATGTGCCAGTCATCTGCACTGTCCGGTCAGGATACTGAGCAAAAAGAACTGGCTTGCCAGTATCACCAGCAGCAAGCGCCCATGAAACAGATTTTACACCACTGATTACATCACCATTGATTGTTGCAGCTACTGATGCCATTTTATACTCCTGTTACCATTGATTGAATTAACCCTGTTTTAGGGTCACGAATTATTACTTTAGGCGCACGAATATCAGCCGATAAATTATCAAAGCTTCCACGCATAAGATTAAGCGTTTCAAGTATTACCGCCATATTCTGTTGCTGGATTTGCACACCTTGCACTTGAACGCCAATTTCCTGCGCTTTTAGCTCATTCTGCACCTGCATTTGCTGCGCTTCTATTTCAGATTCCATAGCCTCGCGCTCAGCTTCGCTTTGCTTGTCGATAATATGGCCTTGCAATGCGTTTACACCCAAGTTAGCAGGCAAAACATCCTCACGTTCTATAGGCTCCGCGTTTGGCTGACGCTGCATTTCAGTCATGTATTTAATTTTCTCAAGCTCAATACGCTGCGATTCAAGCGCGGATTCAGTAGCCAGCTTTTCACGCTCAAACTGCAATTCTGCCGCTTTAATCTCTGCATCAAGTTGGTTCTTCTCTGCTTGGCTCTGTGCCGATTGCGCCTTAACCTGCAACTCACCCATCTTTATTTGCGCTTCTGCCTGTTTGTCATTTGCCGCTTGCTGCGCTTCCTGCAACGCTTGGCCCAATTGCTCGATAATCTGTTGTGCTTGTTGTATTTGCGCTTGCACAGCAGGAGGGACGCCCTTCATTTGTTCTTCTTGGCGCTCAGGGTCACGCAACTCAGGCGGAAGACCACGTTCTACTGCATCCGCTGTTTTATCGGCATTCGGCCAATCCATGCTACGGATAATCATTGGAAGGGCTGGAAGCATTGCTTGTGGAGCCGCTTGGAATAGCTGAATCTGTGCCTCGCGTGATTCTTCACGTTTCGTGGAATAGCTTGGCCCCGTCGTCACAGCTACTTCCATACTGCCTTTAGTCATATCGTAATTAATTGGCTTTCCTGTTTTTTCATCAACATAGCGCTGATTAATCTTAACTGTTCGGGTTTTCCTATCTTCGCTCATTACCTGAATCTCACGTGAGCCATCGTAAATCTTCTTACTCAAATCCTCGAAGATAATTCCGCCATAAAGCAAGGCACGTCCAAACATATCGGAATAATTGCTGGTAGAAACGTCGCCTTCTTTTTGTCGAGCAATAATGGCTTTACCAGATTTCTCATTGCTTTGCTGGCCTAGCGACGCGGGGTAGATTCCAGAGGTGCCATAGAAATTCTGCTCCGCCATCTGGATAAGAGCCACGGCTGAAGACAAATCAGCACCGTTCTGCATACGTTGCGGTGGGTTAATTGGCTGTCCATTCTCATCAATGGCATTGTGTGGTAAGTAAGCGTAGTTCTTTTGATTTACCGTATCGTAAAACTTCTCAAGCCCTTTAAACGCACGAATATCACCCACAAATGGCGAAATAGGCGCAGACTCGGCAAGCTCAATTGCGGTGTTCGTCGCGTAGTTATAAAGCACTTGCGTAGAAATCATATCCTCATAAATGCCGGTGAGGTATGTTTTGCCATTAACTATGGTTTTATTACCTTCAACAAAGCAATAAGGGATGTGCGAACCTTGCCACTCGCGTTCTTCTAGCTTCTCGGTAGCCGTGCATTTGTAATACATCACCCGTGGCTTTTTAATCTCGCGCGGGTTGTAGTTCTTCACATCCTTTGGCTTCTCGGTGACTTTCTTGCCGGTTTCCTTGTGAAACCAAACCGGAACCTTATCATATTCCATACGCCAATAATGGCCAACACGCACCAAATCCTTGCCCATGCTCGCCCAATCAGGATAATCATCGCCAATAGATTGTAGGTCTGTTGTGCTGTAGTCACGGTCATTTAGGCGGTTGAACTCAGTACGCGGGATATCCTCAACCTCGATCAGATACCGGCGATCACTGCGGTCTTGTTCGCGCGTCGATGGGTCATCGTACACTTGGAACGTGTTTGGAATCTGCCGGATGTAGATATTCTGGTCATTACTTTCATCATTGTCATAATCCGTGGCAAACGCAAAGTAACCCCAGCCAATGTTGACTTGGCTACTGATTGCTAATTTATAAGCAGTTTGCGCACAGCCTTGTGATTGCACCTCTCGGATTTTATCTTCCAGCAATTCTGCTTTATCAACATCCGCGTCTGTTTTTGGGATGTATTTAATTTGCGGTACGTTCATCCATTGATCGTTGATTACTTGCCTGCCGAACTTAGGTAGTTGGTTGAACGAGTAGGATGGGCGGCTACCGCGCGCCGTTATTTCTTTGCCGCTAAACTGCTTTGCTCCGGGGCGAACAAAATCTAGTACGAATAAAGCGCGAGTGCGGTTGTCAGCCTCAGCTTCCGAAGATTGCTTAAAATCCGCAAGCATATCCGAAACAATCTTATCCTTAGATTCGTCAGACATGCTAGTTCCTATGGTATGAGGCAAAAAAATAATACTACATGCAGATTATGTAGTAAAGCCCTAATTGCGGTGATAGGATGTCTGAGTATAGAAGCCGGGTTCTACAGTTTTTGTCTGTGGAACGTTTGGCTTAAAATGCTGGGCGAAGCACATAAAGGCATCCGAACCATGTGACCAGTCATCATGCTTAGGCTCTTTGCTGACCTTGCCAGTCTCTGAATCACGTGCATAGGCGTAGTGACGAAGGCAGGCCAGCCCGTCTTTTGTCTTATCCTTATCAAATATACACTGCGCGAATATGGTGCGGGCTTTATCAATCCCCAAAGCCTTCTTGGCAATACGCGGCACAGTTCTTACAGATGTGCCAAGCGCAGGGTTATTCTTAAGTGCGGATAGCAATTGCTGCTTAATTGTTGAAAGCGCCGCCTGTTGTTCGTGTTCTGCATCATGTGGCAAGCAATGCTCGCCATATTTATATGCTTTTTCTGCCAGAATTTCAATATAATGCGCCATTTTCTCGCCGGATGCCTGATAGTAGTTTATCAGCCGATACTCCAACCCAACAATCTGCACGAACCATATAGCAGTATTGTCTGACTGCCCCAAATCCCAGAAGGTATGCACCGGAATCCCAGCAACAGGTAACACTCGCGTTATGCGGTGCTCCTCATAAGCCTTCACTAGCTCATTAGAGAAAATGGCACCCTCTACCGCTTTCTTAGGCTTGCCCAGCCACACATGCTCGTAATTCTCCAAGTTCTTGCGCTTGTCACTTTCCATCTCGCGGCGCAGCACTTCAGGGAAAAAAGGATTATCGCTGTAGTTAATTTTCACCACCACCGAATCATCTGGCGGGTCCACAACGTACTCTTGATAAACAGGATCATCTTCAAGGTCAGGGTTAAACGAAAGCCATATTTCTGAATCAGGTGCGCGAACTGTAAGCGCAAGCGTCTTAATATTAGCAGTGGATGCAGATTGAGCCTCCTCAATCCAAGCGCGGCTAATGTTGGGTATTGATTTAACGTTGGCTATGTTTGAACGAAGCCCTGCAAATAAAAACTCAGTACCGTTTTTGCCGATAATGGTGGATTTCTGAACCTCATAGAAGCTTTCTAAGCCCATTTCTGCAATCTGCTCTTTAAGAAGCGAATGCACCGAATCTTGAATTGATTTTTGAATCTCACGCGCACAAAGTATCTTGTGCTGCTTTTCTGCACCTTGGATAAGAAGGGCGCGGGCAATAGACATAGATTTTGCACCTCCGCGACCACCATATAAAACCTTATAGCGCTTTGGCTTAAATAGACATTCAAGCTTCTTAGGTATCTGAATCATTAGACGACGCTACAAATGCCACTGTTAAGCTTGTTTTAACGTTAAACTCCCCGGTTTCGTCATTTGCTATAGGCTGAACTGCTTTGCCGTCGATTCGGTCAGCAATTAAAGAATAAGCCTTAGTGTCGCCTTCCTCAGCTAAATCCCAAAGCTTTTGAGATACGCGCTTGAGTCTTTCCGGGTCTTGGCGATTAACAGCAAGCAACGCATCACGCATCAATTTGTCAGCTTTTCCAGTTCCGGGCTTGAGTGTCATATCTACCATAGTTCGGGAATCAACCTATTGTTTTAATTAACTTCGTATTCTTTAGTCATATGTGATATTCTGGTTGGATGCGTTTCTTTAATACTTCATCTAACCGCTTCATATAATACGCGGCTATTTTTTTAACAATCGGGCTATTCTCTAGTTCTGGTGTTAATTCCCAAGTCATTTTATCAACTCATATTTTTCTATTCCACGATACTGAGGGAATCTATCCGTGAAGGGCATTTTCTTGCCCTCTAGAATCCACAAAGCTATTTGACAACCGAGCGTCGAATGCCAAAGCTTTCTATAAACAGCTTTAGCCCAATAAGAATGAACCTCGCAAAATTTCTTTTTTGTTTTTAATATACTGTAATCGGTCATTAAACAGCCCTCAACCCAAAATCCGCTTCTTTTTCATCGCCCATATAGCCCATACCCTCTAGATATTCATAGCATTTTAAATTAGGGAATGCCTTAGCCATTGCTTTTGCCTGCATTGTGTCAGCGATAACATAGCGCGGCGTGTTTTGTTCTGATGCCATAAGAATATAAATCTTTTTTTGTTTTGTCATGCTTCCCTCAACCCAAAAGCACCTTTAGCATTAAACATGATGTGTGTGTAATCTTTATCTCTCATGTCCTTACCTTGAGCGTAATGCTGATCGACAGCAAAGCTTTGCCCTTCGTGTTGGATTACATCACCAGTTAAAGAATTTTGAAATGGTATAATGATTGGGTTACTTGCCATATCGGACTATTTTAACGCATCTGCTTGCTTTGTCAAATACTCTCTAATTGCTTCCCTAGCCACGTGCATCTGCGACTTCCCCACATGCGCGCAATAATCCACGAAAGCGTCATAATCATCATCGGGTAGCTGTGTTTGTATGGGGTGTTGTGTCATGGTTATGCTCTCCGCTCTGCTATACACCGCATAACCGCTTTGCATTCCGGCGTGCAATAACCATTAAGGTGCGGCAAGTGCCCTGTTGGTGTTGTTAAGTCCCGCAACGCCAAATACTGACGCTTTATGATTTCCATATCATGCCTTAGATATGAAATAGCGCAATCGATAGCTATCCCCAGCTCTTTTGGTTCTGGCATTTCAATTTCTTCGTCACCCCTGCGCCACTTGTTATAGTTTTCAAGGTAGCTTGCGATTGTTTCGTTGCCCATTTACGCCGCGCACTCGTCGCCAGCTACAATCCAAGCCTGAATCTTATCACGCAACTCTGATTCGCTGTAGTTGCCCAAAACCTCAAAACTACCAACCGCTGCAAGCAGTTCGTCATTGTCGATTGCTTCAGCTTGCAGTTCCGAAAGATTCATTTGGCTAATTAGTTTCATCTCATCATCTCCTTCGTTGTGTGTTGCTCGTGAGGTTTAGGCTTCTTTGTGCAGCGTTGCATGCCCGGTAACATTGCTATACTTGCCGCGCAGTTTTCCATTCTCGCTAAAAACATAGCGCTTGCCCTCGGACAACACAGCTACGCAGCCCTTGGGCTTTAAGCGTGAATCAGGCTCATTAATTATGGCTGCATCTTGCCAATACGGTGGATTCCCAGAAAAGCTACGCGGCTTAAAATAAATTTTCATTTTCCGTATCTCCTATCCAGTGGTTGCTCGTGAGGGAAGTTATGGCATGAATTGTTTACACTGTCAACAGCAAAAATGGGGTGTGTGGATAAGTTTATTTCTGTATCACGCTACCGCTGAAAAATCTTAGTCGGTGCCTTGTCACCTGCCGCTTACGCTAAGGTGCTAGGCACCGTAGCATGTTTTTGAGACAAAGTCAAGACAATTGTTTCTTTTATTAACAACAACTTAGCACTTTGGAAAAGTGTATCATTCACTTTTTGTATCATGATACACTTTTTTTTAACGTATTGAAATATATGAAAATGATTGTATCATTTGGATTTTTGTATCATGATACACTTTTTTAATGATACAGTTTTTACACCCAAATAAAGCGCCTTTTGCCCGGCTCTGGGGGATCAATTTGGATGATGGATTGGGCTATCATCTCACCTAAAAGTCGATTGACGGTGATGGATGAACCAAGGTTACTTTTACCCGCCATAAAATCCGAGAAGCTTCTAACGGTATGTTTTTCGTTTCGACTTATCTCGAAGCGCAGCTCATCGACCAATATATCAACCTTGCGCGCCCGTTCCTCGTCCATAGCCTTCTCGGCGTCATGCTTGCCAATACGGCTTTGCTCTTTGGGGATTATCTCCCAGCGCCCCATATTCTTATCCACATTGATATTCGGCAACCTTGCACCATTGCGCACCTCATAAGTTAGCACGCACTCACTAACTTCCTCATCCGGTCGAAACATCAGCATCCCAGTGGTATAATACCGACGCAGGCTTGATGCACCGCTAAACATCTGAAACGGGTCTTTTGCCAACTCATCCTTTGCAATCTTTTTAGTATGATGCACCAGCATAAAGCTGGTTTTTTCATCAGCATAGGCTCGCAATGCTTCAACCCTGCCCGATAGAAACGCCATCATCTGGGCGTTGTCGTTTTCTGATTCCTTATCATAGACGTTTGATATGGGGTCGATAGCTATAATATCAGGCGCTACAGCGCCAAAGCACTGCCTTATGGTATGCCCTACTGTTTTTACTCCAGATTCATCTAGAAGCATCCTCACTTGTGGCGTTATGAATAGGTTCCGCTCGATCGTCGGGGTGTGGCTTGGCGATATATCCACCATCTTCACCCGCTCGCGCAAATAATGATATTGCACCTCGGCTTGAAGGTAAAAGATACGCAGCGGGCGCGGGGGAGTCATTCCCATAAAGGGCTGGCCTGCCGCCATGTGACAAAGCCATGAGAGCATGAAGTCAGATTTGCCAACCTTGGGCGCACCACCAAAAACAAGCATCCCGCCCTCGGTCAATACGCGTGGCGCAATGACATCCTCAGGCATGGGCGTACTATCGCCAAGTAATTCGCCAAAGCTGAAAACGGGCGTGGTGGTGTAGAAATACTTGTAGATTTTTTCGCCGCGTAAGGACGCGTCATTAAAATCACCGGGCGAATCTGGCAACACTGCAGGCAAGCCAAGTTCATCACAAGCCCGTTGCGCTATCTTATTGCCGCTGTTTGACCCGTCCGAATCATTATCAGCTGCAACCAATAACCCCTTCCAGCCCGCCTCTTTTAGTATTTTAGCAACCGTAAGCACATTGCTATCGCCAAAGCATACCACCACGCAAAGTCCCGTTGCTTCGTGAATGCTTGCACCTGTGGCATAGCCGCTAGTGACGACAATCTGCTCGCGGTTGCCCTCGATGATGTGAAAGCACCCACTCATGCGCCCGTATTGGAATAGCTTGGGGCTTGAGCTGATATTCTGAAAGTTCCAAAGTTTGCCAGTAATGTCACGGGCGGGGCAATAGGTGTTGCCTTGTGCATCAATCTTTAATCCATGATTACCGACGCGCTTCTTTTTTAAGTAAGGCGACGTTTCGGCAACATTCTCGATGCAATCCCACCTCTCAAGGTTGATCTGTGCAAAATCGCTACGTTGACGCTCAAGGCGTTCATTGGCAGCTTTACGTTGAGTGTCAATAATCTCGCGTTCTTTTTGTGTGAGCTGCTTATACTCGCGCCCCTCACGATGCCAGAAATTGCTATCATGATTGCGCCAGTCACCCCACACGCCAGCATTACCATCGGCAAATAAAATCGCCCAGCACGGCTTGTCATGCTTTTTAGTGTTGTGCGCAAAGCGGTGTATTTCGCCATCAGCTATCAGCCGGTCAACGATAAACCCATGCCCCCGCAGGAAATCTGCGAAAGCGGATGGCATGGGCTAGTCTTTCATGCTTTGAGTAAGTTTAGCGCGGATAAATTCATAAGGATATAAACCTGTGCTTTCACAGCAATCGTAAATCCAATTTGCTAATTCAGGATTAGCTGTGAAAAAGAAGCGAGTGCTTCCAGCTTCTGGCGCCTCAAGTTCTTTTACCTTAATAATTTTTTTAGATTCTTTCTTCTTAACCATAAATCCCCCTAGTTGCTAACTGCACAACTGTTGCACATCGCAACTGGGGTTGTCAATATAAATTTTCAATGTGGAATTTAATCCCTTCGCATCATCTCATGCATCACCACCTGCTGCAACATCTGCCGCCCCGTAGCGTCAAGATGTAATGGCGTTTTGTAGCGCGTGCCAAGCCCCCATGATTTGAGTGCGGCCTCCACACCATCCAATGAATTGCAACACGCAAACTTGCCGCCGCGCTTTTGCCATTCCTCAGCAAAGGCCCATTGCGTGTCGCTCATCACAGCTTTTTTATCAGGGCGCTTAAGTTCAATAGCGCCATATCCGCCTTGCCAGAATAATAGCAGGTCACTGACGCCAGCAAGCACGCCTGTTTTTTTTAGCAGCGCCGCCTCAATCATGGAGCGCTTGCCACCGTTCGGCACTGCAAACACTAGCACATCGGGAAACGCCATACGGATGTAGTTGATTACACCGATTTGCAGTTTCTGTTCTTGATTACCGCGTTTTGGTGATAAATCATTTGCCATCACGTAGCGCCTTAATCCGCATTAAATCCAACGCCGCGAATAGCGGAATAGCTTGGTCGCGCTTGGCTGGCTCAACCCGATGCTTGCGCTTGAGCACGTACCAATATTGCCTGCTTACGCCCAGATATGCTGCGGCCTGCGTAGCATTGTAAAACTTTTTTGGACTCTTTGTATGTTTTTCCATTGACACTGTAACCCCGCTTGCATTATGTTGTCTGCAAGTCGCCGCTCTGACGTATTCAGAGAGTTGCCTGAGCGGACAGGCATGTAATTGTGGGAACGGTTACAGGCGCATTTTATATATTTTGAAAGGTAAATGCAATGAGTAAGTTAAAAGCAAGAAAGCCCAAAACAACGGAACCCAAAAAGCCCGCCATTCTAGTGTTTGGCGAAGCTGGAGTTGGTAAAACATTTACCTCGTTAGATTTCCCGAGCGTGTTTTTTGTTGATACCGAGCGCGGCGCAACGCAAGCAGCATACCAAGAGAAGCTAGACAAAGCTGGCGGCATGTATCTAGGCATTGAGGACGGCTCGCAAAGCTTTGATGAAGTGCTAGAGCAGGTGCGCGCGCTGCGCAGTGAGAAGCACGCCTTTAAAACCCTGGTGATCGACTCATTCACCAAACTATTCAACATCGAGATCGCCAATGAGCAAGAGCGCCTCAAGAAGGCGGGCAAGAAGGATGAGTTCGGCCTAAGCAAAAAACCAGCGGTAGCTAGGGCGCGTGAACTGATCGGCCTGCTTTCAACCATTGATATGAATGTGATTCTGATTTGCCATGAAGCGCCAAACTGGAGCGAAGGCGAGCAGAAAGGCGTTAAAGCCGATTCCTACGATAAGCTGATCTATGAGCTGGACTTGGCCCTGCACATTCGCAAGCTGGGCGGATCACGCAAGGCGTTTATTGTTAAATCACGCCTTGAGAAGTTTCCCGAAGGCACGTCGATTGACTGGAGCTACGATGCCATAGCAACGCGCTGGGGCCGGGAGATTGTCGAGAAGGAGCATAAGGCCGTAACACTAGCCACGCCCGAGCAACTTGCCCGCGTTGCGCAGCTAAATGATACTTTGAAAACCACGCCAGAGGAGATTGATAAACATTTGTCCTATGGTGAAGCAACTCGATATTCTGATATGACTAGTGATAAAGTTTCCTTCATAATTAAGAGGCTGGAGGCTAAAATTGCGTAAAAATGAACGTAGTGAAGCAAAGGAATTGGGTTTGGTGTTTTACCAAACAGGAATCCCCTGCGTTCGTGGTCATATTGCAGATAGATACGTAAGCAGCGCTAGGTGCAAAATATGCAGTGAAGAAGATTTACCAATACAAAGGCTAAAGCATAAAGAAAAAATAAACAA
>OFQV01000329.1_pt1 | contig 12943 bp, 12 predicted proteins | sample 1542971 | NCBI WGS metagenome assembly OFQV01 (sample SAMN07774229, study PRJEB24372) | wastewater metagenome | isolation source: WWTP Cannobio (Effluent) | place: Italy: Cannobio | collected 2016-01
GAAGGTTTGGTAAAGGAAAACTCAGCAGAGAGTTTAGGATCGAAAACCATTAGTTCATAACCTCTTGTCTACGTGCACTGTCTGTCTTCAGAATCTGAAGGATCAGCTCTTCATTTAGTGTAATGATATCTTTATCTACATAAGAGTCAATCTTAGCTCTTGCGAACGGTGACTCTTGTCTGTAGGCTTCAGAGATAGCTTCTTGAATTTTTCTAGCTCTTTCACTCTGGCCGTTAGCTCTAATCTCTGCTAGGTGATCAGCGTAAAGACTAGAGATTACCTTAGCTCTGTCTTGGTAGTAGCCTTTATCCTTCTTAAGAAACTTGATATCTCTCCATACCTCATTCATCTTCTCAAGGGGGATACCCATGGCGATAGCAGCAGCTTCTTTAGTATCGATATCGTCTCTTACAACAGTACCATCTCTCAGCCTATATTCACCATAGTTGTATGCTACAATAGCATTGTAAGCTAGGTTAACAGACTTGATACTACGAAGGACATCAAAGGCATCTTCAGCTAATAGATTACCGCCACCGTAGGTGATATTGGTACGCATCTTAACAATGGCATCCATAAGGGTACCGCTAAAGGTGCCTGCGGGGCCAGCAAGAGACGTAAAGACATTACCCTTAACAAGGTTGTCGATGGTGTTGAAAAGACCTTCACCCCAACCAACTCTACGTCCAAACTCAGTCTCAATATCAGTAAGCACCTTGATCGCAGTATCCAGTCCACCCTCACGGATAGCACCATAAAGCTCTGCATCAAAAGGTTCACCATACTTCCACTGATACCAATCCATGTAAGCACCGACAGCAGGCACGGCACTAGCACCATAGAAAGCCATTTGGTAGATAGCAAGCTTAGCTCTTTTAGCTGGTGTTAGTAGAGCCTTACCACCGAGGGTACCTGCAAGAAGCTGCTCACCCATACGGAACTGGTAGGACATAAACTGCATAAAGGGCAGTTGTTCCAGAGGACCGCGGGACATAGAAGTCATAGAGGCAGTCATAACATCTGCTCTATGTGCGACATAGTTCCTACCTTCCTCCGTAAGAAGAGACTTACCGGGAAACCTCTTGAAGAACTCTAGAGAAGCAGCAGTATGTGCAGTCATACGAGGGATCAATTCACCTTCGTTGTAGAACATTCTTCCCGCACTACGAATCTTACCAAGGAACACAGGACCAGCAGCATCTTCACCAAGGTCTGCCAAAGCAGCTTGTGTAGCCCAACGACCACTCTGCATGAAGCTCTTGGCAATCTCCGCAGCTTGTTCGGAGCTTACACCAAGAATCCCCGCAGTATACTTGGATACTTCTTTGATTGGCGCATCATGTCCATTGTATACCATCTTACGTAGATAGGGGTAAAAAGCAACTGCCTTGATACCTTCAAAGTGATCTGCCATAGCCATTACGGCATACATCTGCTGAGCCTGAACCATAAGCTGGTCAGGGGCAAACATACCCAGATAGGCGTCAAAGACAATACCTCTAGCCCCCGCAATAGGATCAGCAGAACGACCATCAATAAACTTGGAAGTCTTCTCCCAGCCTTTGTCGTAAAGAAGGTTACCTAGAGCGTCTTTACGCTCTGCGTAAGCACCATCAAGGTAGCTTTGCTTCTCAAGACGATAAACAATCTTCTGACGCTCAAGCTCCAGCTTCTTACCATCTCTGGTAGAAGTAAAGATTTTACCTTCAAGAGCCTTTACCTTTTGGCGAAGAGGAAGGAACCTGATTTCTTCAATAGTCTTAGGTGCTACAAGAGACTGCTTACCGTCACCGATAAGTAGTTTCTTAAGTAGACCATTGATTGCTGCTTGTTCGTAGGCGACGTTAGTAGACTTAGCCACAGTAGCCATGGTGGTGCTACGGATAGACTCCAGAGGAGGAATGGTATCCAGAGCTTTACCACCGTAGCCAATCAGTACACTGTCCCTACGGACATCACCACGCTTAAGCTTACCGGGAGCAGTAAGGGCATCTCTAAAGGTTAGATCACCAAGGAAGTCACTGTTCTTTACCAGAGGCTCACCATCACCAACCACGTCAACAGTCTTGCGTAGGTCAAGACCCATAGACTCAAAGAACTCTACAAAGTCTACAATATCTGTGATCTGCTTATTGAATCCATTAGCGGCTTGTACAGCATTATTCAAGACATCGTTAGATGCTTGTCCCTTCATGATCTGTAGGTAATCAAACTTGGTTATGCCCTTAGGGTCATAAACCTTATGAATTGTCTCAAGGATGCCATTAATCTCCCCAAGAGCCTTGCGGGATTCTTTCTCTGTCTTTGCAACCATAATGGTTGTAGGACGACCTTCAATAACCTTACCATCTACAAGCTTAGTCTCTTGGGACTGCTTGATGATAAAGTTAGTTTGGTTAGGTCTGTAGAGACGAGAACCACCGGCATTGTAACCAAGAACATCTTCAGGCTTAAGGGCACGACTACGGGAAGTCTTAGTAACGATCAAGTCAGTAAGTTGCTTACCAAACTCCATCGGCTCGACAAGTCTTACAATGCTAACGGTATCATCAACATCACTGATCTTTACAAACTTCTTGGCATCAAAGTCCCAAGCCATCCGCCCAGCAAGGGCTTCAGTATTTTTGACCTTAGCGCCGGCTACGTCTAGATCATCAAACTTGAATATCTCAATACCCTTATTGACTTCTCTTTTCATATGGAAGTCAGCAGTGATTCTCCAGTTTACATCGGCAAGTTCTACGGTAGCTTGATATACATCTTTCTCTGCTTGAGTAGGAAGACGTTTATTCAGCTCCAAGAATCTCTGAGAGAACTCTGGCATATTCAGCCAAGGACGGACATTAGCCAAAGCACCGTCACGGATGTCTGTGACTACCTTCTGTACGCTAAGAACACCATCAACCTTGGCTGCTTTAACAGCTTGGTTAAAGTCTTTCATAACAGTAAAGGACGTAGTAGCCCTAGCTGCTTCTCCACGTTTAAGGAGGGCGTCGAGGTACGGGGTAGTCTGTAGGCTAGACGAAGCAAACCACTTACCGTAGAAAGACTGGTCCAATAGTTCAGTAGGGTCAGTGGTTCTAAATGCCCTTAGGTCATTAGCGATACCAATAGCATTACTGGCAGTAGAGAACTCTCCAAGTGGGATGTTAGTTGCTTTTTCAATGATAAATCCAGAGCCATCTGCTGATGGAACAACAGTACCAAGGATATCGTCAGCTACCCTCTGGGCATCTTGCTTACGTTTGTAAGCTGTACCCTTCTTGGTGCCGTATGTCTCCTTGAGGACTACGTTGTCAAAGTCATCAATAACCACGTCAGCATCAATATAGCTCTTGACCCCAGCAGCGTCTGCACGGGCCTTAAAGTCAGCTTCAATGCTCTTGCTAAAGGTATCCCACTCAGGACCAGCAATGGCCTTCCCTGAGGCTATACGAGCCTCTACGGCAGCCTTCCAAGCGGTATGCTCCAAGATGGTATCCTTGAAGGCAGTGCTCTCAGCAGGCAGCGTAGGAGTCTTCATCGTATCAGAGATAGACTCTCCGTAAGAAGCTGGGTTAGAGTGTCCTTTAAGGGCATCATCTTTAAGGATAGCATCATCCAGAATAGTCTTGACTTCTTTAGAAGAACGTCTGGTGAACGAAGCAAGCTTACCAGCATCACCAATGACACCAATACCAAGCAGGATATCAAGACCAGCAAAGCCTTCCTGAAGAGCAGCTTCGCTGCCGGTTGTACCTTCTTGGATAAGACTGATAAAGTCATTAAGGTAGAATCTGTTATTGTCCGTAAAGAAGCCCATGTCAGAGGCTTCATCAATAATAGCCTCCAACTCTTTTGATACAATCTCGGGAGATTCATTAGAGGCTAGAATTTGGACAAACCTGCTAGACAAATCTTTTCTATTCTCGACGTTCATGAGAGAAACAACGGGAAGATCAGAAACCATTACGTCAGCAAAGTCACCAAGAGTGTTAGCACTCCAAGATGGGTTCTCTTCAACTTTCTTGCCAATGATACCAGCAGCAATAAAGACGTTAGTGATCTTATTCTGAGCCATACGCCTCGCGGTAGGGTTCTCAGACTGCTTAAGCATAGCAATGGTAGCAGGAGAAATAAACTGCTTTAGAATAGGATTTTCATTACGGAGAGTCTCTAGTTCAGCAAGAGCTTCTTCTGGAGGTCTTTGGTCTAGTGAAGAGGTCTCGATAACGCTGGTGTAGACTTCCTGCGACTTACGCCACGTCTCTGCCTCAGTAGCTGTCCAGACAGGCCCCATGATACCAGAGTCGATATGAGCATCAGTCTGCTCTTTAGGCAGGCCGCTAACCAGAGGGTAAAGCTGCTTATCCCTTTCGATACTAGAACCAGTAGCAAATCCATTGGGACCAATAGAGTTGTCTACCTTGAAACTAAGAATCTTAGCTTGATCCTTGTTTACAGTGTTACCTAGAATAGTGGTCTTCTTGTCTACCATTAGAACTGCTCTGAGTGAGGACGGCTATTAGCTGGTTTAGGTTTCATATTAGAGGTATCCCACCAAGATTTAAGACCATCAAACCCACCACCAAGCTGGAAAGCAGTACCACCTATACCAGCAATGGAGCTTCCAATAGATGCTCTTGTCAACTGTTTACTGATCTGAGCCGAAAGACCGGACATCTGTGAACCGTAGCCTAGCCCAGAACCAAGCTGAGAACTAAGACTAGACAGACCACCAGACGAAGAAGAACCCCCAGCAGCACCAAGCATAGAAGCAGCAGACATAGCCTGTGCTCTTTGAAGCTGCATCTGTCGGATAGCTTGCTTGTTAGAGCGAGTATTGGCGAGAGCCTGTTGAGCATCTTGCGCTTTAGCGGCTTTCTTTTGAGCACTGTAGCTTATAGCCGTACCTGCTACGGTAGCTACTGCACCGATAACTGCAAATACTGGACCCATTATTTATCTCCGTATTTAAAGATAGACATACCGTCAGCATGTCCTATTAGTTGAAATCCAAGCAGAGTAGCAAGTTTAATCATCAGAATGTTGTTTGGGTCTAGTGCTGCCCAGATAGCTTTGTAACCAACTACGTTGAAGAACTCATCCCATTCTTCCAGCTTTAGTCTCATCTCCTCAACAACACCCTTGGTTATCTTGTTTACGAAAGGAAGGTGTACAATAGCAAAGTCCTTATTGTACTCCAACCTTACTCCGTAGTTGTCTGTCTCGAAGAGCATGATGCTTTTAGAACTTGTCATTTACTGCAACAATCATACCAAATCCAAGGAAAATAAAGTTCTTACCTTCTTCAGACTCAAACCTAAGTCTTAGCGATCTACCCCTACCTCTCATCTTAAGACGTGTAGCGTGTACAGTTCTATCCTGTTGGTTAGAGCTAAGGTTAGTGCTGTCCACAATAGAGTAGGGCTTAACTCTATAGGCTTGCTGAGAGCTAGTGCTCTCAGTCTTGAAGTCCCAATAAGACTTTACCAGAAGGGAGGACGGATTGATTGCCGTATACCCTACAGTTTCGTTTCCCGTGAAACCTTCTTCAGTTGACCTTAGGTAAACAGTAATGAACGGGGAGTTCTTCTTAAGAGTAAGATCACCAACGAAGTTATACCCCGTCTCAAAGTAGGAGGTATATGCCAATGGCGTAGGGAGACTACCAACAAAGTCAGTCATGGTGATGGACGAATATTGCCCAAAGTAGATAGCCCCGTTATAGGTATAGACCATAACCAGTCTTGTATCAGTAGGGTCACCACCAATAACTTCATTGATTACCACGGGACCACCAGAGGAGGTTACTGCAACAAGAGAGTTATCAGTTACAGCCATCTCGGCACTAACCGTAGGAATAGGAGTAGTATAGAAAGAACCAATACAGTACGTAGTAGCGTTACCACTTACCGTCCAAGGATAAAACGCTTTTAGTGGAATATCCAAAATAAGTGCATTGTTCCTTTTGGTAGAATCACCATAAAACCAGAAGATTTTCTTATTAAAGGAGTCATAGTCAGCAAAGACAGTAGACTTGGTTTCTGTACTGACCTCATCAAAGAATGTTTGAATGGTGTCAATAGAGAGGTTCTGCTCTACAGGAAATCCATTGCTCTCATTAAAGGACAAGGTATGAATGCCAAACTTGCTCCACCAGAAAGGAATGTCTTCTACAAGAGCAAGAGAGTTGATTGAATCAATGCCTACGTTAGAAATCTTTCTTACCAGATAGGCAGTAGGAGAGAATCTTCCGTCAATACCAGTAATCTGCCAGACGCCATTCTCTGCAAAGACGAACAAAGAATCGTTGTAGGCATGAATTCTTTTGATGTTATCCGCATCAGAAATCTCGATAACACCACCGTCAGTGTCCAGAAGATCACTGAAGTCTTCTGCGGTGGGATCATTCTGTTGGAGGCACTGACCCAAGGTGTTCTTAATGGTCTCCTTAGAGGTATTGGCCACAAGTTGGGAATAAAGGACTTTACCGGAGTTCTGGCTTACACCTAGACCAGCGTAAAACATTCTACCGGCAAAGGCTTGGACGCTTCTAAATCTTTCCTTTTCTTCTACAATAGGCAGAGAAGGTAGCCCTGAGGCTAGTGCCCTATCTCTGTTAAAGAAATCAAGTTTAAAGTAACCATTACCGGTAATAGTGGAACCAGAACCAACCTTCTCCCACTCAGCAAGTGAGAAGTTACCAGCAGCGTCCTTACCACTAAACCAAGGATGAGTAAGGGGAGGGTAGTACTGACCGGGGGTAGGGGTTAGGACAGGAGTAGTGTTGACCGTAGAGCCTACAAGACCACCTAGGCCACCGGTGCCGGGGGTAGTGGAGCTGCTGGTGTAAGTGGTAAGAGCAGCCTTACCTTTGCCTGAGAGCCATCCTGCGTTGTAAGTATCATACTTTCTTTGATCAGATACAGTAGACGCAAGTACGCTTCTGTCAAGCTGGTCATAGTCAGACTGCCATTCAAAGTCTCTAATTCTGAAGTCAATCTCGTCAACAGAGATAGAGTCAGTACTGAAGTCATAGTTTACGACAAGCGTCTCAGTAAAAGGGTTGGCAATAACAAGAGCACTAAGAATCTGGCTGTACTGGTTTATGTTGCTAAGGGCAGTAGCCGCGTAAGGAGCATAGTCAGCCAGATCAATGAAGAAAGACTTCTCACCATCGGTAAGAGGGGTGGCAGACAGATCAAAGAAAGAAACAATATTACCAACTTGTAGAACAAGGATATCAAGTCCTACAGTTCCACCAGCATTTTTCCAAGTAAAATAACTGTAGTTTTCGCTAGAGGTGGTCGCGTGAGTAAGGGCACCGCTTGTAGGAAGCTTCTCAAGGCCGAGTCTACGCCTACGGGAGCCATCTCTTTCTAAAAGACAGTTTAGTTCGTCAACAGATGCTTCCTCAGGGAACGTCAGCTCACCAGCTTCCGTAATAAGCCCTTTGATAAGCTTACTTACCGTTAGTTGATTTATCTGCTGCGGCATGTCGTTCTTGTCTATCCTTGTGAAGTCTGTCTGATTTAACTGCGAATGTTTCTTTTGCTACGAGAGAGAACTGTTGGATATGATCTAAGGCTTTAGCTATTGTAGTGTATCTGCCAGAAAGTTCGCTTGGTACTGGTGAACCCTTATTAAATTTTACTGAGTAAAGGGTAGCTCCGCGAGGTTTCCAAATTACTAGATTTTCTTTATACTGCCTTAGTTTAACCGTTGCAGTATGGTTCTCGTAGTCAACTGATTCTACGTCCATAGAGGGGCCTTCCGTTACTTTTGTCTGATTTGAACTTGTCTCTGTCGATAAAGGACTTTAGTCTTCGTGCTGATTGTTCGATCTTGGGATCAGACCCAGCTTTGAAAAGACTGAAGCAGACAGATTTGGATTCAGCAAGTAGATAAGGAAAAAGTACTTCATCAATGTCCGGTGTGTAGCTATCTGTTAGCGAGAAGGTAGGCACTACACTACCCCAGCATCTAGTCTTTACCTCTTGAAGGGTAGAGTCAACCAGAGAATCGTAGGAATCACAAATAATGTACTCATCATCAAAAGAAGTGTAGTACCTTGGGGCTTTAGTATTAGTGATATACAATTTAGTAGAGCTGATTGGGTCTAGAACCTCTACGGCATCGTCAGAAGTAGGCGCTGGCATGTCGTTAAGGAATTTAATCGGGTCTTTGTAGTAGACCTCACGACCATCATACTCAAAAAGACGAATATCTTTAAGATTGGTTGGGTATTTCATATGAGTTGGTCTAGAGCTATCAGCCAGAGCAGTAAGCTTGATCAACCTGTCGTGCTCAGGGATACTTCTAGCTGCGATAATGTTGTAGAACGTCTCTTGAATGACGTTAGCTACCTGTAGAGCTTCGTCAGAGTCCTGAATTGAGTTAACAGGCTCACTGTCCATATCGCTAAGGACAGATTGAACCATCTGAAGCAAGGTCTTTTTCATTAGCTTCTTTCAATAACAATAGTAAAGTTAGCTGAAGCGGCTGTTGAGGCGTCACCGTTAGCGGTAAGACGAATAAAGCTGTTAGCAGTAACAGTATTGTTTGACGCTGGATCAAGGTTGTCTACATCACCGGCGGCAGAGATTGTGTAGGCTACTGTAATAGTGCCCATGGATACGCCTGCTGAGTTATAAACAGTAATTGTTTCATCTGCTGCTGTAATAGCATTAGAGATAACAGAGGTAACTCGCTTGACTGTTCCTGCGTAAGGGATAGGAACGTATACACTGTTGGCTACAGTAATATCAGCCATTGAAACGTTAAGCGTATACATAAGAGGAGTCCACGCTCCACTGGCAGCGCCATCAGAGACATAGACTTTATTAGCAGTAGCAGAAGCTACTCCTTTAGGTTCGTGGAGGTCAGAGCCGGTAAGGTTAGCGTGAAGAGGCATTGAAAGCTCCTAGGGAGGGAAGGAAGGGGGCTTGCGCCCCCAACCAATTAGACTACTTTAGCGTACTCGATAATCACCTTAGCCACACCAGCCGTAAAGGCTGCGGTAGCGTAGATAGCCCCGATGTAAGCGTTAGCGGTCAAGTAACCATCCGTGGTCAAATGAGCGCCATCACAACGGACAGTAGCAGAATCGCCAAGGGCAGCAACCGCTACCGTAGCGTCGATACCATCAGCATCAATAGCCGTACCTGCCGAGTTGTACGTACCAATAGTCAGCGTAGCTGAACCACCGGAGGTAGCAGCGGTCGTCATCACAATCGTAGCAGACAGGATAACAGAACCAGCAGGGATAAACGGGTTTTGAGGGTTGATGTTCGAGGAACCAAACGTGGTACCAAGGCCAGTCAGAGTGTAGTCAAGAACCATGACCTGACGGTTGGAGCCAGCGGTAGTGCCCTGAGTAAGGACAGTACCTTGGTCACCATTGGTCAGAACATAGAGGCCGTCAGAGTTAGTGTAAGACATTTATTGTTCCTCCAATTACACGTTAGTCTTCGAGACAACTCGAATCATGTTCTCAGGACGATACAGCTTTACACCGTAACGAGCAGTGGTCACATATTCATGACGCTGCTTGTCTTTGTTGTACTCGTAATCAACCTGAGGAGCCTGACGCCAAGCACCGACGAAGGGATTGACATCCGAAGCTGCCGAGAAGAACAGGTTCGCTTTACCGTTAACCGTAGCAAAGTCAATGTTAGCGTTAGCTGCCGTAGGCAGTGCACCATCAGTGACAGTCTTCAGATAGTTGGAGGTATAGATATCAAAACCATAGATGTTCTTGACAAACTTCATACCGGTAGCAATACCGCTCGAAACGATACCTTCCCACATCGGGTTGTTGGACACGCTGACAAGGTTGGTCAAGGTATTCATGGTGTATTCAACCGAGGGGTCAACAATTGCGATCAGATTCGTATCAGGCACGTTCAGCTTCTTCAGCGAATAACGTGCACGGGCGAAGTCTTCCACAGTCATTACAGCACCAGTACCACCAGCCGCCCAACGGTGTTCAATACCATCAATCGACAGGTTATCGTTAGCAGAGACACCCGATTCAGGGGCTGCCAGCGTGGTACGCTCGAAGTGGGCCATGATCGCACGTTCTTGTTTAGGAACGAACGAAGACTCCAGTTGCGAGGCATAGAAGGCATCTTGTTGTGCCTTTTTGGTGATGTAGGTAGCGCTCGACAGGTACTCGGTGATCGAGAATTGGAACTCACCGGTATCCATCGGACGATAGATCACATCAGTATCTTCTTCGTAGCTATCGACTTGCAGGTCACCGATAGACGGGATCGTGAACGTGTCACCATCGGGGAAGCCCGAGAGCATACGCACGTATTTCTGCGCCATCATCTCGTCTTCCAGAACGTCTTTCAGTTCCGAAGACCAAAGTTCAGCGCGAGTCAGTTGGGACATATTGCCCGTAGTCATACCACTCATTTAAATCTCCTTTTAGTTTCCAAAGCGTGGTCCAAGACGTAGTTTGTCTTGCATTAGTTGTTGTTGAATAGCCGGGGAGTAATACGTAGCTTTATTCTCTTTACGAAGCTTCTGGTAGTATTGCCAGTTGCGTTCTTGAGAGCTTTGCATAGTCACCGACTGAGTATTGATGGACCCATTTACGATAGGAGCGAATTCCTTCTTAGGTTCACCAATAAGAGTGAAGAAAGCGTTAGGAGACTCAGCGGCTAGAGCAGAGATTCGTTCCATACTCAAACCAAGTTCCTTGGCTTTCTTCTCAACATGATTCTTGGCTTCAGTACCATACTTTTCTTGTAGGGTAGCTTGGACAAGAGCAGAGTTCTGCGAGGCAGTGGACTCTTTGTCACGTTGAGTCAGGGTCTGTTCAACAAGGGCTTTGATAACATCTTCGCTAATGTCGGGCTTGGTATCGACCGTATTCGCGCTGTCAGGTTTGTTGGGCTGTGCAGTGTTACCGTTGACAGGAGCCGGTGCCTTGTTCTGCAATGTTTCGAGAAGCTTCTGTGCGTAAGATTCTTTAGACTGATCCTCTCTGATTTCCTTAAGCTGACGCTCAAGCTCAGAGATATAGGTATCAGCTTCCAGTTTCGACTTAGCTAGGACTTGTGGGTCCTTGAAGTTCTCGCCTTTCGCCGCTACAATCTTTGCAATCCAGTCTTCTTGGTTAGTCGGTGGTTGCGTCTGATTGGTAACTTGACCTTGGTTTTGGTCTTCAAATAGCATTTTTAATCCTTGGTTAAGGTAATCAATTTAATCAGATCGTCTAGAGCTTGGTTCCATTCATTAACGGCGATCTGCTTGTACTCCCATCCGGGGGAGTAATCTCTTACAGCTTCTTTCTTCTTGAAGTCTTGTAAGAGAATCTCTTTAAGGGCATCAAAGGCATTGCGGTAAGCTAATACTTCTTCCTTTGTGTTGCCTCTTTTCAGCCAACGGCTATCCATTACTTTTTCCTAGCAGGTGCTCGTTTGGTTGTAACTTTTTTAAAGAAGCTTCCCAACTCCTGTAGTGGATTCTTTTTTACAGAAGTTTTAAGAGTCTTGGGTTCAATGCTGTTAGGCCCCATTGAAGGTGCTGTAGAATCTACTGAAGGCGGTTTTTCTTTAACTTTACCAGCAGTGCTTCTTGAAGCCCCACTTACTGGGAGTGCTTTTGGAGCAGGTTTTGCCTTAGCTACTTTTGGTTTTGTAACTTTACTAGGTTTACTAACCTTTGCTGGTGCTTCTTTTTTTGGACTAGTGGCAGCAGCCTTCTCTTCTGCTGAAAAGAATTTCCTTACCTTAGTATTCTTAGCGTTACCTTCTACCCACTTAAAGTCTACACCTTCCTTATAGTCTTTTGCCATAATTAGATTCCTTGTTCTGCTGAGATGGCTAGGTTTTCTTGTAGAGTTGCCTCTTGGTCGTTAGCAGCAAGAGCAGTCTCTGCTTGCTCGGTAACACCGATATTCTCACCAAACAACTTAGGTTCACCAAGCTCTTCAGCAAGTACTCTAGCAAACTCTTTACCGGACAAGTGGGCACCAACAGCGGGGTCACTTGATTTAACTGTCCAAAGTTGTTGAAGGTTCTGGATACGTCTAGCTCTTTCAGCAAAGTGACGAGCACCTATAGGAACAATCTTGCCGTTACCTACAATGTCTTCTTTCTGAATAGAGATAAAGACATCAGCCCCAGATGCTTGATCTTTGACTACAATCTCTTCAGCTACGTCTAGGTTACGCCTAGCTGTCTCAAGCATGGCGTTAAGAATCTTCTCAAGGAACACACGCTCAAAGTGAGCTGCTTTGTGTTCAAAGATTCTAGAGGCAGAGTTCTGAAGCTGTTGGACTTCAAATGCAGTCTTTTCACCGGGAGTGCGGATACCCATAGCCTGACGAGGGGCACCTGCCATCTCTTCCATCTTGTCTTCTAGAGACCTGATCTGGAAGTCAGCCTGTAGTGCGGTAGCATCAGGTACAAGATAAGCTACATCAGACTCTTCACCAAGGTAAATCTTGGCACCGGGTTCAAAGACAAACTCTTGTACATCGCCTTTGATCTTTAGGATAGGGTAAGCAATCTGGTCAAAGATATCAGCCTTTAGGTTCTCAAGATGGTCAATGCGATACTGCATACCAACCAAGTTATCCAGCGGACCCATAGCGTAGAGGTTGTCTGGACGCTCTCTCCAACCCGAATGAAAGATAGGGGCGATACCAGCCCAAGAAGGATTCTCTACGTTGTTCAGGATATAGGCACGGTCTAGGACAGTGATAACTCTATCCTGCATAAGCTGGCCGGACTCGAAGTCGTAGATGTCTCCGTAGAAGGTCAGTACTTCAACATAGTTAGATTCGTAATAATGTTGAATAGAGCTAAAGCCATCTGCGATGTAACCGTCTGTCTTGGCCCAAGTATTACCACCGTTACGCACAGCAGCTCTAGCAGTGATCATCTTATCGAATACCTGATTCATGTACTCGTTAGTAGGGTCTTCTTTGATTAGTTTAGCAATA
>OFQV01000330.1_pt1 | contig 12927 bp, 19 predicted proteins | sample 1542971 | NCBI WGS metagenome assembly OFQV01 (sample SAMN07774229, study PRJEB24372) | wastewater metagenome | isolation source: WWTP Cannobio (Effluent) | place: Italy: Cannobio | collected 2016-01
AATAAAATAAAAAATAATTGATAAAATAGTTTGCGATTTAAAATTATTCCCTATCTTTACCAAACAAACGATAAAAATGCAGGAGGTTTTTAAAGATATAAAAGGTTTTGGTGGTATTTATATGGTATCTAATTTAGGTACTATAAAAAGTTTGCCAAAATCTAACTATAAAACAGAGCGGGTACTTAAAACATACATAAATTCTTTTGGTTATACGCCTGTTGCCCTTTGCGTAAATGGTGTTTGTGTTAAAAGAAAAATACACAGACTTGTTGCCGAGGCTTTTGTTCTCAATCCTGATAATAAAAAATATGTAAATCACAAAAACGGCATAAAATCAGATAACAGAGCCGAAAATTTAGAGTGGTGTACATCAAAAGAAAATAATATTCACGCTCTCGAAACAAAATTACGGGTAATGCCATCAGGTATTAACCACTGGAAAAGTTTACAACCGGCGTAAGCGGTTTATTTCATCAATCTAAAACAAAACCTGTATGACAAACATTGAATTTTCTCAATCAGTTTCAAAACTATTCCTGAATAACTTACAGAAGTTTGCAAGTGATATGCAGATTATATATGAACTCGAAATTGCAATATCCGGTAATGAACATCCAATATGTCTTGGTATCAAACAATGCATAAAAGATAACCTTCCTGTTGATATAATATTAAGCAACCTACGGTCTATGGCTACAGTAAATAAGAACGCTATTGCTGATCACCTGGGGTTATCCTTAACTGAAAAAATACTACAATTATGAGTTTCAACAGTAAAGCCTATTTCAATTATGAGCAGCGCCTCCTGGATCCTGACAACGTTGTTTCACGTGGAACATATCGCAGGCACAAAGAAGTTAAGCCGGTTACAGTAATTGCACCGGACCCGGTAAGACTTAGTGAGTATGAGGATAATAAACGACAGGATGCGTATGTAGAGAGTAAACAACATAAGCAATGATAACAGAAAACACCCCCACTGTACGCCGCTGCCTGGATGATGGCAACTATTGCAGCAGGCTTGGGAACAATATTATTTTACCATTTTACCATTTTATCATCAAACCAAAACAGCATGAAAAAGCAAAAAGCAAAGTTAAGGGCAGAAAGGTTGTTGAATTTACTGTTCCCGACCAGGACGGAAATAACAGACCGGACGGGGCGAACTACGATCAGATTATCAACGACTTCCCAACGTTCTTTACCCAGGACGGGGTGAGTAAGCATGAGTAACTTATACCTATGAGCACCAGCTTATTTTTGGAACACAAGATTTTTTCATACAGTTGATTTCACCCCCGCCGGGTGTCTACTTGAGCGGGTTAATTTTTAAACCAATTAAACTTAAATAAAATGTCAAACGAAATTGTAAAATCAAGCCTTACTGAGATCATGTCAATAGGTAAGGCATTTGCAGAATCAGGTATGTTTCCTGATATTAAAACCGCTGCTCAGGCAGTAGTAAAAATACAGGCAGGGGCTGAGATGGGTATTCCTCCATTTGCTGCCATGTCAGGTATTCATATTATACAGGGTAAACCAACGGTAGGCGCCGGTCTTATGGCTGCCAATGTTAAAGGGTCTGGTAAATATGATTACAGGGTTGTTGAATCAACGGAAAAAATTTGCAGCATTGATTTTTATCAGAATGTCGGGAAATTTGTTGATGGTAAAATGGTATCAGCTTTTGAAAAAATCGGCAACAGTACATTCACTTTGGAAGATGCAAAAAAAGCCGGTACTAAAAACCTGGACAAATACCCTAAAAATATGCTGTTTGCCAGAGCGATCAGCAACGGTGTAAAATGGTACACCCCAGATGTATTTGCCGGACCGGTTTATGTGCCGGAGGAAATGGGTGCCGAAATTGTAACTGAGGATGTGCAGCATGAGGATATTAAAGAAGATGCCAGAACAGAGGAGGTCAATAATGCTATATCCCTACTAGAAACATGCAGCACCAAAGCCGAATTAACAAAGTTCAAAAAAGAACTCCCCGCCTACATCGTTGCAGATGTATCGTTCATCGCAGCAGGAAAAGCCAGGTATGAGGTATTAATGGCAATGCCGGCGTAATGAAATCAGGTACGATATATATAAAACGTAGATTAACAAGCGGAGGCGGTTATGTGAGTTGGGTTACTGTAAAGGAAAAGTTTTATAATTCAGTTCCACAGCGAAAGCAATTATTTATATCCATGTCAAAGCGGTATTTAGTAAATAATATTAACATTGTCCTTTCGGTAATTCCGAGAGTTAAATAAAACAGTCCTGCCACTTCACGGCAATATAACAAATGCTACACACCTACACCATCACAGCCGATGAAATGGCTGACATCAACAAACGTAAATATGCCGTGCTTAAAACAGACCTTAACAGGGTTGAAGGGGACGGCGTTGTGTTCACTCAGGACGGCACCCGCATACAACTGCAGGCAGTCATAACCGATGTGAACACGGTATTCACCAGCAAGCAGATAATCTCACTTGACCATATCCAGGTTACCGGCATCGAGGCGGTGGATGATATACCGGAAAATGTCGGGGGTGGGTACAGGCAGAATTTAAGTGAAACGGAAATTTAAACTTTAAAGGCTGGCCACCGTAACGGCTAATAAACATTATGTCAAAAATGATAACAGGCTCGCTGAATCTCAATGAGATTTTAGCCGCAGCAAAAGCAGGGCACAGCGCATTTTCAAAGGCGCAGAACGGTAACATCTATTTCAATATCCTTGTTTGGGAAAATGATGAACCGGATAAGTTCAACAACAATTTTTCGGTGCAGCTTAATGCCGCCAAGGATGCCCCGGAGGACCAGAAGAAAAAGTACATCGGCAACATGAAGCACGTGGCCACCAATGCACAGCCATTAAGTGCCGCACCGGTGGATTTGCCGGAGGTGGAGGATCTACCATTTTAATCACTTATTGTATTATATTTGCAGTAACGATTCAGTTAGCGAAGTAGTGAGCGTATAACTGAATTTATTTTTGGATTATTAAAAGGCCGTCGGTAAACTCACTACACTGGCGGCTCTTTTATTTTTATGTTATCAGGCATATATAAGCTCACTTATACTGGATTAGATAACCACTCAAGCAAGTTGGTTGTTGATTTACAAACCGGCATTTTTTACGACTGTTTAAAAGATGCTGCAAACACTCAACATTATAAATACGGGTATCTTAAAATGATGCTATCTGGTAGGTCTAAAAATAAAACAAACCTAATTTATTGCTAATGGAATTAAGAGAATATCAATCGAAATTTGTAAATAGTTTAGCCATTCAGCTAACTAAGCATAGGAAAATAATAGGGCAATTAGCGACCGGCGGCGGAAAGACGATTACATTTTCGGCAATCACCAAAAGATATATTGACAAAGGTGGTAAGGTTCTTATATTGGTTCACCGAAAAGAATTGATGGTGCAAACTGTCCGAACATTATTTCGTGCCTACGGTATATCAGCTCAAATGATACGGGCCGGGATGAAATTTGTGCCGCCATCAAATGTTTATGTTGGCATGGTTGAAAGTACTATCAGGCGCATACCGGCACATATTGGGCTGGTTATAATTGACGAAGCGCATAACCTATCATTTGCAAAAATACATGAGCACTTTCCTACGCAAATGATTATAGGGTTTACAGCAACACCACTTACAGGTTCGAAGCATAAACCTTTAAAAAATTATTATGAAGATATTGTTTGCGGGATTGACATACCTGATTTGATTGCACAAGGTTCGCTGGCACAGAATATAACATTTGCCCCAAAAGATGCAGTTGATGCGGCGGCCTTGAAAATAAAAAATGGTGAGTATGACGATAAATTTATGGGGCAGGAGTTTAGCAAAGGTAAACATATTCAGAACACAGTTGAAGCCTACCAAAAACACGCTGCAAATACAAAATGTTTGGTTTTTAATTGCAATATTGCTCACTCGGAACTCGTTACTCAGGCTTTTCAGTTAGCGGGTTTAAACTGCCGTAGCCTGGATAGCACAATGGATAACCGGGATGAAATTGTAAAATGGTACTACGACACGCCAGGCGCCATCCTTTGCAATGTGGCAATACTTACCACCGGGTTTGATGCCCCAGATACAGAAACAATTATAATGAACCGGGCAACACTATCAATGCCTTTATGGCTGCAATGTTGCGGACGTGGCTCCCGTACAACGTCGTATAAAAAAACATTTACAATAATAGACCTTGGCCAAAATGCAATTACCCACGGTGACTGGTGTGATAGCAGGGACTGGGCTGATATCTTCCATAATCCAAAAGGACCGGGTAAGCCAGGCGTTGCCCCAATAAGAAACTGTCCTCAGTGCGATGCCATACTTGCAGCCCGCTCTTTAATGTGTAAGTATTGCGGGCACCTTTTCCCACCGCCAGAAGTTGAGGAGGCGGAGCGAATGAGCGATTTTGTAGTTGTTACAAAAGGGATTGATGTACCTGCAATGATTGAACAACACCGGAAGCGAAAAGAGTACTTCCCTTTTTTCCTTATAGGTAAAGAACTGGCAATGGCCGCAAAAAAAACAGTGCCGGAAATGAACGAAGAAAACTTTAAATTTATCCTCCGTAATTATGACGAACTGGCAAAAAAATGGTGCCACGAGGTAGGTAAAAAATATAATCAATGGCACCAGGAACGGGCAAAATTCACTTTAATCGAAGAACTACAAAAACAGTTTAAAAAATGGCAACCATAAGTATCTACAGGAATGTAAAGCAAACAGAAACAACAGACACCGTTTTACTGAGCATTTTTTTGGATGCGGTTCAATCAGGTAAATGGCAGGATGCTGTTTTAAAGATTCGCACAATACAGGATAAGGACCTTCGCCGTGCTGCCAAGGTTGATATGCCAAATGTTACCATTTCAGGCGTTTTTGGAAAGCGTATTGACAGCGATTGTAAAGTTCACTCAGGTTTTATTGCCATTGACCTTGACGACCTTGGAAACGAGGTTGAAGGCACCAGGGAACTTTTAAAAACAGACCCGTATGTTTACAGTTCATTTACCAGCGTTTCAGGAACCGGGCTTTGTTTGCTATTTAAAATTGATCCTGAAAACCACCGTAGGGCCTTTGAGGGTATTGCTGATTATCTTATAAAAAAATATCAGATTATTGTTGACCCGACAGGGATAAATCCATCCCGCACAAGGTTTGTTAGTTATGACCCTGATTTATACATTAATGAAAGTGCAATAACTTTTAAAAAATACCTGCCTAAAGAAAAAAAGCGAAAAGTAACCAGCGCAATTTTTGTTCAGAACGAATTTGATTCGGTTATAGAGGCAATGGTTTCAGCAAATGTATCATGCGTTGAAGATTACCGGGATTGGCGGGATATAGCTTTTGGCCTTGCTGACCAATTTGGTGAGGCTGGGCGCCAGTATTTCCACCGCCTCAGTTCGTGCTCCAACAAGTATGAATCTTCGATGTGCGACAGGCAGTATAGCCACGCTATTGCCAGAAATGGAAAGCAGACAAATAAAATAACCATTGCGACGATTTATTGGTTTGCCAGGCAGGCAGGAATAAATACAAATTCTGCCACTACAACGAAAGTGGCCGCCGCCACATCTACGATGAAAAAAGCGGGGCTTGATGCAAAAACAATTTCGGCAAACCTGGAGAAGTTTGAAAAGATTACAGGCGTTGATGACATCATCCAACAGGCTTTTGAAAACAATGTGCCCAATTCGGAAAGCCTTGTTGAAAATATACGTATGTGGGTTCGGCATAACTACAACATCAAGCGAAATAAGATAACCCGTAAAATAGAAGTAGATGGGGATCCCCAAGAGGAAATTGATTTTAACACCATGTACCTGGATGCAAAAATCATGTTTCCTGACCTTAATAACGAATTGTTCATGAAAGTTATATTTAGCCATAATACGCCTAATTATAACCCGATAAAGGATTTTATCGAATCATTAAAATGGGATGGAGAAAGTAGAATTGACCAGATCGCTTCTTGTATAAACAGCAACACGGGTTCACAGGAATGGAGGTGTAAAATGGTGCGTCGGTGGATTATTGGCATAGTTTCAAATGTTTATGGATTTACAAATGAGCTTAATTTTATTATTGTAGGTGCTAAAAATACCGGTAAGACAAAATTTTTCACCATGCTGCTGCCTGAAGAACTACAGCCATACTTTGGGAGATCGCAGTTAAATCGAGGCACTGATGATGAGATATTGATGTGCGAAAAAATTATTATTTTAAATGATGAATATGGTGGAAAAAACAGGTCGGATGAACGGACAGAAAAAAGGTTAATGGCGGCCCCTGGATTTTCGCTTCGTGTTCCTTATGGAAAGGGTAATGAAGATGTGGTAAGGATTGCCAGCTTATGCGGCACATGCAATGAAACAAATCCATTGGATGACGCAACCGGTAATAGGCGTATTATCGTAATGGAATCAGTAGGTAAGTTTAACTTTTCACTTTACAATTCAATAGATAAATACCAGATTATCGCAGAGGCTTACCATGCATTTAAAAATGGCGAACGGCCTGAGCTTAACGAAGATGAAATAATTGAATTGGAAAACAATACAGACGGGCAATATAGCAAGGTGTCATTTGAACAGGAAATGATTGAAAAATATTTTTTATCATCTGAAAAAACAAACCCGTGGGATTTTATGACTACAACTGAGATAAAATTACACCTTGAATTACACACCAAAGAAAAAATAAATATAAATAGGCTTGGGGCACAATTAAAAAAATTAGGGTACCAACGCAGGGCTGACGGGAGTCGGTATGGTTATGATATTTCACCGATTCCGGCAATAGTAGTTACAGTAGGGAAGTAGGGAAGTAGTTACAGAAGACAACTATTTGATAATTAGCGATTTGTAACTACTGTAACTACTTTGGTAAAAACTGCCCCAAAGTTTTCCCAACGTAAAAAAAAATAATGTACACGTATAATAATATTACTCTCATGTATATTAATAAAAAGTAGTTACAGTAGTTACAGTAGTGGCAAATGGTTACAAATCAATAAATTATAAAAAATGAGTAGTTACAGCACAGTTACAGCAGTTACAGAAGACCAGCTACAAGCCCAATTTTGGGAACACGTTTGGAATAATTACCCTCAGCTAAGATTTCACATGTGGGCAGTACCGAATGGAGGCAACAGAAATCCAGTTGAAGCCGCTAAATTAAAAGCAACTGGCCTTTTATCAGGAGTTTGGGATTTACATTTGTTTTGGAAAGGTAAGTTGCATATTATTGAAACTAAGTTACCAGGGCAGCAGCTAACAGTAACCCGGATTGTTAAGCGTAAAAAGGTTTACGGGCAAAAAGAATGGGGTGAACTTATGGCCGCCCACGGATCCATCCCCCACATCTACCACTCCCTCCCAGAAGGAATTGCAATTATCGAAAAAATAATATTATCTTAGCGGTATGCATGACTGCTCGGAAATAATCACCAAGATTTACAATCACCCGGACATAAACAACCTTATCTCAAAAATCCATCCTGAGAGCATACGGGATGATCTGAGGCAGGAAATGGCTGTTACGCTTATGGAACAACCTTGCGATAGATTATCTACCTTGTTTGCGGAAAATAACCTGGTTAAATACGCAATAAGGATTTGCTGGATAATGGCAACGAGCAAGACAAATAAGTTTTACTATACGTTCAAACGCAAGGAACTGGCCAAAGCAATAGAGTATATGAGGTTAATGCAACCATGCCCTAATATTCCGAAATCTATCGTAGATGTATCAAAAAAAACGTTTGAACAATGGTGTCAGTCGCCTGAAACTAAGGATGAAGATCATGAAATAAGGTTGTTCAATAAATTTATTGAACTTGGATCTTCCAGGGCTGTTGCCAGGTTTTATAACATTCCGGTTAACCATGTGTGCAATGTTGTATCAAAAGTTAAAAAAGAACTTAAACAGGAGATAACAAAACGGTGTGAACTAAATTGATTTTATGATAGTAATTTCGCTTGCAGCTTTCTTCACGGCATACTACTTTGTTAACGTGCTGATGATACCGGTAAAGAAAAGATTACCGCCCGGTAAAAGGGTTAAGCCGTTTGATTGTACGCTTTGCCTGTCGGTTTGGATTGCTGTTGCGTTATGGTTTGCGCCTATTGAAATATCGTGGTTCCTTGCTGTAATATTCGGTTCCGGGTTCCTTTCAATTAAAATACAATGAACATAATCGGCCTAACAAATCAAAACTCAGGATGTGGCTACCACCGTATTTTATTGCCATTGGGTTTTATGCCCGGTATAAAAGGTTACGTTACCAACATCATAACAGAAGATAAGACATCTGATTGGGATATTTTGCTTTACAACCGGATGTGTGTTTACGATAGTGATATTGATAAATTACGCAGTCTGTTGGGCTGTAAAATAGTTTTAGACCTTGATGATCACTGGATATTACCACCAAACCACATGAACCATTATGACTATGAACGCAACAAAGAACGGATTGAAAATAATATCAGGTCTGCAGATATGGTAACGGTTACAAATAAAACACTGTATGATAAAGTTTACCCGTTCAATAGCAACGTTCATATTTTCGAGAATGGTATTCCATTCGGACAAAATCAGTTTACTGAAGATCGAAGGACAGATGACAGGGTGCGTATATTTTGGGCCGGTAGCATAACGCATGAACAGGATATTAAAATACTTCGCAATCCGATTACCAGGCTAAAATGTTATGCTGATAAAATAAAAATGGTTATCGGCGGTTACCAAGATGCAAAAGAAGCTGTAGAATTATTTAAAGACGGTAAGATAAAAAAGCATCAACTTGACGCCGCTATTTATACAGAGCAGATATGGTCCCGGATGTTTTCATATTTCACTGCTGCAGGGCAATTACCTTACATGAAACTTTATGGCACGGGCCCCAATAATTACATGCAGATGTATGAGAATGCCGATATAATGGTTATACCTTTAGAGAATAGCGAATGGCATGGATGCAAATCAAATCTGAAGATACTTGAGGCTGCAAGTAAACGGATCCCGTGTATTGTTTCCAATGTGGCACCGTACAACCAGGACAAGGATGTTCCTGTGTTATGGGTTAACAGCCAAAAGGATTGGTTTTCTCATTTAAGTTATCTAATTTTAAACCCTGACGCCAGGCAGGAACTTGGCAATAAACTTTATGAGTGGGCAAAACATAAGTACAACCTCGATGACATCAACAAAAGAAGATACGCAGCTTTCGCCAGACTTATCGGAGATCCTGCAGGTATTTTCGAGGCACCGGCATATACATGATTTTTTCCAGCGTACACATGAACTGGTAAATTTTCATCTGCATATACAGGTTGAATTATTGAACGCTTACCGTGTATTACACGATCCGAATTATCATTACTTAACAACTTGCCCGGCATGTGTGGCAGAATTTATAACAACAATTTACAGGTGGTATGACAACAGTAATTATCGGAACTTATAACCGGGCTCATCTATTAGAACGTAGCCTGCATCATTATGCAAAGCATGATGTGCAGATTATAGTCATTGACGATGACAGTAATGATAACACAGAGGCGTTATGCAGGATGTTTCTGAATGTTCGATATATCAAACTGCCGCCAAAGAACGGAGAATGGCGAGATAGCGCATCATTCCTGAATAAAGGCATCTCAATCGCCGTGAATGAATACAATTCAGACTTCATATTCATAACACACCCTGAAATAATTGTAGGCGAAACAACGATTGAATCTGCGGTTAACCTGGCAACCGACAAAGAAACATGGGTAAGCTGCAAGGGGTATTACCTTACACCGGACCAACAGGCGGTTATTGACAGCATTGAATGGGAGCATGATTTGCTTGAAGTCAGGAAGCTGCCGAATTTCTACAATTCGGTTACAGCAGAATTTACCGGAAATAAGGATTACACACCAGAATCAATAGAACAAATACCAGTGTGGCATTCATGGATATTCGGCGGAGGTAGCCGGGATATGTGGTTACATTTCGGCGGCCTGACCGAGTTTAAAACATGGGGCTCGGTTGATATGGATTTATTAAACAGGCGGCATGTTACTGGTATGAAGACGGTAACACCTTGCAACGCATCCGATTTGGTTGTACACCAAAATCATGATGATCTTGGAACACCAAGGGATATGGATAAATGTGTTGCGGCGTTACCTCAATATTATTCAAAAGAACAGGCATTAAAACCAGAGTTGATTTTATAACAATTAAAATAAAAAATAATGAAAATCTATTTTGAAGAAAAAGATATGGTATCTTTTGGTGAGTATCTACTTTCAAAAAAACGCAATGATAGCATTGCTGCTAATTGGAGCGAAAGCGATAATATTCCATTAGCAGAAAGACAGTCGCAAATTTATCATGCTGATTTAGAAAACTGGAGAAATGAACATATACGAAAACATAGAATTGCTTCCACCTGATTTGCAGGGGTGGAACGGTAAAGCTGACATATTCGGCAAACTTATACAGCAGATAAACCCTGTAACCATAATTGAAGTTGGCACATGGAAAGGTCAGTCTGCCATTACGATGGCAAAGGTTGTTCCACGTGGAACAAAAATATACTGCGTTGACACCTGGCTCGGTGCCTTGGAGTTCATGGGACAAACCGGCGAACGGGACCTGATGTTAAAGAACGGCTACCCGCAGGTTTATTACCAGTTCCTGTCAAATGTGATACACAACAACTGCAGGGATATCATCATACCCGTTCCGCAGACCTCATCCATTGCAGCCCGGTGGTTCAAGAAACAAGGTATAAAGGCTGAGTTGATTTACATTGACGGATCGCATGATGAGCAGGATGTTTACGATGACCTGTGCAATTACTACGATATTTGCACAAAGGTAATGTTTGGCGATGACTGGCGGCATTTTGCAGATGTGGAGATGGCGGTAACAAGGTTTTGTAAGGAAAGAAATATTACCTTTGATGTTGTTGATGACAATTTTTGGATAATTAAAAAACAATAATGGGAACAGCAAAAGGCCATAAAAAATATCTTACCCCTGAAAAGTTGTGGGACTTTTTTGTTGCGTATAAAGCAGACGTGAAGGCGAATCCACGTAAGAAGCATGTCTTTGTTGGTAAGGACGGCGATTCTGCATACCAGGAATTAGAACGCCCTTTAACTTTTGACGGGTTCAGAAACTACCTTTATACTCACGGTTCTGTTAAACGGTTCGATGATTATTACTATAACAATCACGGGGACTATTCAGATTTTATTGACGTATGTGGCAGGATAAGGTCTGAGATAAGGGAAGATCAGATTGATGGAGGCATGACAATGGTTTACAACCCTTCAATAACTCAGAGGATAAACGGTTTGGTTGAAAAAACAGAAAATAAGCATGAGATAAGTGAAATAATAGTCAAGCATGAGAGCTGAGGTAATACTACACAAACCTCATCAGGCACAACAGGCAGTACTTAACAGTGCTGCCCGTTTTCGTGTAGTGATGTGCGGCAGGCGTTTTGGTAAATCTCTTATTGGCCAAGACTTGTCTGTTGAAGATAGCCTTATAAAAAAACTTGTTGGTTACATAACGCCAACATACCAGCTTGGCAAAATATTCTTTCACGAAATATTAAAGCTACTTCCTGTTGAAATTTACACAAAGAATGAAGCCGACCTTGTTATAAACATGATAACCGGCGGTTCAATAAGGTTCTTTACCGGCGAGAAGCTGGATGCGATGCGTGGTCTTAAATTCCATTTGATCATTATTGACGAGGCAAGTTACATACCTAATTTAAAAGAGGGGTGGGAAAATTCAATCAGGCCGACATTAACTGATTATAAAGGCAAGTGTATTTTCTTATCAACACCAAAAGGGAAAAATTTCTTTTACTCTTTGTTTATGAAAAACGATGAACCGGACTGGCAATCGTTTAAATTCTCAACTTACGATAACCCATATATTGATGCAAGTGAAATAGATTCAGCAAGGCTGCAATTACCGCACTCTGTATTTGAACAGGAATATATGGCTAACCCAATGGAGAATGCCGCCAACCCATTCGGGTCCGAGCATATCCGTAAATGCATAAAACCATTATCAACGCAGCCTGCTGAATATTATGGAATTGATCTTGCAAAGTCTGTTGACTGGACCGTTATAATCGGGCTGGACAAATCGGGTGATGTATGTTATTTCGACAGGTTCCAAAAAGATTGGCTGCAGACAAAGCAGACCATAATAGATACCGTTCCAAGAAACAAGCCGGTAATCATTGACAGCACCGGAGTTGGAGACCCGATAGTGGAAGATATGCAAAAGGGTTTCAATGCCATGTATGGATTCAAATTCACCGGGCAAAGCAAGCAACCTTTAATGGAAGGGTTGGCCAGTTCAATACATAAGTCAGAACTTGGTTACCCGGACGGAACGATTACGCAGGAACTTGAAATATTTGAGTATGTTTTTTCACCAACGGGAGTTAAATATTCGGCACCTGTAGGTTTCCATGATGACTGTGTTTGCGCCTTGGCACTTGCCAACAAATGCCGAATCGAGCATAAAGGGATTGGTGAATACAATTTTATTTAACCTTTCTCATCAACACTTCCCGAAAAATTATATAGTATAGTATGACTATACTACAATTCCAGGAGCTTTACTACATAGCTCAGTCAACAGACTTTGATCTTGATAAATCCATTAAAATGGTTGGGGCCGTTACCGGCAAAACACCGGAACAGGTTGAACTTATGCCCGTTGATAAGTTCAATAAGCTATGTGTAAAAGTGAGCAAAGAGTTTGAGGTACTGGATAAGCGCCTATATAAAACAAAGCCAAAAAGCCTTATTCTGGCCAGCGGCAGATTGTACAAAATCAACTATGAAATAAACAAGCCCCC
>OFQV01000331.1_pt1 | contig 12856 bp, 30 predicted proteins | sample 1542971 | NCBI WGS metagenome assembly OFQV01 (sample SAMN07774229, study PRJEB24372) | wastewater metagenome | isolation source: WWTP Cannobio (Effluent) | place: Italy: Cannobio | collected 2016-01
GGCAAGGATGGCAAAGATTCCGCTGTCGTGTGGCGCTGCGGAAATGCGTGGCTTGTGAAAAGCAGCACGCACCTGGTCGGCTCGCTGTACCTCAACAGACGCAAGGGCTACGAGATCGACAACGTCTTTTCCGGCGACTACACCGCGCAGATGTGGTTCCCGATCCCCGGTTATCAGCTTCGCGCGCCCGTCACTTGGAGCGTTCTGCCCGGCAAAGCGCAGAGCCTGGAGCCCAAGCGCTGGGAGGCCGTAAAGGCCAATGGGGACGGCAAGATTTACACGAAAGGGACCGCATGATCAAGCAAAACGAACAAGACGGACCCCTGCGCGTGTCCCGTGTCATTGACTTCCGGGTGCCGCTGCCGTACCTGCTGAGCGCGTTCGCCGCCCTGGCGTTCACGCTCATAAGCATGTATTTCTCGCTGAACCAGCTTGTGCGTGACGTTGGCGATTTGCAGATCACCGTGAAGGCCGGTAACAGCCAGTCCGTCACGCTGGCTGGCGAGCAGGCGCTGCTGCGCTTCCGGCTTGAGAACGTCGAGGGCGCGCTGCGTGAGATGCATAAGGAAGGGGGTAAGAAATGATGCGTCTATCCCTGTCCGCGCGCGAGCGCCTCAAGCGCCTGGAGGGCTTCCGCGCAAAGGCGTATATCCCTGTTCCTGGCGATCGGACAACCATCGGCTACGGCTTCACTGACGGAGTGAAGCTGGGCGACACCATGACGCGAGAGGAAGCCGATGCCCGGCTGGTTGAAGAACTGAGGCCGTATGAAATGGCCGTCTGGCAGGGATGCACGCGCGAGCCGAACCAGAACGAATTTGATGCGATGGTTCTGCTGTGCTTCAACATTGGGCCGGCTGGGTTCAGACGATCAACCGTCCTCAAGGCCCACAACCGTGGCGACTGCCAAGCGGCAGCCAGGGCCTTCGGCCTGTGGAACAAGTCGGGCGGAAAGGTGTATGCGGGCCTGACGAAGCGCCGCTCCGAGGAATCGGCCCTGTACCTGACCCCCATGCCAGACGACATGAGCGATCCGCCCGAAGGCGCGATTGAAGCGATGCCGCAGTCCGTGGACGCGGAGAGCCCCATGCACGCAAGCCCGATCAACCGGGCGGGCGTGGTGGCCGGCGGCACCGCTGCTGTGGCCACCGTTGCAGAGACGGCTCGCACCGTGGCAGAAGTGAAGTACAGCGTGGCAAGCCTGGGAGATTGGCTGTTGCCCGTCCTGTTGCTGGTGATCGTGGTGCTGTGCGGTTTTGTTGTGTGGAACCGGTTCAACCAACGCAAAGAGGGCTGGACATGACATTCGTACTTTCCAAACTGCAAGCCTACCTAGCAATGGCCGTGGCGGCGCTGCTCTCTGTGGCACTGGTAAGCACAGGGTTCTTGCTGGTCAAAGAAAAGCTATCCCACGCGACAACCACCAGCACGCTCGAAAAAGAACGTGCAGGCTGGCAAGGGGAGCGGGCTATCGCTGCCGAGGCGCTGGCCCAGGCCACAGCAAAGAACCGCGAAACAGAACAGCAACTCACGGCGCAGTCCGAGAAAGCAGAGCATGAAAAGCAAACTCAAATCGCTGCTGTCAGTGCTCGCGCTGACGATCTTCGCCGCAGGTTGCGCAACGCAGAGGCCAGTGCCGCCACTGCCCGCCTCGTGTCCAAAGCCTCCGCAGTTGCCAGCACTTCAGAAGTTGCCGGAGTCGATCACTTCCCCGTCCTTTTTGGACCGCTTGGAGAGCAGCTTGTTTCAGAAGCCGAGCGCGGAGAAAAAATAAGGATTTCCCTTTTGGCCTGCTACAAGCAGTATGACGATGCTAGGAAAGCGCTTGTCTCCATTAAGCCTTGACGGGGGTTCCGAGCGCGCGATCAATGCTCCATCCGCGCTGAATTCTAGTGGCAATAGTGTGGCGACTTAGGCCGGTCTCCACTGCCCACTGCCCTAGATTCATTGAACGGCCTTGATAGACCAATACCCTGTTACGACTGGTGTTGTTGGCTTGATCTTTGAAAGTTGCCCAACGGCAATTAGAAGGATCATAATTTTTCTTACTGTCGATGCGATCTATCGACATACCCAAAGGCTTCTCTCCCATATCCTCTAGAAACAGTGAAAAATCATTCCATCTGGCGCAAACCGCAATCCCTTTTGCTCCGTACCAACGATAGCTGCTTTCGTTAGGGTTTCCGCATCTTGCGTGCATATCGCACCACGTCGAATAAGTTCTAGACATCTTCCCGCCTACGGAGTGCCCATGAGTCTTGGTCGAAAGGCCAAGCCGAACCTTTCGTTCGCACCCACAAGAAACGGTATTCTTAAACCTTAAATGGTTCCCGCGCACAATGGTTTCGTTGCCGCATTCGCACAAGCATCTCCATCGTGCGTTACGGCTTGACCCAGGAATGACTGGGGCTAATTCAACCACTGTCAGCTTGCCAAATTTGAGGCCTTTAAGGTTTCTTACTGGTGCCATGCCGCATTATATAACACGCCACCAGACTTCATCTTGCATCCTGCGAAGCCAGCTACGAGCGGGCTAGGGATGCGCTGAGTCGGTAGGCTAGGGCTTGGGGGCTGCTGCGAGCGCGGCCTTGTAATTGCCCTCTGAGCACCCGCCTTCCTCCAGCGCGTCCAGCATCGCGTTTGTCGGCTCCACCGGCACAAGCTGCCAGCCATCTGGCGCCGCCACCATTTTGTTAGCACTTACCCCGGCCCAAATTGCATCTTGCAGCACGTCAAATGCCTTGCTTCTATCCTTGAAATCATCAATTGAGTAAGCGTAGGCATACTGCTCTGCCGCATCCTCAATCGCCTTCGCGTGTTGTTCTGGTGTCATGTGTTTCCCCTTTTTCGTATGGCTTTTGCAGCTCGTGAGCCATAAATCTTGACGCCTGTAGGGATATGCGTATCGCACACCGTCTGCGCTGCAACCTGAGCGCAGGCATCTCTTTCATTAGCAGCCGCCTTTGCTTCCACTAGGGCGGCGAAGCGCTCAAGTTCTTCTAGGGCGAACACGATGCTGCCGCCACTCACGTCCATGAGGGACTTGACGCCGGTGATTGCGCCCGCCTCACGCGCCATGGCAATGAGTTCATCGCGGCTCATGGCTTGCCCTCCTTCAGGGCGCGGATGGCGTTTGCCGCCTGCATACACTCCCGCGAACGGGTGTACTCATTGGCGCCGCCATCCAGCGCGGTTGCGTAGTGATCGCAGATGCGCTCAGCCTCGGTCAGCGCATCCCGCCGTGCCTGTGGCTGGGTGGGCTGCGGGGTGGTGTAAAGGGTGCGTTCTTCGTACGGTCCTCCGCCGTCACCGTGGTCTGCATGCCCGTCGTACCAGTCTGAGCAATGCGCCCTGCGGAACTGGTACACCGGCTCACCCGCCCCGGATGGCTGGCCCCGGCGGGCGAGAACTGCTCGGGCGAATTTGAGAATGTCCTCCGATTGATAACCTATTGCCAAGTCATCAAATAGCCCGCCCACCTTGCTAGCTTCGCGCATGATTTCCGCATCTGTCGGCTCAGTCATGGTTTGCCCCTTGCGCGGATTGATGCCTCGCAGCTTGTTGCGATTTGGCTGCCGCCGTTCCAAAAAGGCCGATTGGCCTCCAGATCGTTGTCGAAGTTGTAGAGCGCGCGGGCTTCCTCGCTCTCACACACCTGCGCGCAAGCCTCGCGCTCCCGTGCTGCCACCAGGGCGGCGAAGCGCTCCAACTCATCTTGCGATAGCTTCCACGGATGCTCCAATGGCTCAGCAATGCTGGACAGCCCAGCGCCTGCCTCTCGCGCCATTGCAATAATTTCATCGCGGGTCATGGCTTTGGCCCCCTCAGGTATTCAGTGGCCAGACGGTGTCCCTCGTCAGTCCCGGCAAAGAAGGCGTCACATTCGGCAGTGCCCAAGGTGTATTGCTTAGAACTGATGGAGTGAATCTCGCGCAGGCGAAATTGCAGCGTTCTCAGCACGCCGTCCCGGTACGCATCGCTGCGCAGGTCACGCGGCTTGGAAAACGCCTCGTCGAATATCTTTTGAGCGACGCTCATTCATCCTCCGAATTAAAAATCACCAGCACCTCGACCTCGCGCACCGCGCATTCGTAGTGCGCCCGCCCGAATGCCCTTGTCATGGTGTGCGCTCCACGCTGGCGCAGCACACGGGGCAGGCCCATGTGACAAATCTGTTGTTGCCTCCCCGCTGTGGAAGTTCTTCTGCCTGCACCGCGCTGCGTGCGCTCTCGATGCGCGCAATCAGTGCCTCAATGGCTTCCTTGCCTTCGTAGTCGGTCGAGAATTGCGCATCCACCTTGAGCAGTGGCAGGCACTCGCCCAGCAGATCGCACAGCACCCGGCGCGTGCCGATGGCGCTTGCCAGCTCGTCTGCTTCCACAAGCTGCACAGCCCGGTGCGGCCCCATGCGTGGCCATGCCGCGTCTGCGTCTCGCGCTTCATGCTCTGCGTCTGCTCGGTCTGCGCAGAGCGTCGCCATGCCGCCTTTGTTGACCATGTACCAGTGGATCATTTCGTGTCCTTTGATTTGTTCGCCGTGTCCCATGCAGCAACCCATGCTGATTCAAGCGCATCTAGTGCTCCTGGCAGCGCATCCATTACCTCTTTCATTGGCACGCTGTACACCCTGAAATCCACCCAACGCCCGTTTGGCATTTCTCCCGCCAATCGGATTTCTGCGCTGCTGTGGGTGTGTCCGTTGATGGCGAACTGATATGGGTTGACCGTGACACTTGGAGGCTTGTCGTTGCACTGGCATTCACGTGCCGATGTTCTGCTGGGTTGCCATGCGTACCAATCTGCATCGTTCATGTTGTCGTGGTGACTTTTGGCGATGCGCCAGCCTGCGGCTTCCAAGGCTGATTTCAGTTCTTCGTGGCGTATGGTCATGCCGCCCTCGCTCTCTTAATCACAATCGCGCTCACAATGTCCAGCGCCCGCTGCATCTGCAAAGGGCTGCTCGCATCTGCCACGGCTTCGGCGGCTTCGAGCGCTTCGGCAATCGCGGCGCGCTCGACGGCTAGCATGTCCCACTTGCCCCAGGTGTCGTGCCGTTTTCGCAGGGCCGTCATGGCGTCCTGGCTGTCTTCGATTACGTCCGCAAGGCCGGCGTCTATTTCCAGCGCTCGGACTTTGGCGATGTTGAGCGCCATGGCCACGCGGTCAAAGTCGTCGTTCTCGGCGGTGCCGTCTGTGAGACGCTCGAAAGCAGCCCGCGTTTTCAGGTGCTTTTCTGTGGTGTCGCCGGGGTCATAGGGCCGGGCGTTGTTTAGCAGGCGCAGGCCGGCGAATGGGTCGGCCAGGTATTTGCGGGGCTTCATTTCTTGCCCCGGCGAATCGGAATGATCGGGCTGGCCCTTTTCGCCAACTCGGCCTTTGCACGTTGCTCGATGTACCCGCCACTCGGCAGGCCTTTCGCATCCATTGCGCCGGGCCGGATGCTTGGCCCAAGCTCTTCGGCGAGATAGGGCCGGCTGCTGGGGACGGTGCTGTTTTTGATGGGCGCTTGCACTGCGACGAGCTTGGAGCGCATCTGCTCCTGCCAAGCGGCATCGCGCTCTTTGGGGGTGGCGAGGACTCGCCCGTAAATGACGGACGTGGCCTCTACAGAGTGAAGGCCAACTTTGCGCAGGGGTTTGGGCATGGCGCGCTGGAGGTGGGCGTTTGTTTTCGTGGTTTGGATGGGCATGGCGTAAAAAAGCCCGCTATTGCGGGCTGGGTTGTGGGGTGGCGGGGGTCAGAACGGTGGGATGTCGTCGTAGCCGTCCTGCTGCGGGGCCTGGCGTTGCGGCTGTCGCTGTTGCGGCGCCTGCTGGCCTTCACGCGGCTTCGGGTCGTTCAGGTAAGCCCAGCCATCCCATCCGATGGGCACCGCCTCCAACTTGAGCATCAGCCCGTTCTTTGTCTCAATCACAGAGCCCAGCGTCTGATAGCGGCTCTTTTCTGCTCCGTTGCTGTCGGTGTATTTGCCTGTGATTGCGGTTACTTCGTACTTGCGTGCCATGGTGGCCCTTTCAAAAGTCCCGCCAGCCTTCCCGGCGGGTGTTGGTTACGCGGCTTGCGCGGTAGGTTGGTTGGCCTTGAGAAGTGCGCGCAATTTGCTATGCGGCGCCATCAGCTTCCATGCGGCGATTTTGTGGTCGTTGTCAGCTATCTCGTAGTAAGCGGAGATCGCATCCATCTCTTTGCCTTCGCTCCAAGCAGCCACAATGCCATCCACAATCGCGGCAACATGTGCTTGCTCTTCAGGCGGGAGTTCAATGTCTGGCACAGGGCTCACCTTGGGTGCTTGCGGTGTGGGGGCCGGTGGCGGCGACTCTGCATAGCCCGATTCCAGCGGCAACTTTGCCCACAACTCATAGGCCAGCCCGAAGGTAAACGCAGCGGCCATGCACACCCCACGACGGTGCGTGTCGGTTATGTCGCGTGCTGTGATGCGTTCCAGCGGGATCGCGGCGTTTCGGTTGTCCATGATGGCTTGCGGCACGGGCGGCGTTACGTCCTCGCCGTTGCGAAAGCGGATCATCAAATACCCGCCTACAGGGGCTTGATGCAGGATGTAGCCATCGGGCGCATGCACAAGTTCCGGTTGCCAGCCCGGCGCATGTTCGCGCAGCAGAGCCATGGTGCGGCTCCAGTTGATGTAGCTGGCGGCATACTTGCCTGTGCCGATTTGCTCTACAAGGTCGGCAGTTGCCAGCCCTGCAAGGTTTGGGAGGTTTGGGAGGTTTGGGAGGTTTGTCATAGTCAGAATGGCGCCGGGCGGAACGTGTCGCGCATGGCCTGCCAAAAGGTGTTGTTGACCCGCGCCATGCGGTACAGCGCGACGTAGTGAGAGATCAGGCGTTTCATGTCATCCTCAATTCATGTTTGTTGTGAATCACCCGCCCGACACAATCCACGCATACCGAGCGGCTGCAATGGGTTTGTGGCACTGGCGGTAGATGCGATATAGAGCGGCGAAATCGGAAAGGCGCTTCATTTCCCCGCCTCCTTCGCGTCCGCGTTGGTCTGCGCCTTCTGTGCAGCACGCTCTTTTGCAAGCCGTGAAGCCAACTCGCCGCTGCACGCTTCTTCGACGTACTCAAGGATCGCCATGGGGCGGTACTCTTGCGTGATCGTCCCGTCCGCGTTGGGTATCTTGTTGCGCTTGATGGGCAGCGGAAAACCTTCACGAGCGCAGTTGGCGTCGCGTGTTACCGATACCGAGGTTCGGTGTAGGATCGCTATCACAGCCGATTCTGCTAAGTGGCGCAGTCTGTTTCGGTCTATCATTTCGCCTCCTTCGCCTCCTTGCTGGCCTGCGCAATCGCATCTGCAAGGCTCGCCTGATCCGCTGCCCATGTCTGCGCTTCGTCCGCACAGCCGGTGATCAGCAGCGAAAATCCGAATGCAGCAATAAGCACCAGCACCCAGCCGTAGGCGACGAAGTACCGCTTCATGCGGCCTCCCGCTTTGCTACTGGCTCGGCAAGCAGCCACCTATTCCCGAGCGCCCGGACGGCGCGCACCCAGGCGAGGCGGTTGTGCCGTACCGTGCTCGTCGGCACGCTGGGCTGATGGGGGAAGGCGTTGCGCACTTGGCGCAGGCGTGTCGTGTTCATGGCTGTGCTCCTGATTGATCTGCTTCTGTTTCCGCTGCGCCTCCTCGCTTGCCGCCAGCGCTGCCTTCCTGTCGCGCTCTAGCCTGCTCATGCGCATCCTTCGACCTCCCGCGCCCATGCCTGGGCCAGCGGTTGCAGCAGGGCGTGCAGCTCGGGATACGCCGCCCGGTGTTGCGCCGCCCAGCGCAATACCTGCTCGACCTGCGCGATCTGCTCGCAAATGAGCGAGTCGAGGTCGGCGCCGATTACCTTGGTCGGCAGCGGCTGGCCGGCTTCGAGCGCCCGCATAAAGCTGTATTCGAGGTCTTTCAGGCGCTCCGCGCGCTCGACTTCTTCGCGCTCGGATTGCGCGTCTTGGTCTGCTTCCCAGCGTGCCGCGTCAAGATCTGGGTGCAGCGTGTAGTAGCTGGGCGCGAATGGCGCCAGGAAGGCGGCCATCGTTGGGTGTACGTTTTGCATGGGGCCTCCTTGCAGGCGTAAAAAAGCCCGACTAGGCGGGCTGGTGTTGATGTGCGCAGCGGCGGGCACTACGCACCCAGCACCGTTTCGATTTCCACGCCGTGGTGCATCGCCCGCAGAACGATCCGCCCGCCGAAGCGCGCATGCAGATCAGCAGCAACCGCCTCCTGAAAGCCCTCACGGTGGAGCGCGCAGGCCGTCTTGATGTGTTCAACCCGCACCATGTCAGGGTGGGTCAATTCCAGCGAGTGGATGATCTGCTCGCCGTTGCCTGGGCAAGCGACGGCGAATGTGTATCGGTAGGTGTTCAAAGCAGGCTCCCTTGCGGTTGTAGTTCGATGTCCGGGACGCTGAAATTCCAGCGGGCCGGCGCGTTCTGTGATTCGATGCGGGCGCGCATCACCTGGGCGCGCGCTTCTTTTGTCGGCGGGGTGTAAGTGCCGCGCCACGCTTGATCGATCCCGACATTGCGGCCAATGTTGGTGCTGTCTGCAGAGGCGAAGGGCAGCATGGTGAAGATCGCCGGGTCCAGCATGCGCAGGCCGTGCAGCTTGCACATCGGGCGCCCGTCGTCGTCGCACACAACCCGCATGGCGCGGGCCATCTGCCCCCACCATGCTGCCGTGCCGATGCTGGCGAACTCGCCGGAGCTGCCGATGCACACGCGCGGCCATGAGGACGCGAGCCGCTCCAGCCGATCAAGGCTTTCGTGCATGTGCCACACCGGGGCACCAAACCAGCGCGGCAGCGGCCACTCGGCCAGAAGCGCGTCGTTGGCAACTTCGTCGCCGTCGATCACATCGGGCACCACGGCGAAGTCGCAGGACGGAATCAGCTTCGCCTGCGCTGCCCATTCGTAGAACGGGCGCCAGTCCTGCACTGGCCTGCCCTGCTTCCACGCCGTGAAGGCGCCGTTGTCAATGGCAAAGGACTGGCAGACTGCAGCAGCAAGCCCAAGATTTCGGGGCTCTGCGAATGAAACAAAGCCGTGCCCGCCCTGGAGTGCTACTGCCGCTGCCGTTTCCGGCGTGATTGGCAGGCCGTGGTAGTGGATAATTTTATTTCCCCTTAAACCGGCCTGCGGCATCGCGAGCGATATGTCGCTCGCCTTTTAAGTACGAGTACACGCGTCCTTTTTTGGCCATGTCTTGTTGATTCTCTTTAGCGGTGCCGAGCCACAGGTGCTCGGGGTTGCAGCAGGCGCGGTTGTCACATTCGTGGCAGACGTACATCCCCGTTGGCACGGGGCCGTTCGCCAGAATCCACGCCGCCTTGTGTGCCGATACCATCCCCAGCGCTTTGCTGATTCGGAAATATCCGTACCCGTTGTCTTTGGTTGCCGCCGTCCAAATCCAGCAACCCGGTGACTTTTCTACTTTTGAGTGGAATCGTTGCGCTGCGGGCAGCAAATCCTCCGGGCGGATGTGTTTGAAGTGGATCATTCATGAGTCCATGAAAAAGCCCTCGCATGGAGGGCTGGTGTGTGGGGTGTCTGGCTATGTGCCAGGGGGAAAGGGTGATGGCCATAATTTGCGCAGAGGTCCCCAGCGCCCACCTGATCAGGGCTGCGGTATGGATCGTGTCTTTTGCTCAGGCCATCAGAAAGCAGTCCTGTGCGCTCCGCCCAGGTCGATACCCCAGCGGCAGGACTGCTATCTGATAGTCCTGGCCTTTAACGTCGCCAGGGCGGACGAAGAATCGAAAGCTATGTAGAGCCCATCGCGAGGGCAAGCAGGGGGTTCACATAATTGCCTCCGTTGGTTGATATCCGTGCCTTGGTCTTCGGCGGCACGTTTTACGCCGCTTCGTATGGCCGTCTACTTCCGGCCTGCCAACGGTCTCCAGTCATTCACTGGCGTGCGATTCGGTGGCACTCACGGCCCCTGGTGTAGGTGCGGGGTGGGGTTATCCGATTCGCATCCGATTGCATCCGATCAAAGCGCAGCCTTGGCTTTGCGCCGCGTCTCTGCATCGGTGTCCAGCGTGGAGGGTTTGCCGACCCGCTGCGCCTTCTTTTCGTTGGGGTTCTGCCGGTCCCATGCGTCCAGCACTTGGGCGGCATACTTGCCGCGCTCCGCGTGCTTGCGACGGGCGGTGAGGTCCGCCACTTTCATGCCGCCACCAGATGCGATGGGTTCCAGCCGTTGCGCTGTTTCCATGCGGGCGAGGCGCTGGCCATCTTCCCGGCAGACAGAACCGCCGCTGGGCTCATTTTGTGGTTCTTGCCCTGATACCGCTGACGCAGCACCTTAGAGGCGCAGATGCAGCCCACGTTGAACTCTTCGCCGCACTCGTTGCGCACCATGACTGCTCGGGTCAGATTGCTCTTGCCGCAGCAGTCGCACACCGGGTAGTCGCTGGTGCCTGCAACGGTGAATGTTGTGCCTTGAATTGCCATGTCTATCTCCTTGATTGAAAACCACAGCGCCCCCGGTGGCTGACGCTGTGGTTTCCGGCCTCTTGCGAAGCCGTTGCGGTTTCTGCTCTTGGCCCGCAAGCCTCATCAGGTATCGGTGTACCTGCCCTGATTTGCTCCCCGTAGGGCATCGCCTCAGTTCCGACCTTTTAAATCGTGCCGGCAGGATGAATTTCACGTTTCTTTTGCACATACGCGGCGTATGCTGCTTCGGCAGTGGTGAACGTCCCAAGGTTTATCCGCTTCCCGTTGATTCCGATCTTTGAGCGCCATACCTTGTCTCGCTTGCAGTAGGTCGTGCCCAACAATGAGCCGGGCTCCCGGTCAGATCGGGCTTTCCGAATGTTTTGCATGTTTTCAGACGGCTTCACATCGCGCAAATTGACGATTCTGTTGTCTGCCCTGTTGCCGTTTATGTGGTCTATCTGATGCTCAGGCCAAGTGCCGTAGTACAGCGCCCAAGCTAGTCGGTGCGCCTTGAATCTTTTGTTATCAACGCGGGCTAGTAAATATCCAGCGCCAGATGGCGAACCCACTGGCCATCCTTTTTGCCCGTTCGGACTAACGGTCTGTGACCGCGTTATCACTCCGGTTTCTGGGTCATACAGAAAGATATCTCGGAGTCTCTGAATCGACGGCATCTGGCTCATTGGCCTCTCCTTGAATGTCGAAGCGCCCTGTGGATCAAGACGCTTTGAAATTCCGACGCCCCTTGGCGTGGTTGCCGGCATCTCCCCGCGAGGCGGGCTCCGGCAGCAAAGGCGTGGTCCGGTAAGTCATCGGGCGCCCTTGCTGTTGATTGACTTGCGCCAATCCGTGTGTGAGTTTTTAAGGAGCTTCGTCTTGGCTACAGCACCGATCTGCTTCACCCTGTCGCTGTGTTTTGCTGCGACACCTGAATACTATCAAAAGCCTGCGAGCTTGTGCAATCTTTTTCATGAAAATAAAACTATCGCGCAGATGATTGCGATAGTTAAAATCAATCGACCTTAACGTGTCATAGCATTGCCAGATGGCGCTAAAATGACTCGCATGACTAAACCCCTCGACACAGAAATGCGGGAATACTTGGAAGGTTCGCGCGGCAGATGGCCTGCCATTGCAGAGCAAGCTGGCGTGTCTTATTCATGGATCACTAAGTTTGCGCAAAACCGCATTCCCCGCCCTGCTTACGCTACGCTGGTGAAGTTACAGCTAACACAGACAGCAGCTAACAAGCGCAAGCGGGCCGCAGCATGACCTTTCCAATCCCCCGCCCCAAGGCCACCCCAGCGCCTTCTAAACCACCAAAACGCAATGTTCCGGGCGCTGCTTTTTCCCTCGGCAACCAGGCCATGTTCATCAAGCCCAGCCTGCCGAACATCGTTATCGAGAGCCGCGAGCAGGCCCAGGCCAGCCGGGACAAGCGGCAGGCAATCATGAAGGGCGGGATATGACCAAAACCGAATATGAGGCCCTGGAGGACAAGCGCCGCGACCTGGCCGCGCAGTTGGCAGGCGTGGACCTGGAGCTTGCCATGGCGCGGGGTGACAAGGAAGCAGCCAGGAAAGCGCTGGAAGAAATGAAGGCCCAGACGCTGGCACGGCACGGCGCCAAGTTTGCGGCTTGGGAAGCGGGGCACTGAATGGCCGGCGAATGGCTCAAGTTTGAATGCAGCCTTCCGGAGAAGCCTGAAACACTGGCTATCACGGTTGCGATGGGATGGGACGACCCAGACCTAACGGTCGGAAAGCTCATGCGCCTGTTCCGATGGTTCGACCAGCACACGGTAGACGGTAACGCAGTGAGCGTTACTCCGGCGTTACTAGACCGTTTGATTGGCGCTACAGGGTTCGTACAAGCTGTGGCTAATTCAGGTTGGCTAGCCATTACAGAGGCTGGTTTGTCGCTTGTTCACTTCGATCGACATAACGGTATGACAGCTAAAAACCGCGCTCAGACAGCAAAAAGAGTAGCAAGCTACCGAGCAAATTCAAGCGGTGCAGATACAAGTAACGATGCAAACGTTACACCACCGTTAGCTAGAGAAGAAAAGAAAAGAGAAGAGAAGAAAGAATACAAGGCGCAAGCGCCCCTTCCGGATTGGTTGCCACAAGAGCCGTGGGCTGGCTATGTCGAAATGCGAAAGCGCATTCGCAAACCCATGACTGCAAGGGCTGAAAAACTGGTTTTGAATTCACTCAGCGCGATGCATGAGAGGGGGATTAGCGTCGCTGCGGCACTCGACAACTCCACAAAAAGCAATTGGGTCGATGTCTACGAGCCGAAGCCGGGAGCCACAAAGTCTGATTCGCTTGGGGCCTTCGTATGACCGGCCAGGAACAGATCGTGGCACTGCGCCGCAACGGCTACCGGCCGGCCTGCGTCTGGGTCAACGA
>OFQV01000332.1_pt1 | contig 12844 bp, 15 predicted proteins | sample 1542971 | NCBI WGS metagenome assembly OFQV01 (sample SAMN07774229, study PRJEB24372) | wastewater metagenome | isolation source: WWTP Cannobio (Effluent) | place: Italy: Cannobio | collected 2016-01
GCCATTTAGACGGCCTCCAGGCGGCACAGGGTCAGGCCGGTGCCGTCGGCTTCGGCGACGGTGACGGTGTAGCTGGTGCCGTTGATGACCAGGGTGTCGCCCCGGACGACGCCGGCGCTGGTGGCGCAGCGAAAGACCGGGCCGCTGCCGGCGATCATGTCGAAGGCGGCGGTGTAGGCGGCGTCGAAGATGCCGGCGACCGGATTTCCAGACTTCGTGACCGTAGCCCCGAAGTCTGCGAAATACGGCGCCATATCCTCGACAAAGGTCATCAGATCAGCTTTTTGATGCCGGCAGCAATGACTGCGACGTTCTGCGGGCCGGTGCCGATGGTGCCGACGTAACGGATGTAGCCCTTGGTCCCTTTCGGATCAAGCGACAGAATCTTCACGTCGGCGGTGGTCGTCGACTGCGAGAAGGCGGCGCCGGCGACATCGCCCCAGCCGGTGGAACCGTCGGCGGAATCCTGAATCTTTCCGTCGAGGGTGCCGGTGCCCGTGCCGTGGCTCTGGACGATGATGATGGGCGTGTCGTAACCGGATAGATTGACGGCGGCGCCGGTGACGGTGCTGGCCTGGCTGGCCGAGGCCGACAGGGTCATGGCGGTGGCGCCGGGTGCGAAATTAAACTGGCTCATTGGGTGTGTCCTTTTTGGCTTTGCGCTTGGGCGGGGCTTCGCTGGCCGGCGCCGGCACGACATCGCGGGATGCCTTGCCGAGCGCTGCCAGTTCGATGGCCAGGGAGTCGCTGACCTCCACGACACTGCCCACCTCCTGACGGAGGCCGGCAATGCAGAAGGCGCGGGTGACTGTGACCAGGGCCACGATCAGGTCACCGAGGTGGCCAGGGAGAAGGCGGCACCCTGACGCACACCGACATCGACCGTCGCCCAGGCGCGGACGCCGGTGATGCCGGCGGCGAAGTTCGCGTAGGGGTTGGTGGCCAGTTCGATGACGCCCCAGTCGGCAATGATGACTTGCGAGAAGTCGCCGAACAGGATGTTTGCGGTCGGCACCTGCGTCGAAGCCGTGGCGCGGAAACCGCTGACCGTACCGTCGAGGACGTTGCCCTGCCACAGCGGCGTGTCGGTCGAGGTGAAGCGCTGGCGCTGGATCAGCAGGCCGGCGACGGCCGGGGTGGTCAGGTAGGCGCAGTTTTCGGTCAGCGCGTTGCCGGCGGCCACGTCGGTCTGGAACTCGACAATGCCGGCATAGGCGATGCTGGTGCCGGTGACGGAGCCCACACCGGCGGTGCCGATGATGCCCTGCGGCTGGCCGGAACCGCCCGAGCCGCTGATTGCGGCCGAGTCAATCGCCAGGGCGATGACGGCGGACAGGTCGTTCATGACCAGTTGCTCGGCATCCGGCGAGGACTGAACCATCAACTGGCGGGAAACTTCGGTGTAGGCGCCGACGTTCTTCGGCGACAGCGAGAGCTGGCCGATGGTCTGCTGGCTTTCGGTGATCGCGGTCGTTTCGTTCGCCAGCCAGTAGGCGGTGGCGGCGGCGGTCTGACGCGGGATGGTCACGTTGCCCTGGAGGCCGGACAGCATGCGGGCGCCGAGGGAGACGACGCGGCTGCGGGCGCGCAGCATTTCGATAAACGAGCCGGCCGCGTTCTGGGTGCCGACCAGGTAGTTACCGCCCGAGGCACCGACGGATACGTCGCGCTTCTGGACTTCAAACGGCAGGTAGATGCCGCCGCGCTTCGATTCGCCGATCTTGTCGGCGACGGCACGGTGACAGTCCAGCTCGAAGGCGGCGAGCTGCTGCGCCTGCTTGTCGGTCGGGTCGGCCAGGGCGCGCATCAGGCGCAGCACGGAGTAGGACTTTTCTTCCTTCTTCGACAGGCCGATTTCGGAGGCCGGGGCGGACGGCTTGGTGGCCATCTTTTCAAGGATGGCGGCCTGGAACTGCTCGACCGACATGCCGTCGCGGACAGCGGCCGAAGCCATGTCCATTGCGCCGTGGGATTTGTACTGCTCGGCCACGGCCAGGATGGCGGCGGCGTTGTTGGTTTCGGACATTTGGGATTTCTCCTGGGGTGGGTTGCAGGCAAGGACTTCGACCATCGGCTCGCCGCCAGGCGCGCTTTCGGTTTCGGGTGCTTCTTCTTCAAGGTCGGCGTCGTCCATGACGTTGACCGTGATGTTGATGGTGGCGCCGCGCGCTTCGTCGGCCCGGCCGATGGCCGTGTTCAAGTCGGCCGGGATGCTGACCATCGAAATTTCGTGCGGGGTCCAGCGCGTCACGCGGTAGGTTTCGGTGCCGTCACTGGCGCGGCTTTCGAGCTTCAGGGCGTCGATCTGGTAGCCGACCGAGACGCAGCGCAGGATGCCGTCTTCGACCAGTTGCCAGGCTTCGTCGCCCTGCCCGGTCTTGGCGAAGCGCACCGTGGCGCGGCCGACGCGGTCGGCGCCGATGCTGATGTCCTCGATGGTGCCGATCAGCTTGGCCGGGTCGTGGTCGCGCAACAGCGGGCGGGTGGCCAGCAGGCGGGTGAGGTCGATGGCGCCGTCGGAGTGGTCGAGGATTTCGACACCCCAGAAGCGTTCGTAGGGCGCTTCGGATGAAAAGGCGAGGACGGCGGTGCGCGCCTCGGCGTTGATGGCCTCGCGGCGCTCGATGCTGAAAGCGCGGTCAAGGCGGGCCGGCAGGGTGATTTGCTTTTCCATGCCTCGCAGTGTGGCGAGGCGGCGCTGTAATTTTCAGTGGGAAAATTACAGTTACAGGGCGCCGATCACCATCAGTTCGGCCTCGTCGCGGCGGCGGCGTCCGGCGGCGGCCGGCAGGCGATCCGGGGCCGGTTCCCATTGCGGGAATTTGTAGGGTTTTTTACGCGGGCCGATGCCCACCGTCATTTCGACGTATGGCCCGGCCGCCTGGCCAAACAGTTCTGCCCCGGCGCCGAACAGTGCGCCGATGGTGTCGTGGGTCTTGGCGACGCGGCTGCGGTCTGAGCTGCCGACGATGACCGCGCCGGCGCCGAACAGATCGCCGGTGGTTTGATGGTCGCGGGTACGGGCCGAGGCGCCGGCGACGGCAGCGCCCTGCCCGGCCAGTGCGCCGGTGGCGGCATGGATGCGGGTACGGGCGGCGGTGCCGGCGACCGCTGCGTCCGCGCCGGCCAGCGCGCCGCTGGTGTCGTGGGTGACGGCGCCGGAAGCGTGGTTGGCGCTACCGGCAATGGCCGCGCCCTGCCCGGCCAGCGCGCCGGTGGCGGCCATTGCACGGAAGCGGGCAGAGGTGCCGACGACAGCAGCACCGGCGCCAGCAAGCGCGCCAGTCGTGGCATGAATGGCGACATGGGCGGCCGTGCCGGCAATTGCGGCGCCCTGGCCGGCGAGGACGCCGGTGGTCGGGTGTTCATGGCTGCGGGCCGAGGCGCCGGCAACTGCGGCGCCCGAGCCGGCCAGCGCGCCGCTGGTATCATGGGTGACGGCGCCGGAAGCGTGGCTGGCGCTACCGGCAATGGCCGCGCCCTGCCCGGCCAGCGCACCCGTCGAAGCCATTGCACGGAAGCGGGCCGACGACCCTGTGACCGCTGATCCAGCGCCAGCAAGTGCGCCTGTTGTTTGGTGCAGCGCAGCATGGTTTGCGCTACCAGATACCGCGGCGCCTTGGCCGGCGAGGACGCCTGTGTTGGCGTGTTCGCGGGTGCGGTTCGATGTGCCGGCAACTGCAGCGCCTTGTCCCGCAAGTGCGCCGGTATTGGCGTGTTCGCGGGTGCGGGCGGAAGCGCCTGTAAGCGCTGAACCCTGGCCGACCAATGCGCCTGACGCTGCGCCGACCGTCTGCGAAACGGTTGCCGTCCCTTGACTCACACCATCCTCGAACAGGCGATAAACCCACGGATACGAGCCATCTGCGACGCCCGTTCCATCCCAGATGAAGGACAGGTCTGGATAAATTGTCAAATCACCATCAGACGGCGCAGTTTCTACCCGCCAGTGGTACTCGCTGGTCGATGTAACCCCGTCATTTAGTACCGGGCTTCCACCATTGTCGCCAGTCGTCGGAATGTCCGCGCCGAGGATGCCGAAGCCGGAGTACGCCTTGACCGTGTGCGCTGACGAAATCGGTGCGGAGGATGATACGACATGGCTCATGTCAGGCTCGCCGTGTAGTCCCACATACCCTTGCTACCATCGGAAAAGCGCGTGATGACTTCATAGGTTGTCGCGTCGGCGATAGCCGCGTCCTGCACCACACAGACGCCCGTTGTGGCGTGGGTAGTTTGTCCGGTCTTGCGCACTAATAAAGCGCCCGTCGATATGGTGTGGATATCGACCTGCACCCCTGTTTGCGAGGTTTTCAGGTTTCCGGTTCCCCAATCCTTGACCGCCGGGATCGTGATGGTGCCAATCAACAGCGTGACACTGACACTCAGCGCGGGCGTTGATTTATTCGCGGAAGCGTCGTAAGCCCGAACCTCGAACGTATCCGTCGCGCCGGGCGTCCGGGCGCTGATGTTGGTCGTCAGCACATTGCCAACGTCCACCCACGATCCGGCGTTAAGCCGGTATTCATAGCCCGTTACGGCGACGTTATCACTACCGGAAGGCCATGACGCCGTGTAGCTGGTCGTCGTCTTTGCACTGATCGTGACCGATCCAGTCAACGTCGGGTTGGTTGTATCCGGCGTGGCGGTCGTGAATTGCGCCGAGGTTGAAAGCGTCGAGTTGTTGTTTGACGAATCTTTGTGCTGGAAATGGGCGTAGTAGCTGGTGCTGGAAGCCAGTCCGGTGATGCTGAACGTCTTTGCGCCTGTGCTTGATACCGCTTGATTCCCGGCCCATACAGCCGATGCACCCGTGTGGTCTTGTCCTGCCTGAATCTGCGCCACGCTTGGCGCTGTCGCCGACGTGCTGACAACGCTATAAAGCGTCCCGTTGCCCTCGTCCGTCGTAATGTTGCCAGTGCCGGTAGTTGTTCCAACTGAGGTGACAGACGGCGACGAGATAGAAGGGGCCGTCGTATCGCCGCTGGTGACGAGACCAAAGGCGTTGCTGGCACCAAGCGTCCCGAAAAGGTCGCTGATTTCCGTTGAGCTTAGTTCTTTATCAAAAACTGCAATCCATACAATATCGAGATTACAGCTCGGTCCCCTAGCCACGATTCCGACGTAGTTCGAAGACGTGCCAGAGTCGGCATAGCTAGGGCTAAGCCCCGTTGCGTTGTACTCAACATTTCCGGCGTCGTAATAGAGCTTTTCCGCTGTCTCGCCGATACGGCACAGCGACAGCATTCTAGCGCCAGTTCCGAGCGATGTAGTGCCGACAGAAGCGGCGCGCATGCCATTGATTTTTCCGGAGGACAGCCCCGGCCCATACACCAGTGGAGAACCAGAACCAAGGGAAAGGCTGGCCTCATTCGACCCGGACCCGTTCAAAACCGTAACGACGGTATAGCTTGTGATTGAAGTCGTGTTAACGCCAATTGCCGGCGTGAAACTTGCGCCCTTGTTCGTGTAGCCGGCACTAACCGTGCGGAGGTGTTCGCCCCAAGACCCGCTACCGTAACTTGCATCCGCGTGCTTCGTGAAAGTGCGGGCCGTCTTGTGCGATACAAGCTCGCCCGACTGGACGCCGATCAACTCGATCAGGTTTCCATATAGTGCGTGGCCGGTATTAAGTGTGTATGCCATATTTAGCCAAGGGAGAAGACGTACATTTGTTCTGTTACCGCATTGACCACGCCGACGCAATTAAGCGACGGGGAGTGCCAGAAGCGCCCATAGGTGCCGTTATCGGCGTCGTTTGATGGCGTGACTAGGTTTCCCTCGGCAGGGCTAATCGTACTCCACACCCAATTTGCGGTTAGCGGGTTCTGCCCAATTGCCGGGGGGGTTAAAACATAAATTGACGCAGTGCCATGCCACACCAGATAGCGGTCATTCGCATAGTCGTAGACAATGCCGGCACGACTGGGGTTGTCGACGGAGCTGAGCGCAACCCAGTCCGGCACTGTCCCGGTTTGCGTGGCAACGACGGCGTCTGCGGTATCGTCCAGCTTAAACAGCGTGACGTACTTCGAAAACTGCACAACCAGATCGCGGCGCGTGTCGATGACGCCGTACATTTCCTGCGCATCGTTGTTCGTCCAGTGCGTCATCTGTGCCGTGGTATCCCCTACCGGGTCGTACCATACCGGGCGACTGTTCCCCGATGAAATGCGAATGAACTTACCCCTAGAGGCGTCATAAAGCGTCGAGCCATAGCTGCCGCCGAAGGTCGTACTCCCGTGCCTCACCCAGTCATTCAACTCAAATTTCCAAGCGGCGCAAATGCCAAACCCGCTTGCATAGGTTGATCCTTGGAAATTCCACATTACCCCACTGCGCAGCGGAAGATTGCCGTAGGTATGCGCGGCGCGAGGGCGTCCGTCAAAGTAGCCGGGGACGGTCGCATCAAGCCCGTCGTTGAGCGTTCCTGTATTCCCGATAGCCCCGGTCGGGTTGTTTAGCCGCGCAAACGTCGCGGTCAATGCGTCCCATGAATAAACCTCGTTGCCGGCATAGTCCGCGTGCCCGCCGCCTGTAATCAATAGCTTTTTTGTAGCTTCATCCCAAGCCGCGCCCGACCACGCCGATACCACGGAAGCAAACCCGTTAGCGCCGATCCACGGCGCATCGCTCGGGTAGTTCGGATTAACCGCAGCATCCGTGGCTGGATTCACGGATGACAGCGTATTACTACCCGGCGCGGCCCATGTATTTGCGGCCATCGAGCGCCGCCACGCGGGCAAAGCATACCGACCGGCATAAATAGTGCCGCCAGAGGTGCAGGTGTAGGAGTCGCCAGATGGTGTAGCCATTAAGGAATTTGCAGCCAGAGGCCGTTGGTCGCCGGGGCGTATGCAGCCAATACCGGATCGGCGTAGATGTCGGCCTTCAGCGTGGCGAGTTGGGTATCGTTCAGCATGGCATCAAGCCGAAATAGCTTTGTACGTCAGCGACGAACAGCTCACGGTGTCGCCGGAAGCGACGGTCAGGCCGTTGGTCATGTTGATGTCGCTGGCCGAGGCGGCGACCGCGCAATGGATGATCAACGTGCCGCCCGAGGTTTCCAGCGAGGCGTTGGCGACCGGCGAGGCGTTGCCGGTGGCGTTGGTGTCGCTGGTGATGGCGTTGGCGGTGGCCAGGCCATTGGTCGAGGCCGGGAAGGCGGTGGCCGACAGGTTGAGCGTGGCGACGGCGGCGCCGGGCGAGCCGATGGTTCCGGCAAGACGGAATTTCAGTTTGCCGGATGCGCCGATCAGGGCGGTGACGGCATCGGTGGCGGCAGAAAGCGCGGAATTCGAGTGGGTGACGGCCATGTTTATTGCTCCTTGGGTTCGGTTTCAGCGGCTTGCAAAGCAGCCAGTTGTTCAGGGTCGAGAAATCCGACCAGTTCGACTTCTTCGGTTTTGCCGGTGGCGGCTCGGGTGATCTGGATGGTCATCTGGATTTCGCCGGGCTGGCCGTTCAGTTGTACGCTCATGCGTCTGCCTCGATCTGGGTGCTGTTGATGATCTCGCCCGCCTGGTTGCGGGTGATTTCGGTGGTTGTCTTGCGCGCCGGCAGCCCGCTGATTTCGACACGGCTGATTTCGGGCATGATGGCTTCAAAGTGGGCGGTGACTTCCGGCGCCGCCACGTTGGTGACGGGCGCGAAGTGGAATTGCGGGGCCGGCATTTCGCGCTGCTCCGGCACGTTAACGATGATCTTCATGTCGGCGACTTCCTTGGCGAGTTCCTTGACGGCGGCGACGGTGGCTTCGGTGCTGCGGGCCAGTTCGCGGGTGACTTCATCCTGTTGCAGGTGCAGCGAGATGGGCGACACCGCAGGCGCCGGCTCTGGCTTCATCAGTGCGGCGGCGTCGCGGTTCAGCTCGGCGCTGCGTACCATCGCGTCGGCGTGGTGCTTAGCGGCGACGACTTCGGGCGCGGCATTGACATCGGCGGCAATCGGCTGCACCGGCGTCGGGCTGCTGTATTCGGGCAGACCCATTTCGCGGGCGCGTGCGTTGGCGGTGGCCAGGGCTTCCATGATGTCGTCGAGGTCGAGGCCCATCTGGGCGGCGACCTGTTGCGGGCTGTTGAGTCCGGCGCGGATGGCGGCGAGGCTGGCTTCGATGTCCTTGAGCGGATCGACCCACGACCAGCGGCGACCCTGCCAGGTGTGCGCCTTGAACTTGTAGAGCTTGGAGGCGGGCAGCGCGAAACCGTTGGGCGCGAGGATAGCACCGGCGAGCAGGGCGGATTCGAGCCAGTCGTTGAAGGTGGGGATCAGGTAGGCGCTGATGAACCATTTCTGGATAACCATCCAGTTGTCGCGTTCTTCGAGCGTGCCGCTGCGGATGCTGCTGAAATTGACGCCTTCGAGGTCGTTGGCCAGGGTGTTGTAGGCGACGCCGAGGCCCGAGGCGATGCCGCGCAGGCAGGCTTTGACGAAGACATCGTAGTTCGCCTGTGGATAATCCGGGTTGAAAGACTGGAATTCGTAGCCGCGCGGCAGCACGCCGAAGGTGCCGGGGTCGGCGTCGGTGATGAATTCGCCGGTGTCGTCCTGGCCGTCTGATGCCGGCAAAGGGTCGCCGTCGGGGCTGGTAAAGAAGCCCATCTTGGCGGCGCCGGTGCGGGCGGCAACCAGCGCGGCTTCTTCGTAGCCGCCGAGCATGTTGAGGCGGGTCATGGCGGTGTGCATCCACGGCACGCCGCGCGTCTGCTCGGGGCGATCCGGGCGGAACAGGTGAAAAATGTCCGCCGCCGGGACTCGCTCCCGTTTGACGGATGCGGCAGTGCCGCCGCGCAAACTGTCGCCGGGGTGGCGGGTGAGCAGGTGATAGGCGACGGGCAGGCCGTTGCCGTCCAGCTCGACGCCCATGCTGATGCTGTTGCCGTTGGCGAGGTCGTCGTTGTAGCGGGTGTCGAGGCGGTCGATGTCGAGGATTTGCTGGCGATAGCCGAAGGGGTAGCGGCGATCCTTGATGCGCCGCACCAGGGCTTCACCGTCGCGGGCGACGGCGCGCAGCAGCAGGCGCTGCATGTCGGCGAAGGCATAGGTGCCGGTGGTGTCGCACTGGCCGGCGGCGGACCAGGCGGCGAAGGATTCTTCGACGGCGTTGCGGTCGGCCTGGTCCGGCGTGCGGTCGGGCTTGGCGGCCAGGCTGCGCAGGATGAAGCCATCCGGCCCGACGACGTTGGTTTCGACCATTTGCAGGAACTTGCGCGCGTAGTCGTTATTATTGGCCAGGTCACGCGAGCGGGCGCGCAGGGCTTCGAGGTCCATGCGCAATTCGCTGTTTGCCGACACGTTGAGCGTCGACCAGCCGCTGTTGAGGCGATTTAGCTGGGCGGCGCTGAAGCGCCGGACCTGCGGCGGACGGATGCCGAACGCCGACCGGATGCGGTCGAGTAATCTCACGAATTGAACCTCACCATGACGCGGCGTTTGGGGTTGATGCCGGCCGCCATTGCGGCAGCGTCATCCTGTTTGCGGACATCGGCGCGCAGGCGGTCGATCTGTTCCCAGATTTCGGCAGCGCTGCGGAATTTCATGCGCCGGCCGGCGATCTCGTATTCCCATACATGCCCCTGGTGGTTGGTCAGGTAGTCGAGATAGGCGGATTCGAGCGCTTCCAGCGCCTGGCGCTCAATGCTGCGCCCGTCGTAGGTGGTGAGCGCGGCGAGGTTGGGCGCGACGGTGATGCGCCCGTTGCCGACGGTGTAGCGCTCGGCGGCCTTGGTGACGGTGGCGATGTAGTCGTAGTCACCCGCCGCCCAGCTCGCCGTGGTGGTGGCGGCGACGCTGACCAGATGGTCGGCGCCCGAGGCGGTGGCGGTGATGTCGATCTTGCCGGCGGCATTGATGAGGCGATAGGCCAGCGACCACCCGCCCGAGGCCGGATAATCGGACAGGCTTTTCAGCCAGGTGACAGTATCGCCCGCCGTGACGGTCGACGGCTCGGTGGTCGGGATTTCCATGCCTCGCAGTGTGGCTAGGCGGCGCTGTAATTTTCAGTGGGAGAATTACAGCGAGCGGGCGGCAAGAATCTTGAAAACCGCCGATTGCGATATGCCGAAGCGGTGCGCAAGTTCCTTGACGTTGTGGCCGTTGTATTGCGCCACAATGGCCGCGCGCCGGTCGCGGCGGATGGCGGCCGGCAGCTTCGGAACGTAGAGCTGGACGGTTTCGCCGGCATAGCGTTCATGGAAGACAGCCTCGATTTCCTTGGCCAACTCCGCCGGGCTGTGTGCGGGGTGGTCGGAAATGCGCGTGGCGATGGCGTCGGCCAGCGTGCGGATCAGGTAGTTGCTCATTTCCAGCCTTTCACGAAGCCGCCGGGGCGGGTTGGTTTTTGAACGAATGGGGGTTTGTCGGACTTTGGGTCGGGTGTTTTTTCGGGGCGGGTTGGTGCGTCTTGTGGGGTTTTTGCTTCTTTTTCAACGTCGACCACAGCAACCGGCGCGCTAGCGAATAAATCGCCACTGGCCGGCTCCAGCGCGGCTTCCAGCCTGGCCCATTGCGGCTCGCGCCAGATATTCACGCGCAGGCTCGGGTGGTGGGCGGCGGCGATAGCATAGCACCAGGTATCGAGCGCCTCGTTGCGCGGGCGGACCTTGACCCATCTGCGGCGGTTAGGATCCCAGACTTCGGCGGTGAGCTGGCTGTAGAAGCTGGCATCTAGACCTTGTGGGAAGCGGATCATGCGGTCGGCGTCGAGCGGGCGCTTGCCGTCGGCGGCCAGCACGGCGAACAGGACATGCTTGGCGGTGTCGGCGCCAACCAGCCAGCCTTCGGCGCCGTGCTTGATGGTGCGGCCCTTGACGGTGACATCGAGCTTGCTCGGGCGGTTGATGATGGGCTTTCCTGGCGAACTGGCGCCCTTGACGGCGATGACGCGGCCCCGGCGCAGGCGGGTGTAGGCCAGCACATGGTCGGTTAGGTAGCCGCTGTCGATGGCGGCGAGGCTGATCTTCATCGGCACGCCGCGCGAGTTGGTGAAGGATGGCGCCAGGAAGGAATCGAGCGCTTCCCAGCCGGCATCGGTGGTGGGGTCGGCGGGCAGTTCGTTGTAGTCGATGACCCACTGCTGCCCAGCCCGTCCGTGGCCGATGATGAGAATGGCGAAGCGATCCTTCTGCACGTCGATGCCGGCGGTAATGACAAGACAGCCTTGCGGGATGCTGCGCACCGGGTAGGGGCTGGCGCGGGTAGCGAGGTCATCGGCGTCGATCTTCTCGTTGGGGTCAGGTACGACTTCACCGAGGCGCAGATTGACAAAGGTTTTGATGCGTGCCGGGTCTTTGGTGGATTCGACCCACAGCGCGGCGAGTTCGCCCCAGGTGTAGCCGAGGCCGGTCGGGGTGTACAGTCCATTGATGTGGAATCCGGCGACCGGACGTTCTGGGTGGGTGGCGACCCACTCGCCGCCGGCGAGCAGGCTGGTCTTGTGGTGTTCTTCGATTCCGGCGCCGCAGTCGGCGCAGTGATATACGGCTTCGTGCGGGCGATCTTTCGGCCAGCGTAGGTTGTCCCAGACGAGGTGCTGGCGGTGGCCGCAGTGTGGGCATGGCACGTAGTAGCGGCGCATGTCGCTGGCCAGCCACTCCTTGTTGATGCGCGACAGGCTTTCTATGGTCGGCGTGCTGACGAGGAAGATTTTGCGCCGGGGGAATGTGGTGGTGCGGGCTTCGGACAGGCTGATCGGGTCGCCTTCACCTTCAAGCTCGGCAGGATAGGCGTCGACTTCGTCAAGAAACAGGTAGCGCGCCGGCATCGAGCGCAGTGAGGCGCCGGAGTTTGCGCCGCTGATAACCATCACGCCGCCTGCCCACTCCTTCAGCAACGTGGTATTGCCGGAATCGCGGGCGCGCGCCGGGGCGATCTTGGCGCGCAGGCTGGGGCAATCTTCGATCATCGCGGCCAGGCGCTGCTTGGACCAGCGCTCGGCCATGTCGAGTGTAGGCTGGACGACCATCATCGGCGCCTTCTGGGTGTCGATGAACCAGCCGACCCAGTTGTTTCCAATCTCGGTGCCGGCCGACTGCACCGACTTCATGAAGACGATGCGCTTGGCCGGATGCTCTGCCGATAGGCATTCCATGATACCGGCCGAATACGGAACCCGGCTGGTCCGCCACGGCCCCGGCTCGCCCGCGCCCTTGGTCGGCAGCCGGCGATGCGCGTCTGCCCATTCGGTGACGGACAAACGCGGCGGCGGCTCGACGCCGAGCGCAATCGCCTCGCCGGCCAACAACAGGCCGTCGAGCATGGTGAAGTCGAGCGGATCAGGCGCGCCCATCATCACTATCCAGGCGCATGCTACGGGCGCCGACGGCAAGGTCGGCCAGCACCAGGTCGATCTCGGCAGTAAGCAATGCGTGACATTGCTGTGCATCCGATTCAGCAGCGACGCGCTCGGAAACCTTATCGGGTATCTTCTCGAAGGCCGACCGCGCCATCGCCGCCCAGGCCGTCACCGCCCGCTTGACGCGCGCAGCATCGACCAGCTCGCCGAGAATCTGCCGCTCCTTCAGCGCGGCGATGTTCGCTTCGTGATGCTCGCGCTTGGCTCTAGCCGACTGCAAGTCATACGACTCGTTGATCAAAGCGGCCACCTTAGACATCTCAGGCATAGCCACGCCCGGCACCAGCTTCGGCGACAGCTTCTGGTCGATGTTCTTCCGATACCAGTCCATCGCCACGTCGAACGAGTCGACCGGCATCCCTTGAGCCTTCAACTGCGACACCCTCCCCGGCGTAATGCCAAGGTGCCGAGCAAGATTTATCCCCTTTGGCGCAGTCACATTTAGACCCTAAACAACCCTATACCTAGAGCTAAAACGAGCGCGAATGACCA
>OFQV01000333.1_pt1 | contig 12821 bp, 13 predicted proteins | sample 1542971 | NCBI WGS metagenome assembly OFQV01 (sample SAMN07774229, study PRJEB24372) | wastewater metagenome | isolation source: WWTP Cannobio (Effluent) | place: Italy: Cannobio | collected 2016-01
CTCTTGAGCGTGTTGGAGAGCGTTTGCAGCTTGCCAACGCTGGCGGACACTTTGTCGATCTGGGCCGAGATGTCGGCTGACTGCGCCTCATACAGGGCGGTGAGGCGGTCTTTGTCGGCGCCCACGGCGCGCTGCAGGCCGTCCAGCGCATCGGAGGCGGCGTCTTGCAGCTTTTTGGCGGCGTCGGCAATGGCGGTGGCGGCGTTGCCAGCGGCATCGGTGATGCTGGCAAAGGCGCCGTTGACGCTGAGCAGCGTGGCGTACATCTTGCGCCCGGCCTCGGTGTTGAGGTCTTGCGCCTCCACCAGCGCGCGGAACTGCGCGCGCGTGGCCGTGGCGGCATCGAAGCCGGTGCCGGCCAGGGCGGTATTGATGTTGGCGACCGTCTGGGCGCGCTTTTCTTCTGCGGTGTAGAAGTTGTCGTAATAGGTGCCGAGGTTGGCGCCCAGCCTCTCCATGCCGCCGGCCACGGCAATGAGGCCCTGCGCGGCGTCGAAGCTCAGGCCCTTGAGTTCCTCGAAGGGCATGCCCTCTATGGCGGCGCGGAAGTTGTTGACGCCGGTCACCAGCGTGGTGATGTCGTTGACCAGGGCGGTGGCGGCCTCCTTGGTGAGGGACTCGGCATCCACGCCGCTGATCATGGCGGCCACGCTCTTGGGGATGTCTCCAGCGGCCTGCAGGGCCTGGATGGTGCCTTGCATCAGGTCCGTGGTGAAGTTTTCCAGGGCAGTCTTGGAGTCGACGCTGTGCGAGCTGGTTTGCTCGTACAAGGTTCCCTCATAGTTCGAGCCTTTGCCGCTCTCGCCGAAGGTGGCGCCCGTGGACAGGGAGCCGCCAAAGAAGACGCCGCCGCGGCCCCGGTCCGAACTCTCCACGCCGGCCTGGGCCCCGGTGATGGTGGCTTTGCTGTCCAGGCCCTTGAGCAGGTAGTTAAGGCCACCCACGGTGCCGGCGATGGACTTGCGCACCACGTCGCCTTCGATCTCGCCCCCGCTGGGGCCCTGCAGCAGGGCGGCCACGCCGGTGTTGCTGTCGTAGGCGTACTGGCCGCCGCTGCGCGTTTCGCCTTTGGCTTTGCTGGCGATAGCGATGGCCGCAAGGGCAATCCACCCCCACACCGGCACCGCGGCCAGTGCGCCGGTGATGCTGCCGCCAGCGGCCGCGCTGCCGGCTGCTGCGCCAGCGCCCTCTGCCGCCACGGCGCCGGTGGACACGCCGGCCCAGCCGCCGTTGGCACCTATCAGCGCGCCCAGCGAGTCACCGCCCACGGCGCCCACGGCATTGGCGTAGCCCAGGGACAGCGACGACGCGCCGGCCGATGCCCCGCCCAGCCACTGCGCGCCGGCGCCGTACAGGGAATTGAGGCCCATGGCATTGCTGACGCTGCCACCCAGACCCATGGAGCTGCTGCCTTGAGGGCCGCTGCCGTACAGTAAGCTGTTGATGCCCTGCGCCACGGGGTTGACCACGGCGCTGATGACCGGGCGCAGCACCAGGCTCTTGAACATGTTGACGATGGTGTCGCGCATGTTGCGGGCAAAGTCTTTGCCGGACTCGAAGCCGCGCATGAGGGCATCCGTCAGGGTGCTGTTGATGCTCTCGGCCGAGCGGCGCCACTCTTCCTCGATCTTCTTGGCGGTGTCTATGCCCTGCTCTTTGATGGAGCCCTGCACCTTGAGGCTGGCCAGCTCGCGCAGGGCGGCGGCCTTGGCCTTGATGGCGTCGTACTCGGCCTGGTCGAGGTTGCGGTCCATGTTCTTGATGGCCACGCCGTCCAGGATGGTGGCCTGCTCATTGAGGCGCGCGGCCTCCATCTCGGCAATGGCCACCACGCCCAGACCAAGCTGGTTGTTGTGGTCGATCTGGGTCTGCACTTCTTCGCGGCTCTTGGCCAGGCCTTCGGTGAGCGACTCCATGTACTTGACGCGCGCCGCGGCGGCGGCCAGGTCTGCCTTGCTGGCGCGCTCTTGCAGATCCACCTTGGCGGCCAGTACGTTGAACTCTTGCACGGATGTCTGCAGCCGGGCGCGCTCGGTGGCGCTGAGCTTGCCCTTGGCGGCGTCCATGTCGGCGGCGACCTTGATGCCAAACTTTTCCGCGTCGGTGAGCTGGCGGCCAACCTCAAGCTCCTGCTGCGCGAGCTTGATGCGCTCCTGAATGGATTTGTTGAGGGTGTCGTAGGCGCTGGCCTGGGCGGGGCCGGCGGGCGTGGCCAGCACCTTGGCGCCGGCCTTGACGCTGCCGGCGCTGTATGAGGCGCTGTCTTTGGCGGCGTTGAAGGTGGCGCGGTCTTTGCTGAGGCCCTGCAGCTCGTCGCGGTAGCCTTGTGTTTGCTTAATGAGGCCCTTGAGGCCAGCAATTTCAGCCTGTATGCCGACCACGCGCGCGTCGGTTACCTTGGCGCCAGCAGCGCGCATTTGCGCGAGCTGGCCCTCTTTCTCCATGAGAGAGTCGAAGTCATCGACGATCGCCTTGTTGGCTCGGTGCTCTTTGTCGCCGTGGAACCAAACATCAAGACCAGCAAGCACGCCGGCCAGCTTGCCGTGCTCTATGGCAGCTTCTGCTGCAGCCTTGGCGGCCTTTGACATGCCTTCGACGACGTTGCTGCCCAAGGTTATAAACAGACTCTGTCCAGAGATCTGCAGCTTGTGCAGGTTGTCGTTGAATTCTTCGGCGCTCTTGGCGAAGTCGGCACCCAGCACGATGCCGAGCTTTTTGGCCTCTTCGCCCATGTCGCGCAGGGCGCCCTTGCCGGAGTTGAGCAGCGGCACCAGGTCGGCGCCATTCTTGCCAAGCAGGGCCACGGCCACGGCGGTTTTGTCGGCGCCGTCGGCGCTGGCCTTGAAGCGGTCGGCAAGGTCTTCCAACACAGAGTCGGCGCTGCGCAGGTTTCCCGCCGCATCCTTGACGCTGATGCCCAGCGCCTTGAACAGGGCGGCCTGTTCCTTGCTGCCGTTGCCGGCGGCGCTGATGTTGATGTTGAGCTTCTTGAGGCCGACGCTGAGGGCCTCGGTGCTGACGTCGGCCAGGCCGGCGGCATAGTTGAGCTTGCTCAGGTCCTCCACCGCCACGCCGGTCTTTTGGCTGAGCTTGTTGAAGCTGTCCGCCAGGTTGATAGCGTCCTGGATCTTGCGGGCGAAGCTGATGGCGCTGATGCCGGCCACCGCCGTGGTGCCAAGCGCGGCGAAGCTGCCGCCCAACGACTGGACGGCGCCGCCGAGTTTGCCGGCCTCTCCCGCGACCTTGGAGAAGACGGCGCTGGCGTCGTCTTTGCCTACGATGCGGATGGTGGTGTTCTGGTCAGCCATGGGGTTCAGCCTTCGCTTTGTTGACGCTGCTCGGCCCAGACTTCGAGCTGGGCGGCCTCGCACGCTTTGATGCCGCGCCAGATTTCACGGCGCTGATGGTCGTCTGGCACTTCGTCGAGCAGCCAGGCGCGCACGCCCGCGTAGTCCAGGCCCGTGGCGCCTTGCATGCCCACGCGCCACTGGGACTGCAGCTCGCGCCAGCAGTGCCACGCCTGGAGGTTGTCCGGCCAGAGGTAGACGGTGTCGTCTTCCCGCTGGCCGCCGGCGCCAAGCACCGCGGCGACCCAGGGGTTGGAGGCGTCGGCTTTGTTGGGCTCACGGCGGGAGGCTTCCTGTGCGAGGCGGCGCGTGAGCTGGGCTAGTTTTTTTCTTTCGCGCCCACCTCGCCCAGGTAGGTGCGGAAGGCCACGGCACCCAGGCCGGGGATTTTGCAGAGCTCGCGCCAGGCGGCCTCGCTGTACGGCAGGGGCTTGTCCTGGGCGTCCTGCACGTCGGACCAGTCGAGGATGACGCCGGCCATGAAGTCGGCGTAGACGACGCCGCTGAGGTCTTGCAGCTCCTCGGAGGTGAGGCGCTTGCACTTGAGGCCGAAGGTGAAGGCCTGCGCGTTGCCAGCCGCGTCGTTGATGCTGACCTTGACCTTGAAGCCGACGATGTCGGAGACGACGATTTTGATAGCCATGAGAGATTGCCCGATCTGAAAAAGAGCCCGATGGAGGTACGCACGGCGGCCAGGCTCGGGCAAAACCCGGCAGGCCGGCGTAGCGCCGAGCCCTGCCGTGCGTGAACCGGTTTAGTAGCTGATGGAGCGGCCGATCAGCGACAGGGCACACGTGACCTTGTTGGGCTGACCAATGGCCATGCTGGGCACTTCGCTGACGATCATGTAGCCGTAACCGTAGGTGGTGCCGCCGCCGCCGGCCACCATCTTGACCGCCACCTTGGTGAAGGTGCGCGACACGTCGAGCATGGTGGCGTAGTTGGTGCCAGCAGGGTCGTGACCCAGGTCCAGCGTGATGCCCATGGGGTTGAAGCCAGTGGGGAACTTGACGCCGTTGCGCTTGGCCAGAGGCTGCACGTCGACAAAGCGCGCGTCGCCGCCGGTGGTGCTGATGCCAAGCACCTGCGGGATTGCCAGCCAGGAGCTGATCTTCTGCATGGTGCCGACACCAGAGCCCGCGGGGTAGAAGGTGGTGCTTGTGCTGTTGAGACCCAGCGGGTTGAGCGTGTCGGCGGTGAGCACGTTGGCCTTGAAGACGGAGTCGGTGGCGTCCTCCCAGCCGGAGGTGAACAGGAATTCATCGCCCGTGGTGTAGCCGTGCGTGGTGCTGGTCAGCACCGACGGGTTGGCGTTGCTGGCGGCCGAAACTGTCTTTGCCGCGGCGAAGGTTTGCGAGAAGTAGAAGGCGGAGCCCTCAGCGAAGTAGTAAGACATGGTGATCTCCTAGGGTGTGAAAGTGGCTTGGCCGCCACGCAGGCGGGCCTGAAAAACGAGGGTTGCGCAGGCGGTTTGCTCAGCGTCCGCATCAAAGTCGAGCGCGACGCTTTGCGGCTGCAGGGCGAGCAGGACACCGCCCAGGGTGGGGTCGGTCATGAGGCGGGCGTAGGTGGCCTGCAGCAAGGCATCCACAGCAACGTCCGGCGACACACCGGGGGCGGCGCGCTGGTAGCACTCCACCACCAGGGTGATGAGCCACGAGACCGGGTAGCCGGGCGAGATGGCCTGCTCTTGCACATCGGCCCCAACCGGGCGCACAACGATGGCCTGCGCGCTGCCTTGCGCCAGGGGGCGCAGGCGCAAGCGGGCAATCTGGCTGCACACCGGCGTGCCGCTTTGCAGCGAGGCCAGCACGGCGGTGACGGCGGTGTTGATGAGGGTGGTCATGCCAGCTCCAACACCATGGTGGTGATGCCTATGCCATCGGGCTGCACGTTGCGCACGATGTAGTTGATGCCGGTGAGCGCATCGCCGATGAAGAAGGTGTCACCCTGCACAACCGTGGAGACATCCGCAGAGAGCGCCTGCGCTTGCGGGCTGGCGCTCTCCAGCATGCCGTTGAGGGCGCCCGAGTAGGCGCTGCGGAACAGGATGTCGAAGCTGCGTCCGCCGAACGTGGCGCGCGCGTTGGCCAGGTGTTTGAACACGCTGACGTTGGCGCGGGCTTGTGCGGTGGCGAAGCTCATGACAGGGCCTGTTGCGCGGATGGAACGCTTAGGCCCCGACGGCGGTGTAGCGGCCCAACTTCATGACGACGGTGGCGCTGGGGTTGGCCGCGTCCGCCAGGGCAATGCCGACGCACTGCTGGGAGGCGAGCGTCTTGTTGACGCACTTGCCAGACGGGTCCCAGAACAGGCGGTCTCCGGCGGTGATGGCCAGAGCGCTGGTCTTGGCGATGGTGACGACGCCTTCGGTGATGAATTCACCCGGTGTGCTGATGGCGACGTCGTTGACAGCAATGCCGAACAGGCTGGTGCCAAACAGATAGCCGACGCCGGATGCGACCGCTGCGCCGGGCGTGAGGGTGAGGACGTCGCCCTCTTGGTTGAAAGTCTTCATGGTGTGGACCTCGATGTGGTGCGGAAAGGGGTTGGAGTTCGGTTGCTTGCGATGCGGCCCGGCATATGGCCGGGCCGCTGGTCATCAGGCGCCAGGGGACTTGTAGAGGCCGCGGAAGTCGATGGCCTTGGCGGCAAAGTCCAGGCGGCACTTGTAGGCCAGGCCGTCGATCTCGAAGCCGACCTCGGACTCGATGACGGGGCCTTCGGCGCCGTCGAGGTAGCAGTACTCGACGGTGTCGACCTGGCCGGTTTCGGCAGCGAGATACCAGGCGGTTGCGCTCGCGGCGTCGAGGATGGGCTCGACCACTGGCGTGAGCGCGGTGCGCCCGCCTTGGCGGAACTCATTGACGTTGGTGGCGACGGCCGGGACGTACTGGTTGCTGGTGAGCTGGTAGGCGGTTTGCTCCAGCGCGGCCGGTACGATGAGGTAACTTGGCGCGATGTTGAGCTCTTCCGACTGGTAGCCCTTTTGCAGGCGCATGGCGGTGCGGCCAGTGATCAGGGAGGACGCCTGCAGCGCCGAGCCGGCGCCGGACGCAGCCAGGTTGGCGTGGCCACCGGCCGTGGTGACGGCGGTGGTGTTGAACAGGGCGCCACCATCGGCCAGGTTGGCATTGGCGGTGAGCTGGGCGTAGACGGTGCGGTTCTCCAGGCGCCGGGCAGAGCCGCCAAAGGCGGCGACCAGGCGGTCGAAGCCGCGCAGATCGTCATTGACGATGGCCTGGCGGGTGAGCGGGACGATGCGGCCGTAGGTGAGGACGGCGTAGGTCTCGGCGCCGTCGCTCATGGCGCCGTACTTGAACTCGCCATGCTCGTTGACCTTGAGCAGGTCAGGCGCGCCGCCGAGCTGCACCACGGACATGTTCTTGAAGTCCGGGGCGTTGGGCGCGCGACGTGCCCAGGTTGCGTAGGTGCCAGGGTTGTCCGTATAGGCCTGGCGCAGGCGCTTGTTGGCGACGTTGGCAAACAGGCTGGCGAAGTCGCTGGTGCCCATCATGCCGGCGGAGCGGAAGCTGAGCATCTCGGTTGCCAGGCGCATGCGGTCCATGCCGCGGGTGTCGACGTTGCGCGCCTGCAGGAACTCGCGCCCGATCTCCAGCAGGCTCATGCCCCGGAACTGGCGGCCGTTGTCGGTGAGGGTGGAGCGGGTGTCGATGCGGTTGACGATGGCCTCTTCGATGCCGCGCAGGCGGGTGGCGTGTTCGTCGGAGACGGTTTCGATGCGCACGTTGCGGTGGCCGCCGGTGGCGGCATCACGGCGGGCCAGCTCGTCGAGCACGGCGGCGCGCACCTGGTCGAGGGTGTTGCCGCCGCGAATGAAGCCTGTGGCCAGGTTGGGCAAGTTGTGGCGAGTGCACAGGTCGGTGATGTCGGCGGCGCGCTGGGTGGCGGCGTCGATCTGGGCCTGGGCGTCGGCGCTGGCTACAGCACCCTGTGCAGACGTTTGGACGGCAGTGGTGTCCGTGGCCGCGCGCGTGGCGTCAGTGGCGGCGGAGGTGGACGATGCAGACGCGCCGCCCGATTGGGTTTCGAGTGCCTGAGGCATGGTGGGTTCCTTTGCGGGAGGGTTTTGGGCGGCTGCCCGGACGAATTCGCAGGGCTGGCCAGCGCTCTGGCTTGCTGCGGCTTGGGGACTGGAGCGGGTGCCGGCGTCGGGATCTGCCGGAACGGTGACAAAGCTGATTTCTTGCGGCTGCCAGCGCACGGCGCGGTACAGCGGCATGTTGACGCCGTCGGTGCGGTCTTGGGCGCGGGTGATTTCGTAGCGCTGGACCGAGTAGCCGAATGAGACGGCGCGGATGATGCCGGCGCGGATGTCGGCAACGACGCCGGCCATCTCGGGGCGCTCACTGAGGCGGATGGTGGCGCGGCCCTCGCCGTTGGCGATGGAGCCGCTGCGCGCGATGCCAATGATGGATGCAACGCCGCCGCCCGTGCGATGCCCGTCAAGCACTTGCACGGTGCCAGCGTCAAAGCGGGCCATGTCCACCGAATCGGGGGTGACTACGAGCTCTTCCTCGTAGGGCGTGTCGTTGTACCAGTCGTACCGGCGCACACGGGCACCAGTGGTCCAGACTACGTCAACCGTGTTGTCCGCTTCATTGAAGCTGGCTGGCTGGAGGGTGGCGGCACGCGACTGCAGTGGCAGTTGGTGGGTGCCTTCGAGGTCGCGTTGATGTTGTGGCATGGCAGGCACTTTGCCTGCGGGTCTGTCTCAAATCTAGGGAGACAGTGAGACGATTTTCAGAGCTTGAGCACAGGCAGGATGGCAGCGGCGGTGATCTTGCGGCCGGTGCTGAGTGTGGCGATGCAACGCAGGTCGTATGCGGTGTTGGCTTGCTGGGCAGTGATGCGCTGGATGACGACGGGGCCGGCTGGATCTGGGGTGAAGTCTTCACCCGCGATGGTGCCGATTTGGTAGGCGCCGGTGATCATGCTTTGAGGGCTTGGGTCGGCATCGCCCTCCAGGTATTCGCAAGTGACGCTGGCGCTGGCGATGGTTTCGCCGGTGGCGAGGTCGTCGGTGTAGTCGAAGGTGATGTCGTCGATCTCACCGACGTCCATGGCATCGAGTCGGTTGGCTTGGCGGGTCATGGTGTGACGGTCCTTAATGTGCGGTTGGAGACGACGCGACGCTTGCCAGGGGTGAGGGCGAAGGCCCCTCCGCCATCGACGATGTAGGTTCCAGCCAGAGACACCGCCACAGCGCCGCGCACGTTGTACCCGCCCACCATGTCCACCTGCACCGCGCCGGCAGACAGCACGGCGTAGCTGGCATCCAGGTCCGCAGCCACCGCGGCGTGGATGTAGTAGGCCGCCGCTGCGTCTTGCGCCACTGCGGCGCGCACGTTGTAGCTGGCCGCTGCGTCCGCGCTGGTGGTGCCCTGCAGGTTGTAGCTGGCGGCCAGGTCTGAGGTGACGGATGCGGGGCCGGCTGCGGTGTAGCCGACGGCCATGCGGATGCGGTTGCCACGCGAGACAATGCGGCGATGGCAGTCGCGCGGGGCCAGCGTGGCGGCCACGGGGACTGAGCCGGACTGTCGCCAGGCGACCACGCTGACACCAGCGCGGTGGTAGAACCGCTGCATTGCTTACGGCTCCAGGACGATGGTGACGAAGAGATCGTCACACCCCGTGGCCACGGCGCGCAGGGTGACGACGTTGCCATTGAGGTCGGCGGCGCTGAGGTCGATGTAGTAGATGCCGTTTGCCAGCTCGGTGGCGGTGCCGGCGGTGGTGGCTGCGAAGGCGCCGCCGTCGATGCTGCGGGTGACGGTGACGGTCTTGCCGGTGGCGGGGTTGTGGTTGGTGCTGTCGGTCATGAGCAGCTCGAACTTGGCCAGCGCCTGGTTTTTCTTGAGGTTGGTGGCGACGACGACGCTGGCGCCGATGTCGCGCGCTGTCTGTGCGGTGCCCGCGCCGGTGGGGCCGAGCTTGACGGTGTTGGCGTCCACCAGGCCGGCGGCGTCCACCACGATGCTTCGGCCCGATGTGGCGGGGTAGGCCAGGTCATCTAGCTGGCGCACGGTAGGCTGCAGGGTGATGAGGAGGTCACACCACTCAGCGCCAGCGGCGTCGATGCAGGAGACGACGACGCTGTCTGCAGTCATCTCGGTGGCAGACAGGTCGATCATGACCGCCGTGCCACCTGCTGGATTGACGCTTGGCAACGTGGTGAGGTTGGCGAAGGCGCCGCCGTCCTTGGAGACCTTGAAGTCTCCCGCCGCGATGGTAGGGTTGGCCTTGAGAACCTTGGTGTTACTCTGGTCGGTAAGGCCGACATAGATTTTGTAGGCCGTGGCGCGCTTGGGGGTTTGGTAGGTGGGCATTACTGGTGTGCTCCAAAGAAGTTGACGCCGGACGCGCTGGGCCTGCAGAACAAGCGCGGCGCGTAGCCGGTAGCCGCCGCGTTGCTGGTGTAGCCCAGCGGCGTGGCGTCGGTGAGGCCGCCGTCGTCGCTGATGCTGATGGTCTTGACCCCGGTACTGGCCGGCGTGTAGGTGAAGGTGGCCGTGGGCGTGCCGGCGCTGATGGCTACGCTGGTGGGCGTGAAGGTGCCGCCGTCGGCAGCATCGCTTGGCGTGACGGTGACGGTGCCGGTGATGGTGCCGTTGGCACCCACGGTGAAGTTGCCCGACGCCACGCCCGTTGTGCCGCTGCTGGGGCCGCTGAGGGTGGTGGCGGTGGCGCCGCCACCACCGGCGCCGGGCTGGTTGAGTAGCCGCCCATCGGGCAGAGCCTCGACCGCCGCGCCCGTCTTGAGGTGCGCGATGCGGCCGTTTGGCAGGGCAACGACGCTTGCCATTTACACGACTCCCGAGTCCGTGTCGACGTACACGGTCTTGCTGGGCTTGGCCAGCACGATGCGCGCCACGCTGTAGCCGGCAACCTGCGGCGTGAAGGTGACCGCCAGCGCCTGCTTGTTGGGGTTGGTGAGGCCGGTGGTGGTCCAGGTGGCGCTGCTGGTGGTCTGGTCTGCGGCAGTGGTCAGCAGGGTGGCGCGGTGGTCGGTGATCTCGACACTGCGCCGGCTGCCGCTGGTGTCGCGGTATTCCACCTCGACCCAGATCTCCGCGTCGGTGAGGTTGGTGACCGAGTCGTGCAGGATCTCGAAGGTGGCGGTCTGGGCGCTACCTGGCGTACCGACTGCCAGGAAAATCTCATTGCTCTTGAGTGGCCCGAATGCCTCGTTGGCTTTTGCATTCGTAGCCATCTTGAGCGAGTATGGCGCCAGGCTTCCGGTGCGCACCAGCACTGTTTCGGCCTTGATCTGACCACTGTAGTCTTCGACCCAGTGCAACCAGTCTGCCGCAGTGTTGTCGCAATCGTATAACCCGATTCGAATTGCGGCATTGGTGATTGCGCCGCTTATCAGATTACCGGACCAGCTAGCCGGCATCGTACAGCCGCGAATTACATACGATCCAGAGCGACTGGGTGCTGCAACGATACCGAAGCTGGTGGACAACACAGAGAAGTCAAATCCCTCAACAAGGGCATCAACTGTTGACCCTCCCGTAGCGGTTGAGAAGAAGGGGGTGATTGCCGGTGTGCCAGAGGTAACACCCCCCCCCTTGATCACCACTTTGTTATTCAGGGTGATCTTCTGACCAACCGTGCTGAGTCTGAAGGTACAGTTAGTGAAGGTCGTCTCGTGTAGCTCATCAGTCAGACCTACAGAAATGGAGCCATCGGTATTGGTATCTCCCAGGTACAGCTCGCAATTTACATAGTGCTGGCGGTAATTCCCAGCCAGGTTGTTTAGGTAGAGACTAATTACGTTGTTGCCGTTACCTGCCTTGAGCCGAATGCCCTCCATGTAGACATTGCCGTAGACACGTATTGCGTTGGCGCCTGTGGTGGCAACGACGGCGCCGGTAGCAACGGCGGTTGGTGGCTCCGCGGCATCGTTTGCACAAATGACACGAACAGGCGCTTCGTTAGTACCTGCAAAGCCCAAAGTCACTGCGGCTGCGCTTGTCTCGTTGTGCGCCTGCGAAACGTAGATCGTGTCGCCAGCGGCATCCACCGCCGCCGCTGCCGCCAATGTCAAAAAGGCGTTGGCCCAGCTTAGACCGTCGGCGGTGCCGGTTGCGGTGCTTTTTACGTAGTAGGTCGTCATGTCGCCTGCCCTCTCACCGACGCGAGTCGGAAGTCAATGGAGCCAACCGCCGACGCCTGCGCGGCAGCGATCAGGAGCTCGAAACGGAAGCTGATGGAATTGGCCGCGTGGCTGACCACGGCGGCGGCGTCTTCGTCGCGGGCGTAGCTGGAGCGCAGCAGCGCGGTCTTGGTGATGGTGCCGTTGTTCTTCAGGCCCATGTTCAGCTCGGGCCCCGGGCGCGCGGAGCCCTGCAGGCAGTACATCGTGAGCCTGTTCAGGTTGGTGGTGTCTAGCGCGTTGAAGCGCACTTCGCAAATCATGTCCAGCCGCTTGACCGTGGCCAGGTCGGCGGCCAGTGCGGGGTGGCCCAGGGTGGTGCTGGCCGTGAGGATGTGATCGAGCCCGCCCAGGCCGGTGATGTCCATTCGAAGCCAGGGCGTGCTGTTTGCGTCCCCCACATCGGCAGCGACGATGGACGCCGCCGCAGTGGTGCCGGCGCCGGTGTTGCTGACGCTCCAGAAGTCCGGCACGGTGCCGGTGATGCCGCTGCCCTTGGTGCCGCCGGTGCCGCTGTTGAATGGGTTTTTGACCCACTGGTCTGACGCTGGCGTGAGGTAGTAAGTGTCCGATGCGCTGGTGATGCGCGGATCGTTTGCCGCGAAGATGTTGACCAGGTCAGCCGCCTGCCGCACGCCGGCGCGGTACTGGCCGCGTTGGTTGGGGTGCACGCCGTCGCCGAAGCAGGTGGCATCCTGCACATAGGCGCCGTCCGCCAGGTCAAGGCAGTCATCGGTGAAGCGCAGCATGCTGGGGTTGGCTGCGGCCAGCGCGGCGATGCCGGCGTTGATGGCCAGGATGCTGCTCGAGTACCCGGTGCGCGGCGGCACGGCGCACAGGATGCCTTTGATGCCGTTCGCCACCAGCGAATCGGTGAAGCGCTGGTACTGGCTCATGAAGGTGGCATACGACAGCGCCAGGCTGTTGGTGCCCAGGCGCAGCATGACGATGGGCGGCGAGGCGGCCAGCACTTGTGAGGCCCAGTAGGTGGTCCAAAAATCGTCCAGCGTGACGCCGCTGATGCCCACATTGGCCGCCAGGCGCACCGGGCTGCGCGCCAGGGGCAGGCTCCAGCGGTAGGGGGCGCTTTGGTAGGCGTTGGAGGTTATGGAGTCGCCCGCCACCAGCAGGTCTCCGGTCCACGTGCCGCCCACCGGCGCGACGGGGGTTCCCCGGCCGTGGTGGGTGTTGGGACTGCGGATCATCATGACAGCAATCAGGGGTTGGTGTCGCCCTGCACGCGCAGGGTGAAGCTGTCCGAGGCGACGGCCGCCGCCGCGTTGACCGTGCGG
>OFQV01000334.1_pt1 | contig 12815 bp, 22 predicted proteins | sample 1542971 | NCBI WGS metagenome assembly OFQV01 (sample SAMN07774229, study PRJEB24372) | wastewater metagenome | isolation source: WWTP Cannobio (Effluent) | place: Italy: Cannobio | collected 2016-01
CCACGGGCGGTGTAATTGGCCGGCATGGCTTAGTACCTGTTCAGGATTTCGCCGATTTCGGAATACGAAGTCGTGCCAGTCCATTTGAGTTTTAGCGCGGTCACCGTGTTTTCCGTAGCCGAATTTCCACCAAGGTAGTTCTCGGCATTCGTTGCCTTGCGCGTGCAGGCTTTCAGCACAGCGACGGAATCGGTATTGCCCCAAATGTCAGTTACAGCCTTGCGCATCTTGTTTCGGGCAAAATCAATCGGCGCGAACTCAAGCAGCAGCTTCCACGAATCACGTTTTCCGGCAGACAGGCCGTCGAACTTGGTCACATCGCCAGCCTCGAACAGCAGGCGATTTGTCATTGCCGGCTGCCAGGCGTCGACCGCCGAGGCGGCATTGCACCACTCAGCCAGCCCGACATCGTTACGGATCGCCATCATGGCGACCACGCCGGCATCGGTTTCGGCGCGCAGCGCGGCGGCCAGGGTTTGTTTTTGGGTTTCGGTCATCATTACGTATTCGCCGCCGTCAAGGTAAAGGAAGTCACCGTAACCGTCTGACCAGCAGTAATCGAACCATTAACCTGAAGATCGCCGGAACCAACGCCTGCCGACCCTTGAACGTGGCAAACGGTATCGCCGCTGTTATAGATTCTGAACGAGGCCGGCGCGGTGGCAGAACCACCTGAGGCGGTGCCCGTCCAGGAACCCAAAAGCGTCTTGGTCGTACCTGATGCGGCATTCATCCAATCGGATGGCAGCGTAATCGTCGCCAGCAAGCCAGTCGGCGCAGCAGCGGCACAGTTAGCCGTCGGCGAACCAGAATACAGCTTTAGCAGAGCAGCGGTTCCGGTAGTGGATTCGACCAGATCAAGCCGGCCAAGGTAGATATTGCTTGAATATTGCAGCGCCATTATGAAACTCCTTTATTGAACGGTTTGCGGCATCATTTCCGCGCCGGTGATTGCCCCGTTAGCATCGCGGGTAATGGTGATTTGCTTCTTAACCTGGCCCTGCTGATCCATGATGATGACGGGCTGAGATTGAGGCTTCGGCATGTTGATTAGCTGAGTTAGCGCGTCGATTCGGGCGTTGATTGACGACATATCAACCTCTGGCGCTTGCGGCTTGGCGCTCAGTGCGGCGACTTGATCGGCAAGCGGGCGGATTAGCTCAGAGATGGCGGATCGAAGATCATCCGTATCGTCAGGCTTGCTTTCAATCTCGGCAACCTTCGCCGACAGGTCAGCAATGGACTTCTCAATCGCCGTAATGCCTTGATCGAACGCCGACATGTCGATTTCGGCCGTCTGCGGCTCGTCGGTCTTCGCGGAAAGTTCAGTGACTTGCTGCGACAGGTCAGCCAGCGATTGCTTGATGGCCGTATCGTCATACGCGACAGGTTCGGGGACGCTGATTCCTTCGATTGCCGTCAGCACGGGCGATAGATCAACCGGATCGGGAGGAGTCGGCGGCTCTTCCATCATGCCGAGCGCGGCGCCCTGCCCGTCAATGCGCTCCTTCTCATCGTCCCATGTCGAGTCAGGCGCATAGATGCCACGGCGCTTGAGCTCGTTGAAGTAGGTTTCGTCCGAGAGTTTGCCCGCCTGGTTGGTTTTCAGCAGCAACTCGGCAGATGCTTCTGCAAGCGTAGCAGCGCCGAAATCCTTGAATACTGCTACGTTTCCACCTTCGGCCTCGCCTACCCAATCGGCCATGTATTGCAAGCACTGGTCTAGCGCGTCTTCCATATCTTCAGCAATACGCTGTAACGTACAGCGGTTCGCCTGATCCTCACTTGTTACCTGAGTTGCGGTCACATCGCCAGGCTTCAGCACGAGCAATTCCGCGCCCGTCTGCCGCATGCGTTCTTCGAGGTCAAGAATCGACTTGCGGCCTGCCTCAATCGCCGAACCGGAATGTTCGACAAACTTCATATCGCCATTCATCGGGATTTTTACGGCTGACTTGGATCCGACCGTAATCGACGTGTTGTCATCGGCGCCGATGATGGTCAGGATCGGCACCCGAGCCACATGCAGGATGGTCTGCTGATCGCTGGAAGACTGCCAGTGCTCAACGTTCTGATAGGCCAGTTCGACCAACGGAGGAAGACCGACCCCGGTATCCTTGCGGATGCCGTAGAAGAAGACGAACGGGATTTCGTTGAGTGTCGTCAGGCCATCTTCATAGACTGACCAATCATCTTTTTTGTCTTCCTTGCGCCAGACTTCCCATTTGCCAGGATAGAGAACGCGCACTTGCTCAACGACCTTCTCGCCAAACTCGCCATCATCTTCAGTCACGGTTTCCAATAGGCGGAGCTGAGTCAGCTTTTCGTAACCACTGATAATCGTCGTCTTCCACCCGAGAACAGTCCCAGGTGCGTAACGGGTGAAATACGGACGGGCTGCGGCGGCTTTCTCTTCGGCCTGCGTCTTGATGTTCGATACTTTTGGGTAATCGACCAGCACGCCGGAGATTCCGTATGCCACTACATCGCGCGACAACTGGCCGGCGAAGACATGCAGGTTATGGCCCTTCAGGTCGCAATCGTTCAGCCATTCAACCATGCGGGCAGGCACGTTGTCCGCAAGCGTCAGTGGCCGGCTAAACGGCTTGGCGGCCATGACTTCAACGGTACGGGCAAATGCCGGATACAGCGTTGCCGTGGCGAGACGGGCAGTGTAGCTTTCGGCGTCCTCGTTCGGCCACTTCGGCAGGTATTGTTCCCCTGAATCGCGCATGGATGCAGTTCCACCTTGCAGCGCGGCGATGATCGGCCAATGTCGAGCCTGCGCCGTCACTGCGGCTGATTGTTGTCTAACGGCTTTAGTCATTGGCGATCCTGAAATGAAAAAACCGCCCGGAGGCGGTCTGTTGCTTTATGCTGTGGCGTCATATGCGCAAATTCTCGACTATCGTTTCGCGCTTTGGTGCCAGGCAGCGATAACGCACCTCGTCTGCAATATGGTCTTCAGCTTCTGTATCAATATCATCCGGGTCGCGTGAATCTCGCGGCAATGGCGGAACGGTGCGGATGAAATCGCGGCAATTGTCCATTACATAAATGCCAGGCTTGTCATCTCCATTCGCCGATGATTCAAGCCTTCCACGGATCAATTCCCATCCATTCTTACGGCTTCCAGCTTTCTTATCTGCCATCGTCCAAGTCACACCGGCTTTCGCCATGTTCTGCCCGATGCTCACATCATCCGTGACGGCGTAGATTGCCGAATCAGCCGGTCCTGGCCTGACGCTGATCTGCATCGCCCGTTCGCGCTCAAGTATTCCGGCAGCAACGGCGGTTGCGGTCATCTTCAGACCTTCGTTCGGCTTGCCGGTGCAGCCATACCATTCACCGATGCGAATCAATGATCCACGCGTGAAATGCCGCTCTTGCCCGTTGATAATCGCTGGCAATCCATTAGCTTCTGCCCACCAGCCGACAGAAAACGGCCTGCTACTGCCCCAGTCAAACGAACGATCAATGCGCCAGCCATCGGGAACCTTGAATACGGGTAGAACGTGCTTCTCACGGTTCCACAAGTCGTCAAACATGCCGCCGCTGGTAATGTCCCATGAACCGAACAGCCACGCCTTGCGCTTGTTCGGATCGCTGATTGCGTTCAATGTCTTCAGGTATTCACTGTCGATATACTTGTTTTCACGCACAGAACCAAACAGCGTTACTCTCGGCTGACCTTCTCCATTGAGGATCGGCACACCATACGGCGCCGGGTCAATGAAATAAGCCTTTACCCAGTTATGACCAACCCCATAAGGGTTTGTCGTGCTTCTAACCTGCAACGGCAAACCGCCGGGCCTTGATGTCCGATTGCATGACATCATGGATTCGTAGCAGTCAATTGACGGCCAGCTTGTCAGTTCTTCCCAACCGATGAATGGGTATTCGTGACCGTGGTAATTCCAGTAATCGTCTGGGCTGGCAAAGGTGCGGAATAGCAACTCTTCGCCACCCGGCCATACCCATTTCATTGCTCCTTGCGAACTCAGGAAGCGCGGGCGATACCGTGCGCCGATCTGGTTAAACCACCGCTTCGACTTGGTAATAATGTCGTCAAGGTGCTTATATTCTTTGCGGAATATGATGCCGCGCCAGTGCATCCCATAGCCTTTGCCGCAATGCTGCGCAAACGACATAAGCAGCGCGTCGGTCTTTCCTGGCCCTCGTGTTCCTGAATAGCAGACTTCACGGAACGGGCAGCGCAGGAATAGCTCTTGGCTTCCTGGCTGCGCCGTCCATACGCTATTTAGGATCATCGGTCGCGAGTGCTTCCTGTTGCGCCTTCGCGGCGCTTTCCCATTGTTCCGGCGTCATGACCGGGCCAATTACCAACACGCCATCATTGCCGGTGACTTCGGTTTTGTTCTCAGTCTTAACCGGCGCATCCAACCCAAGCAGCTTTGCGCGGCGCTCCATAAGTTTCATACAAGCGGCCATCGCCTGCACATCGCCAGCCTGCGCATTGAGGTACTGGATTTGCCATAGAACGTCAATCCGCTCAAGGTCAAGCTTCACCAATGCCTCGGCAGGTTCGCGCTCGATACGATCCAATGCGCGCTTTACCGCTTCATGAGCGGCCTGGCGACTGTTATATCCGGCCTCTTCTGCGATCTGATCGAAGCTCTTGCCTTCCATGCGAAGCTCTAAAGCCTTTGCGGCCCTCATGCGAGCCTCGATTGTTTCCGGCTTAGTCTTTTGCCCGTTTTGGCTTCTTGCCATAAAAAAACCGGCTAATGCCGGCTCCTCTGAATGAATCCCCACACGAATGTAGGGAAGCGGATCTGTTAGGAACCGCTGGTACGACCACCGGCACCGCCTGCGGCACCACGGCCGCCTGCGCCACCGCCAGTTTGACGGATGCCCATAACCGGAGTGACGCGACCGGCACGGGAATTGAAGCGGGAACCATTGACGAAAGTACGCATGGCTTTTACTCCTTAGTGATAGACAGCCAGTCCTTATCTAGTTTCGGCTCCGGCTTATAGGGAACTTGTGATTCCGGCAGCTTTACACCTAGACGCTCGGCAACAAGTCGGCCATCTAGATACTTGTCGCCAAATTCCAAAATTTTCAACACAGACAGAAAATGGTCCTTCTGCTCCCGAGTCTGGAAACATAGACACGCCCAATATTCAGAGTCGGTCGCCAGTGCGAAGCGGTCATTTTCCGCTTTGGCTCTGTTCCTGAATCCTTGTTGCAGCACATCAAGATCGGCGGCGCTATCAACCTCCGGGCTTCCGGTAGGGTCGGCAAATTCAACCAACTGCGGCGGCGGGATTTTCTTCAGAATCTTCCGGTCTGCGGCTGCGCGCTTGGCGGCTTCGATCTTCTGTCTCGCGGCTTCCAGCTTTTCATTCTTCATTGCGCGGCCTCCCACCGGAAAACCTCTAAATCTGCCAGCGGGAACCAGTCCAATACCCTACGGTAATCCGCCGGCCTGTATTTTTTCAACGGGAGAAGAAAACGCAAATCCAGGCCATCAAATGTCCGGCCAAATAGCCGGTAGTCAATCGGCAGCTTTACATTGTGCTTTTTGAAGCACTCTATTAAATCAGCCTTCTTCCAATCCCATACCGGATGATACTTATGCTGGCCCCATGTAATCGGGCCATGTGTCTTAATCGCCACCCGGCGCATCGGACTATCAGCAGCGCGCACCCCATCGGCGACCAGGCAATCATGCTGCAAGCCTTTTGACTCGCACATCGCTGCCTGAATATGCTTGTAATCATGGTTCGGCAAGCCGGCCTGTTCAATCACTAGGCAACGCTCCGGCGGCTGGAATGTGTAGTTATTCAGCCAGCGATGCAGCGACGGATGCGGCAGGCGGATGATCTTTTCGCCGAAATACTGCTCATAGTACGCGAGCGATTCCTCGACAAACTCAAGCCCAGGAACAAGATACAAATAGTACGGATGCACTGCCTCGAAGCTATCGCGGATCGCCAGCCATGCCGCAATGGCATCCTTGCCAGTGCTAAATGCTAACAGTGTCTCGCTTTGATGCTCTCGCACCCTGGCGATGGTTTCCGCTCCGGTCATTGTCATGTCTGCACATCCTATTGTTTGATGTGCTAACTATACACCAAAAAAACACTTGCACAACAATTTGTTTAGTGTATAGTTAATTCACAGCAACGAACAACGAGGCAACCAAGATGACACACAAAGAACTGCACGAAGGCACCGCCGGCAACGGCAGCACTATCTGGCTTGTTGTTACAGTCAATGAACAAGGCTACTGGATCTGGCAAGAGCGATTCACGAACCTGAAAGAAGCTCAAAGCTGGATCAAATACGCTTAACAAAACAACGAAACGAGGGAAACAAAATGAAATTCATGGACCAGGACATCGCCTTCGCACGCAAGGCCATCGCCAGCGGAAAAGCAACCGATGAAGAAATCGCATTTCTTGACACGATGATTTCGCTAACCGCTGCAAATGAGAATATAAGCCGCGACGATTACAACAGGTTACAACGCCTGACCGGCGGCCACCTTTCGACAACGACGCCGATTTTTGACCGCTGAGGAAAACAAAATGACCATTACAATCACCGCCGAACAACACGCCTCTTACGCGCTCCAAAATGCAGCTTATCAGGACAAACAAACCATGCGCCGCAATGCAGTAGAAGCTCTTGTAAAGCAACATCCTGAGCTTGTGCGCGCCGATTCAATCAAAGGCGGCTCACTGGTCGCAGCAGCGAAAAACATTCGCCACGAACTCAAACAAGCATTTCCCGGTGTAAAGTTTTCGGTTACTACTTCCCGCTTCTCTGGTGGCGACTCGCTGCGGGTTCGCTGGACAGACGGCCCCACCATTGACCGGGTTAGAGAAATCACCCGCAAATACAAGGGCGGAAACTTCAACGGATCGGAAGACCTTTACGAATACAACGACTCCGCATGGATTGATGCTTTCGGCGACGCTAACTACATGAGCCTAGACCGCGACTACAGCCCGAAAATTCAGCAATGGATCAATGAGCAAATTGCAAAATTCGGCTATAACGACCACTTGAACAACCCGCACCGCATTCTTGACGAACTCAACATTAAAGCAGCTAAATGACAGATCAAAAACGCAAACCAGGACGCCCGGCAACGGGCGTTTTGTCGCCACTTGAAAACAAGCAGGCGCTAATTGCTGCCGGCGGTAGGGTATTCCAATACCGCATCAAGCCGGCGATTAACGCCACCCTGCACGCACTAGAGGCAACGGGCGAATTCAAATCAGCAACCGATGCCATTGACCGCGCACTGACTGAAGCGGCCAGGAAGCGCAAGATCATCAAGAAATAACGCGACCATACCGTCTAACGCTTTCGCGCTGGTCGCTGCGGTTCTAGGAGGATGAAACGTGATCTGTGCCGGTTACGTTTTCCGGCATGATGTGCCAATCATCGTTTAAGTCGCACGTTATGCACGTCGTATCCGCTGGCAAAGCGGCATTGTTACGATGGCGAGATTTATTCCGCGAGCCGCCATAGTTTCCCGCTACCTGATAACCGGGCGGTATCGTTAGTCGCCCTCAGTCGTCATCGGCACTTCCCTAGTGCATACCTCTAGGGTAGAACGCAAAAAAGCCCGGCGGCTTGTGACCATCGGGCTTTTTGTGGGCGAACGAATCCGCCGCACGAACATGCTAGCACCAGATCATGATGATTGCAAGTTGCAAATCATATCGCTTTGGATTTGCATAGTTCAATTGCTTGTTCTGCCGAGAACCCTGCGCTAATCATGGCGTCGTATTTTGCCTTTAGCTCGGCTGCCATTGCAGATATAAGCTCCATCCGAAGTAAGAACGTATCCTGATTGTCTTTAAGCGCCTGCGCTATTGCGACATGGTTAAGCTTTTGTTGTGCTCCACTCATTGTTCTTCCTTCTCAAAGTTAGTCACAGCACAATCCCCTTTCGCTTGCAGATGATGACCAGGCGTTCATGTGCCAGCACGAGCGTCTGTTCGTAGTTGTTGCGCGGGAAGCGGAATACGTTACTGATTCCATACTTCCTGTGTATTGCTGCGGCATATGCTGTATTTTCGTTATACAGATCAATCATTGCTGTCGTTATTTTCTCGAAGACAGAATTATTTGATCTTTCTTTGAAATCATCGTAACAATTTATTCCGCCCGACATGAACCCTGACGACTTTGTTGGGTAGCCTGTTTTTTCTCTGTAATTGTCACACCACTTTGCCCAATCTTCCAATAGAACGGCTAGTTTTTCGATTTCTGTGAATATCATGTTTTACCTAACCGACGAATTCTTTTAGGATTTCTTCAATTCTGTCAAGCCGCTGGCAAATATACTCATGATCTGAGTGAAGTTCTGAAACGCCTTTCCCCATAAGATCGAAATTTATATCCAATATTCTTAATATCTCGGCTGCACTTTTTGCATTCATCGGAGGCGAAATTTTCGGCTTTCTTTCAGCCTCTGCTAGTTTGCAAATTTCAGTAAGGCTCCATTTCAAATTTCCGTTTGAATCTTTTCCTATCGGCTCAATGCCATGCTTGCTTAGATGCTTTGCAAGATTTGCAGTATTTAGCGCCTGCTGCATTTCAAGTATTTGATTTGCCCTAGACGTTCCAATTAACTCAACCATCATCATCTCCGGTAATCAGTTAAGCACGATTGATTCAACTTCTTCGACTTCGATACCTTCTTCGTCAGGCTCCTGAAGCGTTTCAACTATTGCGAGCGTGAAGGCCATCGGCATGCCGTCCAGGATGTTCTTTTCTAGTGCAGATGCGCAGACTTCATACAACGCGGATAGCTCGTCATCGTTGAGCATCAGGCGGGTCATGTTTTCTATTTGCACGATTTTTGTTCTCCGTTATGACTGCATGATTTCTCGAAATGGCTGATACCGTGAATCCACAAGTTCATTCTTTCTAGTTCGGCGCGGTCAGTTGTTCTCTGGCATCCGTCACAGCGGCGGTCGATTGCCCTGCGGTCGTATCGACATAGCCTGTTCTTGTCGTATTGCTGGCAGCCGTAGGTCATAGCTTCATGTTCGGCTGAGTATGCAATGAGAATGACCCGAGGATCGGAATGTTTACGCCGCAATGAAAATTGACTCCTGGCATGCTGCGATGCACCATGAACAAGTATGGTCCGACACGACCAGACAACCCTGGCGACCATGTGACTATCCAGCGCCACGTCAATGACCATCTCCAATGCCACGCTGCAACAACCCATGAGTTGCATGGCCTTCCGTTGCCGTTTTGCCGCTTAAGCAAAGTTAGATTTCCAATTTTCATAGCCCGTAACGATCCCGGCATGGCGCGCATGCTTTATTTACAAGACGCAATGAAAACTCGCCGCAAAGCGAACACCCTCCAGCCTCGCCAATGGGAATCTCGGCAGCGCGGCGCATGACTTCCTTCACATGGTAATCAATGACGGACTCGATGAAGTAGGTGGCGCGATCTGCCTCATCGCCTGTGTGTGGTTCGCGGTCAATTTCCACGCTTCAACTCCTTCAGTTGTTCTGAGTAATACTCGATTGCTTCTTCTGCCAAAAACCTAACCTGGCTTGCACTAATAACTTCTCTCGCCAGCGATTTGAATTCGTCAATCTTCTCCCTGCCGTACATGTCGATGATGTACAGGGTGTATTCCCGCTTGTGGTATTCCTTACGGAAGACGTTGCATGACGGACAGGCCGGGTGCAGGTTTTCTTCAAGCCACCGAGTAGCCTTGTTTGCGCGTTCCATGAAGTGAGCGCAATGCGACTCTTTCCAATGCAGTTTTGAATCGCACGTTACGCATTTCACGATACCTTGTTGATCTGCGTACTTCTGCCGGATGTATTGGCTAGTTACCGTGTCTGCTTTGCGTATCAACGATGACAAAGATGCTTGCTTCTTCTTTGCTGTCTTGCGCGGCTTATTCTTGAGGCTCATTCCGCAGCATCCTGATAAACAACTACGCCACTCGTCACCGACATGGCAACAAGGAATTCCATCCATGTGCTGAATACCTTCTTTCCCATCTTGCTAGTGCGCTGCGGAAGCATGATTACCTTGCCGTCAAATGCTGCCATTCGCATTTCGCCGTTCCAGCATCCCGTTAGAACATCCTTCCAGTCATCTGCCGTCACCCATTGCATTTCGCCATTGATGCAAAGTTGCTTTTGCTTGGCGAACGCTTCCAAATAGGGCCATTGGGCGGCATTCTGTTCAAGTGTCCGTGTTGGTTCCTTGATCGTCACGATGTGACCCTCCGGCGCGGTCAATACATGCCGGCAAATTGCCTTCCTGGCGACTTCTCCGGTGATTACTAGCGGCCTCATGCTTTGCTTCCCGTGTCTATAAATTCACCGCAAACGTGGTCACGCTTCGTCATGATGTGGCCAGCGCCAGGTATCAGGCTTGACCAATTTATTCCGAGCATTGAGTACCGATCAGCGCCAGATACCGGCACAGTTCGGGTGCATTCTCCAACCAATGTGTTGTGCCAACGCCACCAGTCACATCCTGCACAACACGGGCCATGATGTTTGTAAAAGGCGTCGACAATCGACTGTTTTTTCGCGGTAACACTCATTATTCCTGCTCGCTCCACTTCACGCCGCGCTCCACTGGATAGCCATTGCCTCGGCGATTCCGCTATACGTCTTCGATCTTTCCTTCCACCTATCTGCCGATGGCGGCATCCGGTGAATTCTTGCCTCCCTTCCTTCAACAATGTTCGTCGGCTGCAACAGCGGCAATCCTTTAAGCCATAGACACGTCGCCTTTGTTTCTCCATGCCCGAACTGCCACGGCTGGATAATCTGGTCTGGCTTGCGGTACATGCTGGACATGATGCAGACCGGGTTTTCAATCGCAGTCATAGGTATGTGCGCAGACTGGCGAACGATCCGCATGAAGAAAGAAATGGCGGCCTGTTGCCGGCCATCCATCCGCTTCGCGTCGAAATGTCGCGAACCGCTTACACTCAGGTGCGTGCATGGCGGATGCGCAATCATCAAGTCCCACGGGTAGTCAATAACGTCGAATAGGTCGCCTTGATAGTGCGGCCCTGGCGCATCGGTCGGCAGAATGTCGCAACTCATGGCGTCATGACCGGCGCGAATGAATGTGTCACGGACGACTCCTGAGTATTCGCAAGCTACTAAAACCCGCATCATCCATGCCCCGCTACAGAGTCAGCAATCTGCCGCGTCTTCAAAGCCTGGCGGTATGTATCGCACTCAGCACGCGCCAATGCTTCAGCTTTCTCTTTCGGCAATCCGCCGCAGAAGTGCATGATGGCCGCACGCTCCTGATAGCGTTCTTCGATATTCGCTTCGTCAGTCATGCGAAGAGCCTTTCTTGACGGTAAGCGTTTTCAATGCGCTCACACATAATGTCGAAGTATTTAGGTTCTCTTTCTATCCCATAAAACGTCTTACCCATTCGCACACATGCGACTCCGGTAGTACCAGACCCGGCGAACGGGTCGGCTACGGTCAACGTGGTTTTTGGGGCTAGATTTAGGCACCATTCCATCAACGGCACAGGTTTCTGTGTCGGATGCTCGTTTGCCTCTGCCGCAACAAAGCCACCACTAGCGCAATATTTGAACATCTGCGCCCTGCCGGTAAAACTCGTCCACGCCATTTCCCACTCGGAAAGGTTTTTCTGGTTCGGTCTAACCTTGTCCCAACACAACGGCTTTTTCGTCGGAGGTATTTCAAAATAATTTCCTCCCCAAAAAATCTGCTGTTTCGACATTTCAAAGATCAAATCAAAAACTGACTTGTCAGGGGCAATGTCCCACTCTGCCGCGTTTGCGGAAATTAGCCGCTCAAACGACCCGCCGCGGCCCCCTTTAACTAGCGCGTCTCCAATCCCATACGGAGGATCGGTCAGCACCAGATCAACCTTTGGCAGCGTCGGCAGGATGTCGCGGCAATCTCCTAGATACAGAGTGGCATTGCCGATGGTTTCGATTCTGCTCATGCCGCCATCCGCCCATAACCGTTCAACTGATTCTCGCTGGTGAAATATTCATCCCATACCCGATAGCGTTCTTCGTGGTCATCAATCGTCGCCGGAACTTCCACGCCAGCGGCTTTGATGAACGTAAGACCAGCGCGAAGCTGGTCCGGTCCTGGCGTAAATCCTTGCGCATCAATTGTGTTCCTCGGTCTTGTCCGCAGCGTTATGCCATTGGCTCATGCGCCGAATGTCGGCATACGCAGAATCCAGCAGTCCGTGCAGCCTATTGCACTCTGCCTCGGCATCATGCTTCTGCTGAACCACATGAGCGAAAGATTCCTTGGCTCCTTCTTCTTCCAGTATGAGGCGCGCGACATCTGCTTCCGACTTCCTGGCTCGGCGTAGATATTCGACGGCCCGCGTTCCTTCGCTGTCGGCCAGTTCGCGCAACCGATTGATTTCGTCGGCGGCTTTCTTAGGCAACGCACTCAGGTCGAACCCATCGTCGTCGTATGCAGCATGTATGCGCCGCAGGTTGCCGCTCAAAAAGTCCTGCTCATCTTGGCTCATCGGAATAGGCACAACGCCGTCAATGTGTGGGTCCATCATCGTTCCTCCGGCTGGCAGGCGCATTGCACGGCGTTCGCTCATCTGTTCGGCTTTGCCGGCACGAAGGTCATACACATCCATCACGCGCTGCATGTTCTTTCCGTCGTAGTAACTGTGCTGCTCAATCGCGTCGGCATCACTGCTGGCAAAGCACGGGTAGTCTTCGTGATCTAAGGTGTCGCACACCACAATCATGTGCGTTGCTTTCTGCGCCACGCCTCGATCAAACCAGCTTGAAATTTCGTCCTTTG
>OFQV01000335.1_pt1 | contig 12788 bp, 22 predicted proteins | sample 1542971 | NCBI WGS metagenome assembly OFQV01 (sample SAMN07774229, study PRJEB24372) | wastewater metagenome | isolation source: WWTP Cannobio (Effluent) | place: Italy: Cannobio | collected 2016-01
CAACGATATAACGTGCTAAGTGGGAAGCCATGCCCCGAGCGTTATTAGCCCGAGTGGGAACCTTGTTTATAGGGTTAGAGTAGAGCATATGGCTACACTACGGTTATAGGTGCTTACGGGCATACTAGATTAGTGGATGGTTAGTACTAGCATTCTCTTAACGGTTAAGTTGACCCATTAAACGTGTCTTATGTGCATCATTGGCGACGCATAAGGTAGCACGGTTAGTGGGCCCTGGTTAAACCAACTTAAGCGGAGAGTGCAGGAAATTTGATTCTGTATGGTTGATATACCCTTCCTAAACAAGCCTAAGTTCTGATGTGCTTGCATTAAAGCTCTAAGTCCGTGCTAACGGTAAGTGGGCTAGATATTGGACGTTTCAATTACTCCGTATCTGTTGTAAGTAAAGTCAGAGCTTAGGGATAAGAGCATGGAGTAATACGCAGCACAATGGTTGCGTTAAAGTCCTAATGGGCCGACTGCTCTTATCCCTACGCTCTGTAGGTTAACTAATGGGGTTGATTATGAACTTGAAAGATATTGAAGCTAACATCGTTAAGATCGCTAAGACCGGTGCGGTGTTGGATGCCTTGATCCAGACAACTGGGGTGGGCGTATTGGTGCACTTTGCTGAGCACCATGATGCGGCTATCGTAAATCGTTTGTTCTTGGCCTTGCCTGCTGGTAGTCGTAAGACTGCGTTCGCAAGCTGGTTGCTGGCTTATGGTGCGGTTATGGTCAACACCGACCAAGCCATGAAGAAGGAACGTCCGTTCCTTTGGGATAAGGACAAGGTTACTACACCTGAGGCTGCTGCTGAGGATATGTGGTACAACCATAAACCCGAGAAGGCTATTGATGAGACCTTTGATTTGCAGAAGGCTGTGCGTGCTCTCTTGAAGCGTGCTGGTACGGCTGGTAAGCTTGAGCACGGTGATGGTGATACGCTTAAGGCTTTGGCTAAGTGCGTGGGCATCGCTGAGTCTGATGTGCCGACACGACCTAAGGCTGCTGTGCCTCCGGCTAATCTCTTCCCTCAAGAGGAAGTTGCTAAGACTGAATAAAGCTTAGTAGGTTGGGTATAGGTTAAGCCTGTACTCTTCCTAGTGCGCTTTTGCACTAAGAGAGCGCAGCTAGGCATAGCTGTATGCCTCCGGGTTAGTTCATTAGGTTCTGTGGCCCGTGGTTGAACAATGAGAACGTAATAGCAGGGCACTGCCTGTAGGCCGCTATGCGGCTTGTGGAGAGTGCGTCTTGCCTCTATCTTGACTAGGAGTAATTTATGAAGAAACAAACGAGTGCCCTAAGCTTGGGTACGTTGCAGACTGAGGTGGAAGCCTCTGCCCGTGCCTTGCGTGCCGCTAACACTGCGCTGGCTAAGGCCCTCGAAGCCCAAGGTAAGAGCGAAGCTGCCTACCATGCTGCCCAGAAGACTCTGACTGCTGCTGTCGATCAGTTGCGTCAAGCTACCAAGGTACTCTAGCCCTCTATGGGCGACTGCGCTAGCAGTGAACCTAGACCATTGAGCATGCCCGCTACTAGGCCGCCGTGCTCTCTGGTCTGCGCTTACGCAGAGTACCAACTTTAGTAGGGCTTTGCCCTTAACGCCCTATGGGCAAGGAGTACCATGGTTACCTCAATCATTCTTACAGCTTATGTGGCGGCTATGGCCTTCGCTGTGGCTATACGGGCTGAGGGCTTGCAGCGTTATCGCTTGTCGGCTCTAGGCCGTGCCCGTGTTAAGCGGGAGTTCTGGGCCTTTGGCCGTGGGGCTACAGCCCTTGCGATCTTACTTATCGCAGTTAACAAGCTGCTGGGGCTGGGGGCATGAGCACTCATGCAATGCACTTCCTTGAGCAGTTAACTGCCATGGGTGCACCTCACGAGATTGAGCAAGCCGCACAGCGCTGTAATAGCGCCATGCAGGCCCAAGCTCGGCCTTCTCAGGATGACATCGCCGCCATCCAGAAGTGGTACAACAAGCAGGCGGGTCAGGACAGGTACGGCAAATGATTATCCTTAATATTGGACTTGAGTCAGATAAGGACTATCCCCATGACGCTATATGGTACGAGTCTCAGCGTTTAGCTGAGCTATACCGAGAGGTTAAAGAGCTGCGGGGTAAATGCTACTTGCAGCATAGCCTTACCGAGCCCACCCTAGTCATTGAGCTTTCCCATACCCATTGGCTAGATTGGTTGGACGCCTCTGATGTGGCTAGCCAATACAAACAGAACTGCATCGCAGTATGGGATACCCTTGACCACAAAGGCAAGCTAATTGGCCCTAACGTGGGCAGTAACGTCTTCCTTGAGTCATTATTCATCATGTCCGATGGGCGCACACTGGAGCAACACAATGTACAATTTTTCAAGCCCTTCTGAGATAGTTGGATTCATGCCCGGGGCGGGTAGCGCTAACAACTTGGCGCTACCCCGCATCGGCGGCCGCCACTACATGCGGCAGAACTGCGAGGTGCAAGGCACTTGCGAAGGTTGCGTCGCTGAGCATAATCATGAACTGTGTACGTCCTTGCCTGCGTGTTGTTACAAAGGGGGCCACATCTGGGTACTAGCTGAATCGCCGTTGCAGCAATACCATGCTGCCTTGGAACAAGACATCGGTTAAGCTGACCGGTGGGCTTGAGTTGGATTGGCATGGCCATGAAACCTGCCTATCTGTTGCAACAGACTCCAGCCGATTGGGTATTGCCATGCAAGCAGTATCCTCTCGGGTGTATTCTGCACCGCCCTATAGTAAACGCTAAGGGTACTTTCTCTATCTAGGAAAACTATGAACGACACCGTTAACACTGAGTCCACTATCGAAGTAGCTACCGCTGTAGCTAAGCGCGTCCTGACCAAGGAAGAAAAGATCGCCAACATCACGGCCCAGATCGAGCGCCTGTTGCAAAAGAAAGACGACCTGATTAACGACCGCGTTACCGTTGCCGCTAAGAAGGTTGTGGCCTTGCCCGAAGTGGGTGATGTTGTGGCCTTCACGTATGGCCGCACCACGCCGACAAGCACAGCCCGTGAATTGGTTGGCACTGTAATCGGCGTGCGTGCTAAGGTCGAAGCTGGTGAAGATGGCAAGGGAGGTGCTCCGGCCCTGGTCCGTGTGACCGTTGGCTCTGGCTTCGACATCGAAGTCTTGACCATCTACCCTGCGCAGATCAAGGCCGAGGCAGCTACCTCTACCAACTCTGACGCCGAGTAATCAGTCTAGTCCTCTAACGAGGGCGTAAACCCTTGGGCATGCCCACAAGGCGTGCCCTTGGGTTTATAAGGAGCAACCATGGATGAAACCTCTAAGCCCACAACAACTGACGATAGCTAAGGCCCTACCACCGGGCAGGCATGTTAGGGTAGATCACGATTGCGGAGGCGGTAAGACTGCGCTGTTATCCCGTAACCCTACGGGCTATAGTCTGCACTGCTTCCGTTGCCGTGTCCCGGGCTGGTCCCCTGCTGAGCAAGAACCTTTAGGCGTAAGACTCGAAAGGCTGAGCAAAGCTCAAGCTAGTGACAGCGTGGTCTGCCAAGATACCACGTTGCCCGAGCCGCAGGTTCATGCTTGGGGAGACTGGCCCGGGGAGGCCCGATTATGGATGCTGAAAGCGGGGCTTTCCAGCCACGATGTGGGTCAACTGGGGGCGTACTATCACCCGCCCACGAAACGCGTCGTGTTGCCCGTTCTAGGCCCCTCCATGAGGCTTTTGTACTGGCAGGCTAGGGCGCTGGATGGGCGGCTTCCAAAATATCTGGGTAGCCCGGTGGGCAAGGACAGGTGTGTGCCTCAGTACGGCAAGGCCGACGAGGTTACGCTTACCGAGGACATCCTCAGCGCGTACAAGGTGGGTACTGTGGCCGAGGGCTGGTGCTTGCTAGGCACTAGCGTTAGCAAGGTGTGCTTAGGCATGCTGATACAGCGCAATGCTAAGGTTAACATCTGGCTTGATCCTTATGGCATAGATAAGGCAGGCACCCGGGCTGCGGATAAGACGCAGAAACTACTGCACTCCGTGGGGCTAGAGTGCCGGATCATCAAGTCTGCTAAAGACCCCAAGTTAGTTCATCGTTCACACATTAAGGAGTTGTTATGCTCTTCCCTGTAGGTAGCAAGGTCAAGTGCCTTGAGGATTGTGGTAAGGGCTTCCGAAAGGGGGCGATCTACGAAGTAGCTAACCCCGCACGTTACGAGCACGGTATACCCAAGCCCGATGAGTACGTCTACGTATTGACAGAGACTGGGCAGGTAGCTGGCATGTCCCCTTACCGCTTCCAGCTAGTCGAAGCACCCGCATCCCGTGCTAAAGACCCAAGTTAATTCATCGTTCACACATTAAGGAGTTGATATGTCCAACGTAATAAAGATAACCGAGCATTCGTGTACTGGGTGCCACTACCGACACAATCCCCGGACTTGCAGCCACCCCGATAGGCAGGGCAGCGAGTGCAATAACACCCGCACTATTTATGTGCTAGCACTCACCTCCCGCGCCAACGACCCCGCCACCAGCAAGGGTAAGCGCAAGGTCAACAAGTATGAGCAGGCAGTGCTTACAGAGCTTACAGGTTTTCTTACTTATGGTAGAACAGGTAAAGAGATAGCCGCAGCAACAGATCACCCCCTCAACTGCATCACCCCGCGCTTCGCACCGTTGCGGCGTAAGGGTTTGATTAAAGACAGCGGCATCAAGCGCGACAAGCAGATCGTGTGGGTGTTAGCATGAGATTCAGTAGCCCGGACGAGTGTAAGGCCGAAGCTGAGAAAGCTGCACCCGCATTCATACAACGCCACAAGGAACACGGCCACGACCTTAACCCCTACTGTACCCAAGGCGGGCGCAGCGATTGGCAGCGGGGCTATGATGGCGACCTGCCTAGGTCGTATGAGTGTGGCTTTGACTACAACATAAAGTATCAACTCGGGGCTGCTACTAGGAGACTAATAGATGATGCAGCAGTTCTACCTTAGCTATCACGGCCCAGTAACCTACTTATGTCTGCGCGATGAGCAGCATGTATGGTACGGCTACGCAATCAAACGACTTTCTTAACTTCAAGGATTAACATGCAAGCATTCACAAAGTTCCGAGCTTGGTTGGCTACCCGCAAGGGGAACATCACCGAAGCTATCCGTATCCGCAAGCAAGCGGAAGAAGTTCTCAAGTGGAATGAGGCTGTGGTGGCAGGTAAGATCAGCCGCAAGGGGCACCGCAAGTCATGAGCTTAGACATCACCTCCCTTAAGCTGCTCAAGTATCGGGAACGGTACGAGCGGCTGGGTAGGAGTGTCCCTAAGCAGGCGCTCCAGCCCCTCACGGCCACGCTCTTGGAAGACTTTGGGAAATTCTTTAAGGAGTTCCCCGATGCACAGCGCATCGAGCAAGGTCCCTTCCTAACATGGTTCAAGGGCTACCGGCACCCCACGTTGGGCGAGTCAGAGTTAGCCGTGTACTCTGCCATCATAGGTAAGAGCATGGATGATGTTGATGCTAGCCTTGAGTCCGGCCTTATGGCTAGGCTAGTAGCATCCGACACCGCCGCTAAGGTTACCTCGTTGCTTGAGAAGTGGAATGCAGGCGATGAGGTGGACCTGTACTCTGCGCTTCGCGGACATGTCGAATCCTTTGAGCAGCAAGTGGACCGCAAGGTCAACAACCCCCAGGTGCTTGACCCTATCGAGGACTTGCTCAAGGCCGAAGAGAATGACGTTGGCCTGCACTGGCCGCTTGCCTGCCTTAACCGGCACATCAAGCCTCTGCAATCAGGAGACTCCATCGTCGTAGCCATGCGCCCCGATGCAGGCAAGACTACCTTCTGTACCCATGTAGTAACACACATGGCACCTCAAGTGGATGTCTTGTTCCCAGGAGAGAACCGCTCTATCCTATGGTTCAACAACGAGGGCCCGGGCCGTAAGATTGTGATGCGTTGCTTCCAGTCTGCGCTTAATGCGACCATCGAGGACTTGGTGCGGTATAGCAATAGTGCCTGTAGCTCGGATGCTATGCGTGCTAGGTACATGACACTGGTCAGAGAAAAGTATGCAGAGGCCCTCGGGGGCAGGCCCGGTGTGCTACGCATCTTCGATGTGCATGGCATGTGGAACCACGAGGTTGAGGACTTGATGCGTAAGTACAAGCCTGCCCTAGTGGTGTTCGACATGATCGACAACATCAAGTTCGGTGAGGCTATGAGCAACAACGGGTCACGCACTGACCAGATTCTTGAGGCCATGTATCAGTGGGCTCGGATGATGGGCGTCAAGCATGACTGTGCCACCATCGCAACGAGCCAGCTTAGTGCTGATGCTGATGGCGTTAGCTTCCCTACCCTGCCGCAGTTGAAGGACAGCAAGACAGGCAAGCAGGGCGCGTGTGATGTCATCATCACTATCGGTAAGCTCAACGACCCGGTGCTAGAGAACAGTCGCTACATCGGCACGACCAAGAATAAGAAGGTTAAGACGGGACAGAAGTCTAGCCCTATGCAAGAGGTAGTATTTGACGGCCAGAGGGGAAGGTACGTTGAGGTAACGCAATGAAGAAGACCAAGTTCACATGGCGCGAGTGGTACTGGACACAGGCCGACGAGTGCCTGCTAACTCTTAGCAAGGAGGACGCTATGCTCTATCGACTAATCGTGGCGCTACGGCCATGAAGAAAGTGTGGAAGCCCACGTGGCTGCTTATATTTAACCCGCATGCGTGGTGGGTGGGTGTACATTACTCAGCGTGGTATCGTAGGTGGTGCATTAACATCATACCCTGCGTAACCATATGCTATGTGGAATACGGGGGCACTGCACCATGACCAACGCGATACGCCCTTGGGACATTGAGACCACGACTACTACACACCTTAAGAGGAAAGCCTCACCGTTCTCTCCTGAGAACTGGGTAGTAACACACGGCACACGGGATCGGCATGGTAAGTTAGTGGAGTACCGATTCGGTAGCGACAAGCCACCGGCTGGCTGGTTCCTGCACATCCTCGAAGGCACCAAGTTGTTGGTGGGATTCAACGTCAAGTTCGACTTGCTCCATGCCTTGCAGGATGCAGCTAACCTTGAAGGTTGGATGGACTACATCGCCAATGGTGGCAAGGTCTGGGACTGTCAGGTCGCTGAGTACCTGCTCAACGGTATGGGTATGCCCGACCAGATGCTTAGCCTCGACGAGGTAGCTCCCCGCTACGGCGGCAACGTCAAGGTGGATGAGGTCAAAGCACTATGGGAAGCAGGCGTCAAGACGCAGGACATCGAGCCTGAATTGCTTACCCGCTACCTGATGGGCGGGCTGGATGAGAACGGAGTGTTCCAGAAGGGTGACGTTGAGAACACTGAGGCTATTGCCTTAGCGCAGATCAAGCGTGCCCGTGAGGCAGGCCAACTCAACAGCATCTTGCTCAACATGGAAGCGCTGGTGTTTACGGTCGAGGCTGAGCGTAACGGCATGTTCGTTGACAAGCAGCAGGGGCATGACCTAGCCCGTGAGCTTGACATCGAAGTCAACAAGCTGACCGAGCACCTCGCTACCTACCTACCGGCTGACCTGCCTTTCGACTTCAACTGGTCAAGCCGGTTCCACAAGTCAGCGCTGATCTTCGGCGGGGCTGTGCGCTATGACCGCAAGGAGTGGGACTTAGCAACAGGCGGTACCACATGGGAAGAGCCTGATGGTAGCAGCCTGTTCGTCTATGCACAGAAGGATGCAGAAGCATGGGTGCTAGAGGATGGCGGTACTACCTTTGAGCACCCATTCGATTCGGCACTGACTGGTAAGTATGCCACCTTCAAGGGCGGTAAGAATGCCGGTGAATACAAGACCAAGAAGGTTAAGGTCGCGGATAAGACCAAGCCCAAGGGCCGGATGTCTAGCGACACCTTCACATTCCCGGGCTACACCCAGCCTGAGAAAGCGTGGGAGTCTAGCGACAAGGGCGTGTACTCCACAAGCAGCGAGGTGATCGAGGAACTGGGCGACCGTGATGTGCCCTTCCTTAAGGACTACGCTAGCCTGATGAAGATGGCTAAGGACTTGGGCACGTACTACATCAAGGTGCACCCCGAGACTGGCGTAGCCACAGGCATGCTGACCTTGGTTAACATCGAGGGCATCATCCACCACAAGCTGAACATGTGCAGCACGGTGACAGCACGGCTTAGCTCTAGCGATCCCAACCTTTAACCATCTGGAGGTTGTAAAACTCCGTGAACTCAGGGAACATCTGCGGTACAGAACATTCTGTTCCTATAATACAGCAGACAATCCTGAACCAACCCCACCATATCTGCTTAGGAGCACACGATGGACATTAGATACTATTACGAGAACACAGACCTTACTCTGCAAGAGATTGCAAACAAGCTAACACTATCTTACAAGGTAGTGTGGACTTGGGTTGCTAAGAACTACTCATCGGAGTTTCGCAGAGTGCGCAAGTCCGGCAGCTATCGCAAGTCTAAATTGGGAGACCTTAACCCAATGAAGAACAAGACAGCAGCCCTCCACCATAACTATATAGGTGTAGTAGGGGACAACAAAGGTTACTTGTTAATGCTTAAGCCTGAGTGGTACACTGGGCGTAAGGGTAGCAAGCATGTGTTTGTGCACAGCGTAGTGATGGCTAGCAGCCTAGGTATCAGCGAGATACCCGCAGGCTACTGCGTCCACCACTGCGATGAGAACCCGCACAATAACGACATAGGTAATCTAATCATGCTAACAATGGGCGAACATGCCGCATTGCATAGCTGGGTAGGCGCAACGACTATCTCGAAAGAGAGTACAGCTAAGTGGCTGGAAGCGCGGAGAGCTGCTAAGGCAGCTATGATATAGTCTACTCTGCATGGTGACATGCAGCAGGCGAAAGCCGGGCAGTAACTAACGACTACTGCTGAATATAATGCAGAACATTCCGAAGGGTAACAACTCGGACGTTAAGTTGGTGTTCAAGTCACGCTACGGTAAGTGGATCACTGATGACTATGGCAGCATGGTCTATGTGTCGGATGGCAAGATCATCCAGTCGGACTTCTCAAGTCTTGAGGTGTACGTCCAAGCTATCCTGACCAAGTGCCAACAGCTTATCGCTGACTTGAAGGCGGGCCTCGACATGCACTGCGTTAAGCTAGCAGCTAAGGAGGGAATGGACTATGTCGATGTGCTTGCTCTATGCAAGGGTGACAAGTATGACAAGGAGTGGGACTACAAACGAACGAAGGCCAAGGAGTACAGCTTCCAGTCAGCGTTCGGGGCAGGCGATCCGGCTATTGCCAAGAAGACTGGCATGGCTATCGAGGATGTGGCAAGACTTAGGGCTGCTGATGAAGCACGTTACCCTGAGATACCCACGTACTACGCCGACATTACAGCCACGATTAAAGCAGGCCGCAAGGTATTCCGTACAGTGCCACACCCCGAGCACCCCGGAGTTATCTGCAACATCGGCAAGTCCTACTTCCGCACCCCGGACGGTAAGCTCTACAGCTATGTCGAGTCCCCGTCCCCAGCCTACCTTGTCAAGCGAGGCATTACAGCTAGCTTCTCCCCTACGGAAATCCGTAACTATGTGGTCCAGGGAACAGGCGGTGAGTGGGCCAAAGCAGCAATGGCCCTCGCCATCAGAGCCTTCTACGCTAGGCGTAACTTCGGAGGAAAAGGCTTACTTGTTAACCAAGTGCACGACGCCGTATACTCCGACGCAAGGAACGATGTAGCCTTTGAGGTAGCAGCTTTGCTACATGCCTGTATGGAAGGGGCAAGCGACTACATGGCCTATAAGTTTGGATGGGACATACCGTTAGGTGTGCCTTCCGATACTAGCTGGGGACTTAGCATGATGGACGAGGATAAAATCCCCGGCCTCAAGGAACGTGCAGCAGTGCTGCGTAAAGAATTGCGAGAGCAATACATGGCGGGCCTCGTGCCCAATTATCTACATAACTAGGAACACAATGACTACTAAAAAGAGACAGTCACCGACCTCGCCCACCACGGTATCCAATTGCTCATTCGTAGCAGAGGCGGGTAAGCCCTTGTCTGACGCCGGAATGGGAGTAGCTGGGACATTGGCTGCGGCTTTGTTGCAGCAGGCTACAGCAATAAGCGATGTAGCGGCGGTGCTCCGTGGTAGCGCACCGGGAGTAATGGAAACAGCAATCAAGATCGGAGGGTGACACATGGCAATCGACTTCAAGGCACTGGGTGCCCGGGCTGCGGCTGAGGGTAAGGACATGACGGTAGCGCAGACAGGCGGCGGGGACTACACCCCACCGCCCGAAGGCCCGTGCCGTGTACGCTTCATTGGCTACATCGAGCAAGGCAAGCAGAAGACCATGAGCATGGGCAAGACCGTGGTCAAGGACATGGTGCAACTCGTGTTCGAGATTCACGGCAAGGCGTACCCCGTGCACGTTGCTGACGACGGGACGAAGACCCCTATCCGTATCAGCATCGACCTTCCACTGAGCCTCAACGAGAAGGCCCACTTCTATAAGCTGTTCACCCGCATGAACCACACCCAGCAGGCCAAACACATGGCCGAATTGTTGGGCAACGGTTACAAGGCACAGATTGTGCACGACAAGTGGACCGGCAAGGACGGCAAGGAACGCATCACACCTACCCTCAAGGCGGCAGATGGTTACACCATCCAACCAGCCCGGGTAGAGGACGACGAGGTGGAAGGTGGCTGGCGTGCACTGGAAGTGCCTGCTGCTATCAGCCCCATCCGTTGCTTCTTGTGGGACTACGCTGACCTTGACCAATGGGCTAGCCTGTACATCGAAGGCGAATACCCCGAGCGCAAGAACGACAAGGGCGAGGTGATCGCTAAGGCCAAGAGCAAGAACGTGTTTCAGAACAAGATCAAGGCGGCTGAGAACTTCTCATCCTCCCCGATGTATGCTCTGCTCACAGCCAATGGCGCAACCATCGACATCCCCGAAGCAGAGGATGGAGAGGAAGCGCTGGGAAACGGTGGGTCGCAGACCGGCAATCAGACTGGTGCGAGTGGCACCAGCGGCGAGGCTGCTGTCAGTTCGACGACATCCCCTTCTGAGCAAGTAGCCAAACTTGCTGCTAGCGGTGATGCTCTGGCAGGTATCTGCTAATGGCCACCCTCGATGACGCTAAGGGCGTAGTCGAGGGCTTGTCTTTCCCTATTGAAGCGCACCGCTTTGTCGGTACGTGCTTCATTAACGGGGAGGGGCAGGACGTAGACATTCTAATCCTCACTCTCACTGACCTAGACGACACAGCTTCCGGTCTTAAGGAGCAAGGCTGGGCAGCTAGCACTAGCGAAGAGTACCCGTCGGATGCTGGCTGGTTCGCTGCACGTAAGGGCTTAATCAATCTACTCATTACAGCCGACGAGGAATTCTACTGGGCTATGAGCAAAGGCGCTGATGTGTGCAGGAATCTCGTAGCCGCAGGTAAGATCGACGCCAAGGATAAAGATGCACGCATCATCATCCACCGCACACTCACAGGGGAGGCACTCTAATGGCACTGGCCGACGCAATAGCGAAGGCCGTCGCTGTCTCCCCAATGGCTAACGGTTCCGTATCTATAATACCGAATCGAAAGTTATTGGTGGATGGCGATGGGCTGGCATACTACTGTGCTGGTAAGGATGGGTCAGACCCAGCCGATGCCAAGCAAGCGGTACTCAACAAGATCAGATCAGCCCAGCGGGCATGCGGCGCACAGCACACCATCGTGCTGCTCACAGCTAGTGGCAGTACCAAGGGTGGGCGCTATGCCGTGGCTTCGGTCAAGCCCTACCAAGGGCAGCGCACCAACAGTAGGCGACCAGACAACTGGCGCTTCTTGCGTGACTTCCTTGAGCAGTACACAGGCGACGAGTTCTCTGTCCATATAAGTGTGGACCAGGAGGCCGACGACCTATGGGCACAATACGTTGCCGCTGATCCTATGCCCCATGAGAACATCGTTCTATACACACAGGACAAGGATGCTCGACACACATGCTGCATCCACCTAGACTGGGTAACGCATGCTCAGATCATTGTACCGCCCGGTACGTGGGAGATTGTGCGTAACGATAAGGTCTACGGGCGCAAGTGGTTCTGGTTGCAGATGCTGCACGGCGACACGGCTGACCATATCCCGGGCCTTGAACGCATGGTAGTCAACGGCAAAGAGGTGAAGGTCGGTGAGGTAACCGCCAATCGTATTCTTGCTGGGTGTGAGAGTGACTGGGATGCCCGCACCCTAGTGGGGGAAGCCTACGCTTCTTACTACAGGGAACAAGCTGAGGCGGCATTGCAAGAACAGGCAATCCTTTTATGGATGCAGCGCACTAACAATCCGCTAGACGTGTTTGCTAAGCACGGACCACTACAGGCAGACAACCCAAAGCAGGCCATTAAGGACCGCCTCCAAGCAGCTAAGGAAATCAATGACCTTGCCAATTCGACTCAAGACAACGCAGGTTAGCGCACACAGGAACGCACTACTCGCCTCACAGGGCGGGCGGTGCGCCTTATGCAGTCTACCGTGCGATCCGAGCAACGCCGTGCTAGACCACGATCACGGCACTGGGGCCGTAAGGTCTGCCCTGCATCGGGGATGTAACAGTTTACTGGGCGTTCTCGAGAACAATCACAAGCGGTATGGTGTAACCAATCTAGCTGCGTTCACTAATGGGGTGGCTGCTTATTTGCAGCGCCACACTACGAACCAGACTGGCTGGTTACATCCTACCTACAAGACCGAAGACGAGAAGCGTCTACGTCGCAACACCCTAGCTCGAAA
>OFQV01000339.1_pt1 | contig 12714 bp, 25 predicted proteins | sample 1542971 | NCBI WGS metagenome assembly OFQV01 (sample SAMN07774229, study PRJEB24372) | wastewater metagenome | isolation source: WWTP Cannobio (Effluent) | place: Italy: Cannobio | collected 2016-01
TTATACCGGCCTCGCCTATGTGCATCTGCGTTTCAAGCTAACCGGCAACAGCAAAAAAGCGGAATCGCCGTTTGCGTCCGCAGTGCCGTCGCGCATTACAATCGAGGGCAATGGCATCGCCGTTTATGACCCGCGCCAAGATAGCACCGTGGTGGGTGGCTCCGGGGCGCACCGCGCCGACAATCAAGGGACATGGACATGGGGAACGCACGCGCGCAACCCTGCCTTGCAAGCCCTCACCTATTTGCTGGGCTGGAAAATTAACGGCTTGCTTGCAGTTGGTAAGGGCATACCGCCACGCCGTTTCGATCTGGAAACATTCATAACCGCAGCCAATGTTTGCGACGAGACCGTTACGCTTGCTGACTCTGGCACAGAGCCACGCTACCGCGCCGACGGCATATTCAGCGAAGCCGATGACATGTCGCTCGCGCTTAATCAATTCGCTGCCACAATGGACGCGCGCTTCTACGATCCGCAGGGCCGCATTGCGGTCAAGTGCATGGTCAACGATCTGGGCAGTCCCGTTTGCAGTTTCACAGCCGCAGACATATTGGGTGAAGTCCAGTGGACGCCATTTGGTGACTTGGCTGAAAATTACAATCTGGTGCGCGGCACTTATACCGATCCGTCGGCCAATTCGCTTTACCAGTCGGTCGACTACCCAGAACAATATGTGACCAGCGCAGATGGCATTGACCGCATATTGACGCTCGACTTGCCGCTTGTCCAGTCAGCATCGCAGGCGCAGCGCCTTGCGCGCCGCACCCTTGCGCGCGCACAGTATGGCGGCGGCACCCTTGCTTGCGAAATGCAGGCGACGGCATGGCGGGCAGATCAATTCGCACCTGTTGAATTGACGTTCGCCCCGCTGGGCATGGTCGACAAGATATTCCGCGTGGAAGAAATTGAAACGCGCGTCGATGGCACCGTGCCCATAGTCTTGTCGGTCGAGGACGAGCGCATATACGAATGGGACGCGGAAGATGTCGATCCTGTCGCGCCGGTGGCTTCGACGCCATACGATCCAGCCAACAATCCACTCGCCTTGGGCATTGCTGAAAGCGCAATTTCGACAGCAATCGCAAACAGCTATATCGACAATCTGGCCGCAGCATTCACCGGCGCGGACGAGGGGACAACGGCGTCGATCACGATTCCCGATCACGACCGTGTCTATCCGGCGCCATATGCAACCGTAGCGGTCGACGGAGACACAATCGGCGGGCGTGCTTATGCGACCACCTACTACATTTATTACGACGATTCCGCGCTCGCGGGCGGCGCCGTAACCTATGGCGCGACCGCAAACTCGGCGGACGCATACGCGACGGCAACAAATCCTTACCGCCATTTTGTCACGAGTCGCTTGACCGTTTCATCCGGCGGAGGCGGCGGCGGGGGCGGTGACTTGCCGCCTTGGATTGATCCATTCTAGCGGCGGCGGTAATGTGCGCGCAAGTCTTGGTTAGCGGTTGAGCATGGCTGCCGAACTCAATCTAGTCGCTTTCAAGCGCGTTCCCTTTGTCGATGATATTGCCATCTTAGGCCCAGACTACACGGGCGCTGCCTTCGCCATGCACATTCGCAATCGCAATGGAGATACGGGAACGCCGCTTGTGGCTTTGGTCAAGGAAACCGCCGGAACGCAGGGAATCAGCGTCACCTATGATGCGGCCTACGTTTACAATGATGCTGGCGACACCTCGCCCGCGTCCAAAATCCTTATCCAAATCGACGAAGCAACGCTTGAGGCGCTCTCCCTAAACAATCCGAGCGATAAGCCGGTCGAACTTTTCTACGATCTGCACTTAACGGACTCGCCATCCCCCAAACGCGTCGAGCTATTTGGCCAATTCATAATCAATCCGGGGGCAACGATATGACTTTGGCGATTATTGACGCGCGCGGCCCTAAATACGTTGTTATAGACGCAGGGGCTGCCTTAACGGGTGCGCTGGTTAAACAGGCCGAAGGCTTTGCGGATGATGCGGCTACCAGTGCGGCAAGCGCAGCCATCTCCGATGCCCATGCCGAAAGTTTGAACGGGCCGACATATCCCGACATTGCAACTGGCCTTGCCGCTACTGCATCCGGCGACTTTTTTGCGGTCGATAATGGCGACGGGACTGTTTCGATATATCTGGACAATGCGGGCACCGAAGTATTCCAGCGCAGTCTTCTGACTACGGCAGCGGCAGCGGCATCCGGTGGTTCTGCATTGTTAGGCTTCCTGCAAGCTGGAACGGGCGCAGTTGCCCGCACGGCACAATCCAAAATGCGCGATGTCGTCAACGTCAAGGACTTTGGCGCAGTCTGGGATAACGTCACAAACGATACGGCGGCAATTCAAGCAGCAATTGATAGCACCGCTGGCCCGATTGAGGTTATCTTGCCAGCCGGAACAGCTAAAATCAGCGGCACCATTTATCTTCGTCGGGATGGAGTGCGACTGATTGGTCGAGGCTGCGGCATTACCAATATCCGCTATGTGAACGCAGCGGGCGGCATTGTGTTTTCTGGCGATACCAATACCACTGCGTCGCTTAACGAATATGCTGATTGTGCCTTACTTGATTTCACGGTTGTTCGCTCAGACAACAATGTGGCAGTTTCGCCAACAACCGATCCCAGTGTAGTAGTTGACCTGACTTCATTCTCATACAGTCATTTTAACATCGGAGCGCAAGTCACGCGGGCTAATGCCTGCATTTACTACGGACAAGGGAATGCAGGAACGGCACCATATTTCAACCACATCGAAACCTCGTCTGGTTGGTTTGGCGGTCTGGATAGAACGCAAACGGCTATTCGTTTCCGTGGCGGAGCCTGGACAGGCGGCAGTAGCGGACCAAATGCAAACCATATTGGCCCCGTCACTCGCGCTGCATCACTTTCCATTGTTGCTGACATTGGCGTGGGCCAAGGAAATATGTTCACTAGCGTCGGCGGTGAAAGCATTGCCGATGCATTCATTCGCCTTGGTGGTAATGCATCCGTGCAGACCGGAACTTCTACGGGCTCAAATGGAGCGATATCGCTTAAAGACACGTCGAAAGCATGGACGAGCAATGCCTATATAGGCGGCGGCGTCAAGATAACGGGCGGCACCGGCAGCGGACAAATCAGGCGCATTGCAACTAATACTGCAACACAGCTTACACTATCATCGGCATGGGCAACAATACCAGATGCCACAAGCGTTTATGCAATCTACGAAAACCGCTGCGCTGACAATAAATTTGTGAACATTCGGCAAGAGGGTTCGGTTTCTTCAGAATTCATTGATGCTTATCCCGACTCCACGAACACCGAGATTGTCCAAACGTCTGTGCAATCATCTGGTGGCTATCTCGACGATGAAAGCTGCTCGCCTAACAACAAGTTTTTTGGACAATCTCGCGCGCTTATCCATTACAGTTTCGTCAATCCGGGCGCGAGTGCCAACATCAATGCCTTCCCCAAATCAAGCGTGTTTGGCGGCTATAAGATGGCTGGCCAATATGTTGTTGACTGGGTTGCTGCCGAATGCACAGCGGCCCCGCATGCCGGTGTTGCCACGGTGACTGTTGACTGCGGCGGGGTCACTGTAGGCACAGGAACGCCAACATTCGCCATTACCATTCCCGCAACGGAAAGCACTGGCATGGCCTTCCCTTCTGGCTCGCGGGTGCAACAGGACGGCTTGAATAAAAGCCTGTTTTTGAATTTGCAAACAGATGGTTCGTTTTCGGCAGGCGTTAGCGTCAATGTTACTATCGCTGTTACGACCTTAAGTTAGGGCGAAGGCATGACTCTTCACGACGCACTAGATCACTTGGGCACTGGCACAAAGCATCTGCTCGACGCCTTGTCCGCAACCGTTGCCGTAGGAGTTATCGTGCAGCTTCTTCCCCCGCTTGCCGCTGCGATGACGATCCTCTGGACTGGGCTGCAAATCTATGGCTGGTTTGTTGCGGGCAAGTGGCGGAGGCCACGGGACGACACGCCCAAAGCCGACCAGTGAAATACGCCGTCTGGTTAATTCTGGCGCTGCTTTGCTTGCATACGAACAACGCGGCGATCGTTCTTTTGCTGGTCGGGATACTTATCGGTGTGGCGGTAAAGACACCTCGCTAAACGCCTGAAAAGGCCGCATCTGAAATAACCGGGGCGAACTTTATGGCCAATGGCCTAGAAATTGACTCTGCATATCTTGACTATGCAACCCCACGGCAGCGCGAAATCCTAGAGGCCGTTATCGAATATGGCGGTGCGGGTGCGGCGGCCAGAATGCTCGGAATAGATCGCACGTTTCCGCCAAAGGTTTATCGCGACGTCAAGAAAAAAGCGGCGAGGGCGGGCTATGCTCCGGATCATGATTTCACCCGCCCCGTGCCGGACGGCTTTGTCGCCAAGGGCGTATCGACCTATTATAACCGCGAGGGCAAGCCGACCGGCCAATGGGTCAAGGCGTCAATCGACCAGGAGCGGCAAGCAGAAATCATGCGGGCGACGGTCGAGGCAATGTGCCTTGAAATCAAGCCGGTTCCGCCGGTGGCAGCGCCCGCTGCTGCGCTTGAACAGCTTTTGACGCTTTACACCTTCACCGACTACCACGTCGGGATGCTCGCTTGGGCAAAAGAGGGTGGAGCCGATTGGGACGTCGGCATTGCGGAAAGCACTGGCGTTGCAGCCATGCAAGCCCTTGTCGGCCAATCCCCGGCCAGCGAGCGGGCAATCGTCAACATACAGGGCGACTTTATGCATTATGACGGCATGGCCGCTGTCACACCCACGCACGGCCACCCGCTCGACGGCGACTCTCGCTTTGGCAAAATGGTCGACGTCTCGATCCGCATTATTCGGCAACTTGTCGGGCTGGCATTGCAAAAGCACAATGCGGTCACGCTGCTTATCTGCGAAGGCAATCACGACATTGCATCTAGCCTTTGGCTGCGCAAGCTATTCGGCGCGCTCTATGAAAACGAGCCGCGCATTGCCGTCCACGATTCCGAATTGCCATATTATGCGATCCAACACGGCCAGACCATGCTTGGATTCCATCATGGCCATTTGCGCAAAAACGATCAATTGCCAGAATTGTTTGCCGCCCAATTCCGCAGCATGTGGGGGCAATGCCCGAAGGTATATATCCACACCGGCCACCGGCACCACAAAGAGGACAAAGAGCATTCGGGCGCGCGGGTTATCCAGCACCCGACGCTGGCAGCCCGTGACGCCTATGCCGCGCGCGGTGGCTGGTATGCAGAACGCGCCATCACGGCGGTAACGTATCACGCGAAATATGGCGAGGCTGGCACGGTAACAGTAACGCCGGAAATGCTCGCCCTATGACCGACCATGCAGACGCGACCGTTCAATTGCTGCGCTTGATTATAGCGCGCTTGCACGCTGGCGAGACGCCGGAAAACCTTGGGGCGATTGTCGTTTTGATCGGGCGCATGATGGAACGAAAGACTTAACCGCATGAAACTACTCGATGAAGCCAGAAGCGCTTGGAAGCTGTGGAGTGTCAAGATAGCCGCTCTCGCTGGCGTTCTCGCCACCATCCTTGCGGCCAATCAAAGCCTCGCCCTTGGCCTGATCTATTTCCTGCCCGTCGGGCCGCTTCGCATTGTCGTGGCCGTCGGCATTGGCCTTGTCGTCTTTGTCATCCCGACGCTGCGCACCATGATCGAACGCAAGAGCGAGGCTGAAAATGGTGGCCAGTAGCGCACCCGCACCGCAGGCTCCGCCGACCGGCAAGGGCGCGCTCGTCGCCCTGCTCGGTGGCATTGCAGCAACTGGCCTGCTTGTTACCATCCCAGAGGATGAAGGCACTCGATATACTGCCTACCGCGATGTGGTGGGCGTCTGGACGATCTGTCAGGGCGACACAAAGAACATAGCGCCGGGCATGGTCGAAACAAAGGCCGGTTGCCAGAAGCGGCTAGAGCAACAGCTACTTGCCCATGCAAAGCCCGTGATGGCTTGCACCCCACGATTGAGGGAAGAAGGCCGCGACTATCAGCGGTGGGCGGCTGTGTCGCTTGCCTACAATATCGGCACTGGCGCTTATTGCCGTTCATCGATCGACCGCAACTTTGACGCTGGCAACTGGCGCGCTGGCTGCGATGCAATGCTGATGTGGCGTTTTGCAGGCGGCAAAGAAGTCAGGGGGCTTCGGCTCCGTAGAGAGCGTGAGCGCGCCCTATGCTTGAAGGGGCTTCCGAAATGACGCGGATCGGCCCGATGGTGCGGATGCCAACATATCTTCGTCCCAGCCTTGGCGTAGGCGATAACGGATCGTGTGCCATGACATGCCTAGTTGATCTGCAATCTCAGCGGCAGTCAGGCTCTTGCCGCGAAAGCAATAGCGTTGGCGACCGCGTTGGTTGTTTTGCTGCTGCTTTACCGTTGCCCACCGGCAATTCTCCGGCTCATAGCCGCGCTCACCATCAATTCGGTCTAGGGTTTTCCCCTCGGGCCGCTCGCCCATATCGGCGAGAAAATTGTCGAACGCCTGCCATCTATCGCAAACGTGAATACCGCGCCCACCGTACATGGGGTATTTGGGGTGGTTGGGGTTCGAGCATCTCGATTTCATTGTTGCCCACGAATTATACGTTCGGCTTGATGAAATATGCGTTGAATGACCGTGCTTGCGATTGGTGTTGGAGTTGCCGCAGGAGCGAGAGCAAAACTTGCCTCGCCCACTCTTTAACTTCGATGGGATGGTTTCGAACTCTTGGCCGCACTCTAGGCAAAGGCGGGCGATACGGTTTTTCTGTGTCATGGCGAAACAATGCCACGTTTTACGCGGCATGTAAAGCGGGTGGTCGGGAAATTCGTGGTCTGCAATTACGCCGCGAGCGCGAGCGTCAAATTTGCTTGAAAGGACTGTGATGTTCGGCCTGTCCAAATATATCTACGCAGCGGGCGGCATTGCTCTGGCCTTGGCTTTGGCTTGGGGCTTTCGGGTCGACCAGCTACGCGGGCAATGGCGCGACAAATACGAAACGCTATCAGCCGAAGCAGGCAACCTGCTCTATGAAATCCGCGTGGCATCCGATAACAAGAAACTGAAATGGCAGGACGCGCCGCAACAAGTGCGCGCGCTCGGCGCATCGCTAAACGAATGGCGCATGGTGGCCAGCAAGCAAAGTGCCGAGATTGACCGCATGGCCTTCGACGCAGCGCGTATGCAGAAACTCAACGCCGAATTGCGTGCCAAGGCTGAAGTCGAACTGCGCAAGCGCAAAGCAGCATTTGACAGACTGGACGCACAGGCAAGCGATCCGGGCGACCGTGCCGACTGCATTGCGCAGATAAAGGCGGCAGAGGCGGCTCTTGATGCAATCTATGAGGCGGGGCTATGAAACGACTATATGCAATGGCAGCGCTTGCGCTCGCGGCCTGTGGGGGCGGCACGGTGATCGAGAATAGGCCAGAGGTCGTCAAGGTGCCTGTTACCGTGCCTTGTGTTGCTGGCGAGCGTCCTGCGTCTCCTGTGGCACTCAAGGAAGTGCATCCCGATTGGGCGGGGTATAGCGTCAAGCAGAAAGCCGAATATGCAGCCGCCCAGGCGCTGCGGCATCAAAGCTATGGGCAGGAATTGAACGCGGCGACGGGGGCGTGTCAGTAGGATCGACGCTGACGGGCTTTCAGGATTATCGCCCTGATTTTCTTGCCAAGCGGCGTAATGACTTGCTCCCCATATTTCGGGCGCGGGTTCCACAGGCCAAGCTGATATAATCCGCGCTCGCCTTCTTCCTCCTCCATAGGGCCTGCCCAAGCATACTGCCCGCATATCGCGGCGCGCTGGCCTTCTGACAATTGCCCGATCAGCGCAATAGCCGCTTCTCTTGATATAAGGTCGGTCATACCTTCTGTTCCTCTATAAGAGCGCGGATGGCTGTGGCTACCGCGTCGATCACGGTTGTTGCTCCTGTTCATGGTAGTGACGCCAGCCAAGTTGCTGCTTCATGCGCCTGTCAATCATCCGGTCACTAATCTCTTTGGCTTTCAAAGGTGGCGGCGAAGGTTCACCGCGACTGGCGCTTTCCCATCCAAATTTGTAATCATCTGACTCTTGAAGTTTCATCAAGTGATTTCCAATCTTACTCATATTTTTTCTCCTATAAGAGCGTGAATGGCTGCGCTGGCCGCGAGCAGTGCTTGAGCCTTCGGGCCGTTCATAGGAAGACCGAGCATTAAAACTTTGAGTTTTTGGTCCGCCATTTCCAGTCCTTCGATAATACCGAGACGGGCGGCGATAATGCGCCTGTTGTCTTCTGTGTAGTCGTTTGCAGCCCATTCAGCATGAGCCTGCTCCGCAATCTCTCGTGCTTTCTGGTCAATCATGGGTTTTGCTCCTTTAGATTGACCTTCCGCCAACCAGACTTTGTGCGCTCTTGCAGTTCGACAGGCCCGTCTTGCATATAAACTCTCGCGTAGTGTATCGCGTCGCTCAAGCTAGTTGACCAAGCAACAGGCATGCCATCCTGAATGATGCGGTATTCGTCTCTCATGGCTTGCTCTCCAGTGCGGCTTCAAACTTTGCGACAAGGGCTTCCATAAAGGCTGAACCGCTCGCGCATTGTCGAAGCACGGTTAGCAGTCTATCCCTCTCCGCCTTGGCCGCTGCTTCGCGGTGGGTGGCGAAGGCTTGGGCGATAGCATCTGCGTTGGCGCAAAACTCTGCCTCGGTCGCCAGTGCGGAAAGCCTTGCTGACAGTTTCTGGTTATCCATTAGTCGGCTCCTGCAAGGCAGCTTTTACAATTGCGTCACGTTCTCGATGCGTCCGAAACTCCCAAGCAAGCGCGCAAGCAATGTGGCTATGTGTCAGCCACGGAAATTCGCGCTGCATTTTGGCGAGGCTGTAACCAGATTTGGCCATGCTCTTGATCTGCCAAGTTGGCATCCGGTGGCCAGCAATACAGGTCTGCCCGCCCATAATTTCAGGGTCCACGGAAATGCCTTGTTCAATTATCACACCCATCCTCAATTCCTCTCAAATTCCATTTCCGAAAGCCCCAAGCCAGCAACAGCGCACCAATGGACGTTGCAAAGAACAGTGCGGTCACACGGTATCATCCTTGAAATCTATGATTTGTGGTTTTTCAAAAAGCATAAATCCCATTAGGAATGTGTTGTTGAAGGTTAGTGAACCCCAAAATCGTATAGGATGCAGGCGGTAGCGGGAACGCCCCACCAACGACGATTCTTTGTGCGCAAAAAACAGGGGTGTAACAGGCTTGCGAAGCCGAACAGCAGGGCGTAATTCATCAATTATCGTGGTGCCAATAAATGCTAAAAGCGAGATTGTCGCAAAAGCACCAATGCCTAGAAAAATTCCTGACAAGGCAACAAGCCAGCGGGGGGAGTTATCAAAAGCTAGAATGCCCACGCCAGAACCGACGCCGATTAGTGCTGCCGCCACAACCGCGAAAAACCTAGTCCATAACATCATTCATCTCCTTCATGTGATAGGCCAAAGGTGTAGCGGGTCATGGGTATGCCTGCTTAATTAGGCCATAATGCTCGGCAAAGGCGTCTAGCGGGATTTCACCGCGCCGCACTTGCGCAATATGGTCGGCAACTTCCTCTCCGATCATATACGCATAAGCGCCCTTATCCTTTTTCGGATCGATGCAAGTTGCAGCTTGGCGCAACAGGTTTTCAAGATTTACTGGCATTGTCCGCTTCCTCCACAATCAGGGCAAATAATATCTTCGCCACTGTTAGGTCCGTATGTCTGGCCATTGCCGCAGCATCGGCCACACTCTCGGCGCTCATATTCACGATCTGCCTGCGCGAGATTGGTCTGATGCTGCATACATGGCCAGCAAAGCCCCCAATCGGGATCGCCACCGCTGGCATGGATATTTTGTCCGCACTGATAGCAGGGCGTTTCTGTCCATTCAGGACGTAACCAATAGAGGCTCATCGTCTTAGGTTCCATGCACGGATGCAAACTTCATCTGGCTCATCTGTGTTGTAAAATCGAACGGTAGGCCCTTGAGCATGGCAATCGTCACAAAAGACGCGCCATTCCGAATTGCCTAACGAAGGCGGCACAGGGTAAACATTCTTGCATCCGCAAAATGGGCATGGTGCTGCCTCGATTGGAATATCCTGTATCATATCAATCATCCTTCGCAGGGGAGTGTTGGCGATGCTCGCCGCTAGTTATGAAAACGTCGCCGCTTATTGGATTCAAGCGGTATTGCTTGCCGCTCTTTTGGCCGGTGCGGGTCTGCCAATCCGGCTTCACTGATATGTTGTGCCACCAGAAATCATCATCATAACCAGCCCAGCGAATATAGCCGTCCTCAAGGTCATAGATTTTCCAATACATGTCGTTGCGGCTCTGGCTAAATTCAGCCACAATCTGCCTTTCAGTCTCATTCATAATTCTCTCCTGTCGGTGGGGGAGGGATAGGCGTCCAGTGGGTTGGCTTAAATTCGTAGCCTTTCGTCCAGAGCGACCAGTGGTTAGTCCAGCCAGAATTGTCTCTCTCGAAGTCTTGATTATAAAGCCTCCATTCGCAGCCATCTATTTTGCGGGTGATATACTTGTAGCTTTCGCGCCAGTAGTTTTGGCGAAAGCAAAGCCTGCCATGCTTTTGCTCGTATTTCGCAACCCAGACTTCAAAATCGGAGTTCAAAGCAAGAAACGGCGCACCAATGGACGTTGCAAAGAACAGTGCGGTCACACAGGCGATCTGGAGTGGTGATAGTTGGGTCATTAGTCTGCGTTTTGCGCTAACCGCTTGAGCGTATCGGCGGGCAAGTGGCTGGCCAGCGTTTCCAGAACAAGGCGGCCATCATCGTTCATGCACTTGTTTATCCAATTAGCCTGCGCGCAAAGTCCCGCACTGCCCCACCCATCGGTTATGGGCTTGATGGCTGCGAAAAATTCGGCCTGTTCTTTGTCGCCCATTTCGCAAAACGCGCGAGCAAGTTCTTCGGGGCTGACTTCAATTTCTACAGTCTTAAACATCATTCATCTCCTTCATGTGATAGGCCAAAGGTGAAGCGGGTCATGGGGTTTTGCCCTCAATAGCGAGTGGCATTTGTGCGCCAAGCACGTCTAAGCCAGCGCGGTGAATTGCTCCCGTCATGTAGCCATGCACTTCTGACTTTGCGGCCTCGACAGTTGCCTCCATCTGCTTTGCAAAGGATTTGGCTACAAACGGAAGGTTCTGTTCCAATTCCTGCCTAAGCTGATTGATTTCGGACAACTGCGCCTTGTTTTTAGCGCCCGCCGCCAAGTCATCGCAGCGCTTCAATATGCGCGCCATGTCCTCCACTATTTCGGCTGAAAATTGATCAGAGCGCGGTCGTGGCGCTGGCAGTCCGGCTATATTTTCACCGTTAAAATGACGCAAGGTGCATGGAACGCCCCCACCCATGCCGACCGATGAGACGAATGCAGCCCACTGCGCCTCTGATAATTCAACTTCGATATATTCGCGCTTTTGATGGCGCCAGTCATGACTAAGACCTCGACACAATTCACTTTCGTGAATGCGGATGGTGAGCGAAGCGTGGTGCTGGAAATCGCTAGCATATAGAGAGCGCCCGCTACCTTGACTCCTATGCACTGTTATTTGTGCGAACGCCGGATGAGTTGATCGGGTGTCGTGGTGACTATCCGGCATAATAACAGGTTCAACAATCTTGGACATATCAATCATCCTTCGCAGGGGAGTGTTGGCGAGCGCGCTCGCTCGCTTTCAAGCGCTTGTCTGCGCACTTGCGGCAATGCGAACCGTAGCTTTGGTTTTGCGCTCCCCGTAAAATGCCGTGCGCGCACTTTCTACACCGCGAGCATACGGGGTAGGCCTCAAACCAGCGAAGCTCGGTTGTCTCGTTCATTTCTCCATTGCCTCAATTGCTGGTGGGGTGGCAGGCCAGTATTTAGCGACGTTTGCCCAATTGGCGCTTTTGGCGGTCCATTTTGGATTTTTGCGGATTGCCTCGCTAGCATCCCATCCATCATTGAAAATGAGAAGCGGACGACTGTTCGGATCAACAGGGCAATTCGGGCTGCCATCGTGCTTTATCCAAGCCATCACTTCACCCCAAGCACTGTGCGACACTTGCTACAACGATATGCAGGCAACAGATAGAAAATGACCCCCATGCAATCCGCCCAACTGGCATACGACAACCGCACGCCGGACGAATCGCCAGACCCGCTTGATCTGGTCGAAGTAACCAACTGGATTGAGGCAGAAGCCGAACGCCTACTAACCGGCCATGACGTGAAAATCGGTAATCGCGTGATAGTGAGCGCTTATCAGCTGTCAGATATGGTCGCAGAGGAAGTCGTTAAGCGCTTCCAGGCTGGAGACGATCAAGACGGCAACCTTGGCCAGCTTATTCTGGCTGCGCTTGACTATGAGCCTGCCAAGGCTTGCGGCTGCGCGCTTGGATTGTTCGGCGCCGATGCTGACTGGTGCCGTAACGCCGCAATCGAACTCCTTGAGCCGTTCGCCAAGGATATTCTTGACCAGATCATTGAGGATAACCGCGATGACGATTTCTAACCTCCGCGCATGGTGGTCCTCAAAATCAAAACACCGCCGCCAGAATTGGATGCTGCTGGCAATGGCGCTGTGTTTCGTAGCAAGCGGATTCGTCGAGTCCGGTATCTGGTGGCCGGTGCTGTTGTGCATCGTGCCTGGGGCTGTTGTTTTGTGGTTGGAGTTGAGTGAATGAAT
>OFQV01000340.1_pt1 | contig 12696 bp, 10 predicted proteins | sample 1542971 | NCBI WGS metagenome assembly OFQV01 (sample SAMN07774229, study PRJEB24372) | wastewater metagenome | isolation source: WWTP Cannobio (Effluent) | place: Italy: Cannobio | collected 2016-01
CCCAAAGAGATCGATCACAGTTCAGCTTGTCAAGATCGTGTCGCTAAAAGTTGTCGACAGGTTCTTCGAACTACCCCATAGGCGAAGGTGCGCTGGATAAAATCGAGTTCGGCACGGCGTCCATCCTCCTGGTAACGGCGCCAGTACACATCGATCGGGTGCTCCTTCGGGATGGTTCCTTCCGTGGTGAGTTTCAATGCGTAGATGATCGTATTCTCGTTCGGGCTTCGCTGCAGGTAGAACAGCATGTTCGGTTCCTTCGGCACGGTGAAGCCGAACGAAATGATATCGGGTTCCGGGCCGGAGTCGTTCCCGAGATGAGGCACACCTCCATGCAGTAACAACGGCAACAACAGAACGAGCGACCGTGCCATCACTTCAAGCCTTCGGACTGTTGATGGCGCGGTGCGAGTCGCGCAACCGGTTGATCGCCGTAACGTTCGTGAACACCGCCAAAACCGCGATCGGAAAGGTGAAGATGGAGATCGTCTCGAACACGGGGAACGGGAAGTCCTCGATGCGCACTTGGTAGTTCCCTCCGATCACTTCGGCGATCAACCCGCAAGCAAGCGCCGATACACCCGTCAGTACCACACGCTCCGGACGCTGCATCACACCTCCCCGGCATTCGATACCCAAACCTTCGGCTCGCGCACGCACGTAGCTCACCATCATCGATCCGATCAAGGCCACGAAGGCCAGGATCGAACTGAGGAAGTAGTGATGAGAAACGAGGTAGTAGCAGATCCCAAGGAACATGACCAACTCGCTGTAGCGATCGATCACCGAATCGTAGAGCGCACCGAACACGGAAGAGGCCCCGCTGGCCCGGGCCACCTGCCCATCGAGCATGTCGAAGAGGCCGGCGAAGAGGATCAACGCGCCCGCCCAACCCACGTATCGGAGATCACCACGCTCGCCCACTTCCGCACCAACAATAAGGATGGCCGCGACACCGACATTCAACGCCAACCCCGTTGTGGTGATCATGTTCGGGGTGACGCCACAGCGAACTAGAAAGCGGACCAAGGGATCGATCACCCGGTAGATACCACGTTGCAACGCATCACGCAACGACCGGTGCGGCTGGTGAAGGGTATGTACGCCGTTGCCCATGTGATCAAAAATCGAGCTTGAACCGCCCGCGGATCCCCCACTCCGCCACATTCTCGTGGTCCAGGTACGAGAGACGACGCACAACGTCCACACGGAAGAGCTTGAAGATATTCGCGATGCCTACGCTGGCCTCCATGTACGGTCCCTTATCCAGCGCAAAGGTGGTGGTCATTCCATCAGCATCGGTGGGGAAACGCAACAACGAAGGGTCATTGGCCGGGTTGTTCTCGGCGCGCAGCCCGCCGTAGATCCCTTTGAACGTGGCCACCTCCCGCCACTTCAGCTTCTTCAGCAACGGGATCTTGTTGAACAGTGCGCCATTGAGGAAGTAATCGATGTTCACACTGGCGTATTCATCGCTCACGAACTCCAGGAAGTTCATGAGGTTGTACGACTGCAGCTGGTAGGAATAGGTTTGGTTGGCGCGGTGGATAGCGAGCAACGGAAAGGGCACCTTGCCGCGAACGGTGCCGCCCTCGGAGGTCACATCGGCATAGCCGAACTGCGAGAAATAGAAGCGCTTGTAGATGCTGAGGCGCAGGTTCGTGTAGTCGTAACCAGCATCCAGCACACCCTTCACGCCCTGCGCTGCGGTGAAGGTGATGATCGGATGCTTGTTGGGCATCGGGATCCGGTAGTTCTTGCCCTGGTAGAACTGCTCGTTCGGCGACCACCGCAATTCAAGTGTGGCCTCAGAGGTGATCACATCCTGTTCACGCGTGGTGCCGTTCAGATCGATCGGTTCCGTGCCGGCCTGGAAGCGAAGGCCACCGGCTGCGGATTGTTTCCAATTCTTCAGCCCAAGGCGAAAGGAGAAACGACTCGGGAATTCATGCCAGTATTCGACGTTGGCGATGTCGTTGTACAACCACTTGTCGTTCACCCCGCGCTTGAAGGAGAGCAGGATGAAATCCTCCTGCACGAACTGCAGTTCCTGACCGGGGATCTTCGTGTCGTGCTGGTAACTGGCCCGTATGGCCCGCACGGGAAACTTCCAGATGGAGCGGCCCGTGAGCGAGTATGTCGTGCCCACCAAGTACTTCCACTGATCGTCCTTGAAGCCATAAGCCCCATAACCTTCGAAGTAGATCCGCTCACTGAATCGTGTGGTGGTGCGGCCGCCAAGACGCATGCGAAAGCCCTCCACAGGATTGAAACTGTAAAAGGTGTTCACCGGACCCAGTTCCCACGGCCCAAAGCTCTTGTAACCAGCAAGCAACAGCGTGGCGATGTCCATCGTCCGCCGGAAGGACGGCATCTTCTTCAGGCTGTCGATGTTCTGGTAGGTCTTCGATTCGGCCTGGCTCAACGGATCATGGCGGGCATCGGTCCAGTAAGCATCGGGACGTGCCTCAACATCCACGGAATCCGGCGGGTCCTCTTTGTAGAAGTCCACCGGATGCTCGCGCCCCACAACGATGTCCTTCAATGAGAAGCTGCGTTCACCGTAGATCCCACCACCGTTCTTGGAGATCCCGAAATCGGCCCGCATGCGACTGTACACCATCGGGTACCGACCCGTCGTGTCCCGCTCGAAACGTTGATCGATGCGTAGTTCGCGCACCCAATTCAGGTTGATGTTCTTGTTCACGCCCATGTCCACCTTCCGCACGGTATAGCGTCCGTCCAACGAAACGAGAATGTGGCCCTGGAAGACGAAATCCGTGGTGTTGCGGGGGATGAAGGACAATTGGACGAGCCGTTCGCCATCCACCTCCACGGTGTCGGTGATGAAGAACTCGTAGAAGGTCGGCGCACCGTCCGCGATCGGGCTCAGGAACATATTCGTAAGCACCGGGATGTTGTTCTCGTAGATGTCGATCTCGTTGTAGAGGTAGTTGAGGTAGGTGGTCAATCCATCGTCGTCCATGTACTCCTCGAAGCTCACCCGCTTCATGCCCTTCACAACGGTCTTCTTCCGTTCTGGATCCCGCCGCCAATAGTTGGCAGTGATCGTCTCCTTCAAGTACATCGGCAGCACGGACTTGCCTTCGAGCAAGGTGGTATCGACGTTCTCGAACATGAAGGCGTACTTCTTAAAAAGCTTGCGGCCTTTCAGTTTGTCGGTAACACTGCTCAAGGACATCTGGAGCTTCTCGTACTCCTCGTACTCCAGGAAATCATGGTTCGCCGTGCGATTGCTGTCCTTACGGGCGATCACCTCGCGCACCAGGTCCACGGCCGGGTTGTCCTTGTTGCGGTACTTGTGCTTCTGCTTCCGCACAACGGCCTCGCGCAACATGATCGCATCCGGTTTCAGCGACACGTTCATTACCGTTTCCACACCTACTGGCACCGAGCGAACGACCGCCTTGAAGCCCATGCTCTGGTACCGCACCTTGGTACACTCAGGTTTGTCGCACCGCAACCGGTACTTCCCATCGGGGTCCGTGATCGTGCCTACTTGGGTGCCTTCGAAGACCACGGCGGCGAAGGGTACCGGCTCCTTGGTCTCCGCGTTCAGCACCAACCCGATCACGGTGGTCTGTGCGCGCACTTGGAAACAAGACGCCATGAGGAGCACTGCACCCAAGGCCCACCGCGCAGTATGCATCCGGGCCTTCATCATCCGTAAACGAAATGCTTGTGCAGCACATAGTTGTACCCTAGCCCAAGTGCGACGGCTGATACCACCTTCACCAGCAGGTAATGGAAGCCCAGCCATCGCGTGCCGATCACGATCGCCGCATAGCTCAATGCGATGTAGCCGATCCACACCAACACGTACCGCACTGCTTGCCGCGTGATCCGTCCGTCGGTGGCGAGGAAGGTCCATTGGCGGTTGAGCAAAAAGTTCACAACACCACCCGTGACGTTGCCACCAATGTTCGCGAAACGCGGCGCGAAGCTGGCTCCCTCCACCAGGAAGATCATCATCAACAGGTCCACCACGGAAGCGATGAAGGCCGAGACCTGCGAGCGGAACAACATCCTCATGATGCGGGCCAGAGACCGGTAAGCACCACGATCTGCAGTGCGATGTTCGTATAGATCCCCGCCAGGACGTCATCGCCCATCACGCCCCAGCCACCCGGCAGTTTTTCCATGTGTGCGATCCCCAGCGGCTTGGTGATATCGAGCAAGCGGAACAACGCGAAGGCAGCCAGTGCATGAGGCCAGCCGCCAGGAAGTCCGATCAACGCAATGGCCATGCCGCCCACTTCATCCACCACCACGCGCGCACTGTCCACTCCCCATTCCTTCTCAACGTGCGTTGATGCAAGCACACCGACCACACACAGCGCGATCACTCCGGCGGCCACTCCAACGATAGGCAGCGATGCCCAACCGAAGGCGATCCACAGACCCACCACCAAGCCCGCCGCGATCGTTCCCGACCCGCGACCGATATAGCCGATGCCCAGCACACTGGCAACAAGCTTCGGTGCGGTCAACGGATGTGTGGTAGCATTCAAATGCATGGATCCGGCGGGGTCGTGGGGACCCCGAAGGGTCAGAGCGCGTCGACGAGGTCCTGGTAATAATCCAGTCCGAGGTGGGTGATCAGGTCCTCGCCCATGATGTGGCGTAGGGTGTTCTGGAGCTTGATCAACTGCTTGAAGAGGTCATGCTCCGGTGGCAGTCCCGGCGCCGTCTGTGGCGATTTGAAATAGAACGACAACCACTCTTGGATGCCGCTCATTTCCGCACGTTGCGCCAGGTCAAGGAAGAGCGCGAGGTCCAGCACGATCGGTGCTGCAAGGATGGAATCCCGGCAGAGGAAGTTCACCTTGATCTGCATGGGATAGCCCATCCAACCGAAGATGTCAATGTTGTCCCAGCTCTCCTTGTTATCGCCGTGCGGCGGGTAGTAGTTGATCCGCACTTTGTGGTACAGGTCACCGTACAGTTCGGGGTTCTGCTCGGGCTTCAGTACTTGTTCCAACACGCTCAGCTTCGAGACCTCCTTCGTTTTGAAGTTGTCCGGATCGTCCAGTACCAAGCCATCGCGGTTGCCGAGAATGTTCGTGGAGAACCAGCCGCGGACCCCGAGTGAACGTGCCTCCAATCCGGGGGCGAGAATGGTCTTCATCAGCGTCTGTCCCGTCTTGAAGTCCTTGCCCGCGATCGCCACGTTGTTCATGATGGCCAGATCCACCAACGCCGGAATGTCGCAGGACAAATTGGGCGCGCCGTTCGCAAAAGGCACACCGCACTTGATCGCAGCATACGCGTAGATCAAGCTCGGCGAGATCAATGGATCGTTGTTCCGCAAGCCCTCTTCGAACGCCTCAATGGTGGCATGAACAGGAGCGCGTTCGATGTACTTCTCCGTGGACCCGCACCAGACCATCACCACGCGATCGCAACCGTTCTCCTTCTTGAACCGCTGGATGTCGTCCATCAACTGCTCCGCAAGCCCGGCCTTGGTGGCACCCTTCTTCACGTTCGTTCCGTCGAGGTTGCGCACGTACTCCTTGTCGAACACTGCGGTCATGGGCTTCACGCGCTCCAGTTCCGGGCGCACTTTTTCCAGGATCGCCGGCTCCAGCACCTTCGCCGTCATGGCGGCCTGGTACACGTTGTCCTCGTAAATGTCCCAGCCACCGAAGACGATGTCGCCCAGCTCCGCCAGCGGTGCCAGGTCCTTGATCAAGGGGTAGCGGTTCTCGGTACGCTTGCCCAAGCGGATGTGGCCCATCTGGGTGAGGGAACCGACCGGTACGGCGAGGCCTTTCTTCACCGCTTCGACACCAGCGATCATGGTGGTGGCCACGGCACCAAGTCCGGGGATCAGGACGCCGAGCTTTCCCTCGGGGCGTTGTGGTTTATCGTTCATGGTAGTGGGGTACAAAGGTCGGTCGCTTCAGGGGTAGTACTCGGTAGTCGTTCGTTCGCTGTTCGGTCAATGTGATCCATCAGCGGTCGTTCCGCTGTGCATCGCTTTTGTCATTCTCTTTTACCTTGGCGATCGCCTCGCTGGAGTTCTCCCCCAGTTGGCGAAGCACCCGGGTGCATGCTTCGATGTCCTTCGCCGGAATGCCTTCCGCGACCTTGGAGAATTCCGCATCGCGCATGCGCAGGGCCTTGGTCAACACGGCCATTCCGCTCTTGCTCAGGATCAGTTGTTTCCGGCGCCGATCGTTCGGATCCATGCGCCGCTCCAACCAACCCTTGCCCTCGAGGATATCGACCTGGCGTAGGATCGCGCTCTTGTCGATGCACATCTGCTCGGCGAGAACGCTCTGGCACGGATCCGCATTCTCCGACAGCATGTGCAGGATGCCCAGCTGGGCCTGCGTGATCCCCAGCTCCTCAATGTCGATGGCCCTGCCAATGAGGTCCGTGAGGTTACGGATCGCATGGGGCATCGTATTGGCGAGTTCCTGGATGGGCTTGCTCACGGCTGCTGATCGATCAATGGTACAAATATGAGATAGTTGCCTTTGTCAACCATATTATCATCGCTTCCGGAACAATTGCGCGTCGCCGTTCGCGGAGGATGCCGCCAGCACGAAGCCCTGTTCCAGCTGCCTGGTGAGGTCCGCCGCGCAACTGTCGGGCTCGATCGCATTGGCCTTCCACCGCAGCACCAAGTCCACGTTCGCCCCGGTCTTTTCCGCATAGCCCGCCAGGCGCACGCACGGCATGTTGCTGGTGGAGAAGTTCCCGATGGCCTCGTGCGGCAAACGGTCCTTGTTCCACTGCTCCGGATTGAAGGGCGCCAACGCCGTGAAATGGTCCAGCACCACCACGCGCTCCGCGCCCATGCCCAGGTAGTTGGAGAAATTGCTGTGCATCCAATTGCTGCTGTGGTTCACAGGCAGCAGGACGGAACGATCTTCCAGTGCATTCTCGATCCCGAGGTATTCCGTCAGTTCCATTCCCAAGTGCGCAGAGGATCGGTATTGGATCCGGGTGTGGACGAGGTCGACCACCACCACTGCGAACACAGCAACGACCAAGGCCCACTTAGGAAGCGGAGCCACCGCAATCCATGTGGCCCAAAAGAACATTGCAAATAGCAACATGCGGGGGGATGCGCTGGTGCCGCCCGCCATGGCATCGGGGAGGATGAAGTAGCCCACCAGACCGGCCACAGCCAGCAGTGGCCAGAAGTCGATGCTGCTCACTTTGCTGTTCCGAAGAGCGATCACTCGCACGACCAACGCCGCGATACCCGCGAGGAAGATCGGCAGCGCCGTGAGCGCACACGCCAGGCTTTCGCCTTCATTACCCAAACCGTTCCACGCCCGTCCTTCACCGGCCCATTGCAGCAGATCACTGAAGGAGGCATGCACGGAGGCCACCTCCAAGGTGTTGTGCGTGGCCAGGTAGGCCACCGTGAGGTTCAGGGGCAGCGCAACGGCGATCGCGAAGGAAACGAGCATGGCCGGGATCAGTGCGCGGTCCGTGCGCCACTTCAGGATCGATGTCCAAGTGAGCAACGCGACGATCGTTGCAACGCCCAACACGAAGGTGAAGAGATGCGTGAAGTAGAGCAACGCCAGGACCGCCGCCAATGGCACCGTGCGCATCCGTCCGTTCTCCGTGCCGCGCCAAACCAAGGCCAACGCCACGAAGTAGAGCGGCAGGCTGAGCGAGAAGTTGAGGAAGCCGAGCCGCAACGCATAGTGCAACAGGAATGGCATCACCAGCAGGGCGACCCAAGTCCGGTGCGGTGCGATGGTGCGGATGAAGTAGCGGAACGCCCACGCCAGCCCGACGATCGCAAGTGAGAAGATGAACTTCTCCACCACCCACGCCGGGAAGACCAAGAGACCCAGCGCCATGATCGCGTGCCCCGTCCAATACGGCTCCGGGAAGGTGGACAGGTGGAAGAAGCCGCCCATGAACGCATCGCCGAGCAGCAGGTCCTTTACGATCCGTGCGCTGTACAAATGGCACGGCCCGTCCAGCGTAACGAACCAATGCGCCGCAAAGACCGGCAGCAAGTGGACGAGCACGAGCGCCCAGAAAAGCAACGGTTCCCAGGCGAGGCGCTTATTGCGGTCGGTGATCACGCGGCAAAGGAAGGAGACCCGGGTGAGATCGGGATCGCCACACCGCTGTTGGTAATTCACAAAGCACCGCTTGCCCGCACCAGCGCGCCCATCTACCTTGGTTAACGATTCACCCCCAATGCGCACCCTCTTCGCTCTTGTGATCGCTGCATGCTCCTCGTTAGCCGCTGCACAGCAGTGGACCTTGGACACGACCTTCAACGCTGGGGAGACTTTGAATACAGGACATGGACCCGATTACTACGTAACCCATATCCATGCTTACCCGGATGGAAGAGCATTGGTCGGTGGTCGGTTCAACAGCTATAATCATCAGGAGCATCATGGGCTCCTGCGCGTGTTGCCGGACGGGACGCCTGACCCCACCTTCGCCACTGCCCCTCTCACAGCACGAATAAATTGCTTCGCCGTTCAACCGGATGGAAAGATCTTGGTCGGAGGTATGTTCACTGCGTGGGGTGGGTATGCGCGCGGTGGGATCGTGCGCTTGCTTGCAGATGGTCATGTGGACACCACCTTCAGCCATTCAACGGGTGTGGGGTATGGCGGACTAGGACCAGGGTGGCGCGGCGCACGATGTATCGCTGTACAGGAGGATGGACGCATACTCGTAGGGGGACTATTCTTCACATACGATGGTGTACCACGCAATGGCCTGTTGCGATTATTAGCGAACGGCCTGCTCGATACGACTTTCGTCGTGGGTAGCGGAACTGGACCGCTTGGAGTTGGGAGTCTCATTTCCCTTGCCATTTCACAATCAGGAGAGATCCTTATCGGTGGCATGTTCGATTCCTACAATGGCACCGCCCGTGGCTTTGCTGCCATTTTGGATAGCACGGGTGGTTTGACCGCCGCTCTGGCCAACGGCTTTGATGCGCCTGTGTGGGTGGTTCGGAGCAATGCGGCGGGTTCATTTTTAGTGGGCGGTGAGTACGAAATGTTGAACGGGGAACCCGTTGAAAGCTTGGTGCGCTTGTATGCGGATGGCACGAGAGACACGAACTTCCTTCCAGACATCGTCCCCTTCCCCGTTGGAAGTCTTCTTCAGCAAGCCGATGGTCGTCTTCTTGTCGGCATGATGTACGACGATTACCAGCACTCAGTGGATGATGCTATTGTTCGTCTTCACGAGAACGGGATGCGTGATACTTCATTCCGATCGACAGACTTGTTCCGTGCCATGGGATATCCCACCGTATCCGCCCTCGCGTTCGATAGCACGGGTCGAGTTTGGGTCGGGGGCACATTCGACGGATGCCAAGGGATCGGAAAGAACGACCTCATACGACTTCTTCCCGATGGATCAGTGGATGCGAGCTTCAACCCAAGTCTATCCGCCAATGGCGTGGTCACGACACTTCACCCCACGCCAGAGGGCAAGGTCTATCTGATCGGAGATTTCAGCGGCTATGACGACTTCCGCACGCACGGCATTTGTCGCTTGTTAGGCACTGGTTCACTTGACACATCGTTTTCATTGACCCCTGGTCCCGCAGGAGGTTATATCTCTACCATGGCACTACAAACAGATGGAAAGCCCATCGTGATTGGCGCCTTTACAAAGATGAATGGCGTGGCACACAAATACATTGCTCGACTCAACACCGACGGCTCCTTGGATACTGCCTTCGCAACAGGTCTAGGGACCGACTATTCTGGACGTATCAACATGGTGGATCTATATGTCGATGGAAGAGTGTTGATCGTCGGTGATTTCGATTCGTATGATGGGGTAGCACAAAATGGAATTGCACGCCTCCATCCCGATGGCAGCCTTGATACCTCATTCGAACCAGGCAGCGGCCCTTGGGATATTTCAGGCTTCGAGGAACTGTTCGACATCCATGTTCTTCCTGACGATAGAACAGTTGTGGTGGGCAGGTTTTCAAGCTTCGATGGCCAACCTCGGCCTGGTGTGGTACTGCTCGAAGCGAACGGCAGCGTGAGTAGCACTTGGGCGCAGGTCAATGGCTTGAGCTGTAGTTCTTCTTCCTGCGGGGTAAGGGGAGTAACCCCGGCAGCGGATGATACCTACCTGCTCTGGGGTTCGTTCCACGCATATGGCGGGCTCCCGGTTCAAGGTTTTGCCCGCATCGATTTGAATGGCAGTTTGGACACATCTTTCTCCATCGGGAGTGGTGCCGACGGCTCTATCACATCGGTGAAAGTCCGCAACGATGGCCGTTACCTTGTGGCGGGTAGCTTCACTTCCTTCAACGGAACACCCACGGAAGATCTGGTCTGCCTCAATCCGGATGGTTCTGTTCATCAAACACTACCACCTGGGTTCGGTCCCGGCTATACATATTTGAATCCCGCCCTCAACTCTACTCCTTTCTTGCAGAACACGCATGAACTGCCCGACCAACGTGTTCTTGTTTGCGCGAGGTTCACCGAGTTCAGTGGGGTGCCGAAGCGCTACATCGCCCGCCTCAATAACGACTTCACCACGTCCGTGAGCAGCACCACCGCGCATGATACGCTCCTCCATCCCAACCCCACCAACGGCACCTTCACCGTGAACACCACCGGCCCGGCAACGATCACGGTGTACGATGTGAACGGACGGCTGGTGCTCAGCGAAACGATCACCGGCAACAACGTGCAACGCCCGGTCATCGATCTGAGTGGTCGCGAAGCTGGACTGTACGTTGTGAAGGTGAACGACGGCAAGCGGCAGCGCACCGCGCGGGTCGTGAAGCAGTGACCCGGACCGCCCGCTAACAAGAACGGCCTGTGATATCCCAGAGCGTTCTTGTTCAATGATCCCTTGCAACGCGATCGCCGGTCCATCCTGCGGTGGCGCTTGTCCTGCCTTTTCGGATCAGCTGATCTCCGCCGGCAGCGCATTGCGCTTCCATTGCCTGCGGTGCTTGATCTTCTGGATGATCAGGAGCATCACCGGCACCATGATCAGGGTGAGGAAGGTGGCGAAGAGCAGGCCGTAGATCACCGCCCAGCTGAGCGGGCCCCAGAAGATCACGTTGTCACCGCCCATGTGGATGTGCGGGTCGAGCTCGGTGAAGAGGGTGAGGAAGTTGAAGTTGAGCCCGATGGCCAGCGGCAACAGGCCCAGCACGGCGGTGAAGGCCGTGAGCAGCACCGGGCGCAAGCGCGTCTTGCCCGCGGTCACCAAGGCCTCGCGGCTTTCGGCAATGGGGATGATGCGGTCCTCCGGCAGGCCCAACTTCCGCGAACTGCGCAGGAAGAGCAGGCGCGCAAAATCCATGAGCACGATGGCGTTGTTCACCACCACGCCGATCAGCGAGATGATGCCCAGCATCGTCATCAGCACGATGAAGTCCATGCGGAACACCACCAGACCGAGGAAGACGCCGATGGTGCTGAAGAGCACCGTGCTCATCACCACCATGGGATAGCTGATGCTGTTGAACTGCGCGACGATGATGAGGAACACCACGAAGATGGCAACGAGAAATGCCATCATCAGGAAGCCCATGTCCTTGGCCTGGTCCTCTTGCTCCCCGGTGAACTTCAGCGTGTAGTCCTTGCCAACGGAAAAGCCGCTGCCGAGCTGGTCCTTGATCTGCTGCACCACTTCGTTCCCGTTGTAGCCGCTGATGATGTTGGAGCTGACGGTCACCACGCGGTCCAGGTCCTTGCGCTTGATGGCGCTGAAGGTGCTGGTGCGCTCGGCGTGCGCCACCGCGCTGATGGGCACACCCAGCGGTTCGAGCCCGAAAAAGCCGACCAGCAGCAAGCCCAGCACCCACCAGCCGGTCAGGAACGTGGCACGGTCACGAATGGCGGACTTGGGCAGCTGGAGCTGCGACATGTCGTAGTCTTTAGGAATGTCTTCACGAAAAAACCACATCAGTGCGAGCAGCGTCGCAGCAACCGACACCAAATTGACCGGCACCATGACAGCCGCGTAACGGCCAAAACCAATGTCAAAATAGTCGGCCGAAACAATGTTGACCAGGTTTGACACCACCAGCGGCAAGCTGGCGGTGTCGGCAATGAAGCCTGCAGCCATGACAAACGCCAGCGTCGACTTGGCCGAGAAACGCAACTCGAGCAGCATGGCAATGACGATCGGCGTGAGAATGAGCGCGGCGCCATCGTTCGCAAACAGGGCCGCCACGGCGGCGCCCAGCAGGATCAGCAAGACAAACAACTTGCGTCCGCTGCCACCGCCCCAGCGCGCCACATGCAGTGCGGCCCACTTGAAAAAACCGGCCTTGTCCAAAAGCAAGCTGATGATGATCACGGCGATAAAGGTGCCAGTAGCATTCCAGACGATGTTCCAGACAACCGGAATATCAGCCAACTTAATCACGCCAGCCAGTAACGCGACCCCCGCGCCCATGGTGGCGCTCCAGCCAATCCCGAGGCCGCGCGGCTGCCAGATCACGAGAATCAAGGTGGCCAGGAAAATGGTGAAAGCGAGAAGCACTGGGAAATCTTTCTATTTTTTGTTTTGTGGCAACGAAACGGCTTGAGACTTCACAGTCGCAAAACGCATCGGGCTACGCCTTGGACAGGTCTCGGGCCGTGCGTTGCAGCAGGGTCTTTTCCAGCTTCTCGGGCGGCAGGCTGATCAGCAGATCAAGTCGCCGCTTGAGCGCGAGCATCGTCTGGCGAAAGGCTT
>OFQV01000341.1_pt1 | contig 12634 bp, 14 predicted proteins | sample 1542971 | NCBI WGS metagenome assembly OFQV01 (sample SAMN07774229, study PRJEB24372) | wastewater metagenome | isolation source: WWTP Cannobio (Effluent) | place: Italy: Cannobio | collected 2016-01
GAGATTGCGCCAAGCGCATCCGAGCAGAGATGATGCCCGCGAAGCCGCCGACGCCCTCGACGCGAAGGACGCGAGGATCAAGGAACTAGAGGGGGCGTTGCGGGAGATTGCCAGAGGGATGCGCGGAGGACAGATCATGTATGCGAGTGAGTGTTGGGCTATCGCCCGCGAGGCCCTCAAATGACCCCCGAACAGGAAGGTGCGCTTGTCAGCATGGCGAGGCCGCTTGGCGCCACAAATGCGAGCCGCGATGCCATCCGCCTCTCCATCCGCGCAGCCGTAGCGGCAGAGCGCGAGAGGGCGGCGGGAATTGCTGACGACATGGCGCACGGCTATTCGCACGGGCTGACCCGCGAAGAATACGAAGTGCTGACCGACTGCGCCGACGCGATCAGGAGGGGCGAGTAGTTGAAGCCCTCCCGCGTCCACCGCATCGGCCCGCCGATCCGCCCGCGCCACGAGCCCGCGCCCGACTACCTCGGCGACGGCCGCGCCTGTGCGCGCGTGCAGCTGCTCCGCGATGGGCGCGTGGTAATCGATGGCAAGCGCGGCGGCGTCACGCTCGACGAGGAGCACGGCAGGGAAGTCGTCGCGATGTTCAAGCGCCTGGGCGTGAGGGAGCGCGGGTAGTGCCCCGCCGCGCCGCCCCGATCACCGTCGAGCGGGTGCAGGTAGTATGGTTTCACGACAATGGACACGCCCGCGAGCGTGAGCCGCACGTCGCGCGCCAGGACTAGCGACAGGGGCCCCTGCCCGCGGGCTTCTAGGCTCACGGGTCGGAATCCGGCACCAGCCCCGCGGCGAGGTTGAGCTCGTGCGCTCGCCACTCCCGGCCCCATTGCGAGTGCCAGAGCCGGCGCACCTCGGCCTTGACGCCCTCCCACCCGAGGCCCGTGCGCTTTTTCACGTTCGGCAGGAAGAAGATGGCGCCGGTCGAGTCCTCGATCTTCTCGCGCGTGGCGGCGTCCATGAATGGCTTGAACTTCCGCAGGAAGTCATCGTCGGGCGGGTCGTTGTCGCCGACATCCCACGGGGCGGTTCCGGGGAGCCAGTCCACCCACGGGCGGGGCTTGGCGCGTTCTGCCCATTCGGCGACCAGGAGCGCGTAGGCTTCCTGCACGGTGACGGAGCGGCCGGCGAAGGTGGTCATCGCCTGGGTGTTCGGGATCTTGCCGTCGATGCGGTCGGCTTCCGCGAGCAGGACGCCGGCAGCTTGGCGAAGGGTTTGCGAGGTGGTCGTCATGAGTTTGTCCTTTGCTTCATTTGTTTGTAGGCGTACGCGAGCATCGTCCCGATGCGGTCGCGCTTCTGTGGGCGCCCGGCGCCCCGTTTGCGGCTTAACACGCCGCCCCCGGCCCGCCTGTTGGCGTAGAAGTAAGGGGCGGTATCGGTCCACTTATCCGGCCGACTGGCATCAATCGACCACGGCGGCGAGGCAATGTTGTTCTGGCTCATCGGACGAAAGCGCGGGCGCGGTTGTCCTTGGACTGCGAGCCGAGGCTCGATCCGAGGAAAAATCCGGTGATTGAGCCGAGCGCCCCGGTGACGATCGCCGTCACCAGCAGCGTCTTGATGTCGTCCGAAAAGGGCTGCCCGCCCACGCCGAACAGCACGGCGACGGCGACCATGTAGACGAGCGGCAGGATCGCCAGGGCGATGATGATGGCCGGGTTCTTCCACCACGGCACTTGATCCGGCGAATAGGCAGACTTGCGGGCTTCCACGATCCCCCCGCCCACCTCGAACAGTTCCGGCCATTCCTGCGCGACGGCCACGGTGGCGGCCTTCACCGCCTCCGGGTCCGCGGCCATCTTTTCGACGGCGGCCTGCAGGTTGGGAGAACTCGTCGCCGTGGTGATCGCCTCGGCCAGCACTTTGCCGGCGGCGAGGTTCCGGCTTGCGACCTCCGAGCCGCTGCCGAACTTCTCGGCCAGTTGCGGCAGGAACTGCGCGGCGACTTGGAGCAGGGGAAGGATGAGGGGTGCCATAGGTGCCTCCGTCACGGCATCGCCGTAGTGTTCGGATTCCAGCGAATCCGGGTTGAAGAATGCCCCGCCGCGTTCCTGATAGCGTGCCTTCGCCTGCGCCATCGTGAGCACCGGCTGGCCGTAGGGGCTGCCCGGCAGGCTTGCCCATTCCCGGCAGCACTTGGCGATGGCGTCATCGAATCGGCCGGCGATCACGTCCGCCAGCGCCTTGCGCCGGTAGATCAGCGCCACCATCGCCTCGTCCTGGCACTCCGGGCTGAAATCGGGGAAGCCATACCCGGCGAGACTGTCCCACGTCCCCGCAAGGAACTGGCCGCGCCCGGCTGCCGTGCTGGTGATGCCCGCTGCCGTCACCTTGCGGCGCGGATGCCGCCACGGCGGCGCATCGAACTTGCCGCCCCCGTATAGGGTCCGGTAGCGATCCGGGTCGTCCGCGTGCGGGCCGTGCTCGCCTAGATCGATGACGGCAAGGAACGCCCGCACGTTGCCGTGCGATAGGGCGTCCTGAAGGCCGGCGCGGTTCACTTGTCCGCCTTCCCCTTCAACTCGTGCCAGATCTGATCCAGCCGGTCGGCCATTTCGGCCCGCATTTCCTTGATGCTGGCGGTCACGCCATCCGTCGCACGGTCCCAATCGATCTTCCGCACGTACTCACGCGGCAGATTCTTTTCCAGCGTGGCGAAATCCTCGCGCATCTTCTGTAGCGCGTCCCACATGGTCTTCATCCACCATCCGCCACCCGTACCGATCACGAGCAGGAGCAGGTCCAAAAGCCTCACTTGATCCACCTTTCAGGCCCTTTCATTGTTTCGCGCTTGTGGGGCTGTTGTGATAGTTGTGCCGTGCGCAAGTCAGTTAGAACACTCGGTATCTGTATGTGTATGAAAACCGCGTTGCGCTCGTTGAAACCGCGTAGTAGTTGAATTCCACCCGATCCGGGCTTGTCGTCGTGTGCGACTGCGCCGCCCCGCCGGGGGCGTTCACGCCGGACGGGCACATGACCCCGTTAAGCTGCGTCGCGGCGCCCATGTCCGATGGCACCGGCAGGGATAGCCGGAACGTGGTCAGCGCATTCGCAGAAGTGGCCGTCAGGTCAACATCGCCGTAGACCGTGACGACATCGCCCGTGCGCGTCCACGTCGCTTCGTACGGCGAGACGGTCGTGATGTTCGTCACGGTGTACCCGGTGGGCGTATACGCGCCCTTGGGCGTGCTGTTGCCCGTCCCGTTGTCGCTCCACAGTTCCCCGCTGGTGCCGATGTTGTCCTCGGTGATCACCGCGCCCGCGGTGGACGAATCCAGGTAGATCAGCGTGTCGCACCCTTGCGCCTTGTTGCCCTTGAAGATCACCGATTCCACGGTGCCGGACCCGCCGTACACGGCATAGCCGTAGTTCGCCGTCGTGTAGCCGCCCACGCTTTCATTGACCATCAGCACCATGTTGTCGCGCACGATGGACTGCATTTCGGTGCCGCTGCCGTTGGACCCGGCTTCAAGCCGAACGCCGATGAAAGTGGTTCCAGCCGTTGGCGTGCGCTGGTCCCCGTAGATCAGGTTGTCCCCGATCACGAACTGCACCATTTCGATTACGTGGATGCCGTAGCGGCCGACGTTGAAGTGATTGCCGACGATGTCCAGATACGGCTTTCCTGCCGTGATCGTGGTTTCTGCCTTGATCCCGTCGAGGCATGACTGGAACGTGTTTCTGTTGAAGTGGACGCCCTCAACGTCAACGCAATACACGCCGGTTTCCACGTAGTGGAAGACACAATCCCGGATCTTGACATCCGTGCCGTAACTGCTCCCGCCGTCGATGTAGATCCCGTAGGAGCCGCTTGCGATCGTGCCGCTTTCGAGCCCGTAAACCGTGACATTCTCGATCACGCCGTAGCCGGGGGAGGCGAGGTCGATCCCCTTGGCGAATGCGGCAGAAGACGACGACGCCGAGATTTCCACGTCCGAGATCAGGCAGGCGGGGAGCGCCGCCCCGCCGCCCACCACGGTCCACGTCCCCTTGATGGCAGACCCGGCGCCGGAATTGTTGGAACGAAGGCCCAGGTGCTGGATCGTCAACTTTTCGTTTTCCAGCGTGTTCAGGTTGCCGGTATGCACGATCCCGTTGATCGCGCCATCGACCTTGATGATCGAGGCGGAAGACCCGTCCCCGAAAAGCGTGAAGTCCCCGGCGATTGTCAGCGCGGTCGTGATCCGGTACGTACCACGCGGGAAATAGACGCGGCGCATCGCATTGGTGGCCGCATCGGTCAGCGCGTTGCTGATCGCCGTCGTGTCATCGGTGCTGCCATCGCCAAGAGCGCCGTACTGGCGCACGTTGATGTACGACGGGTTGCAGACAAGTTCCCGCGTTGCCTTGAGGCGTGCAGCTTCGATAAAGGAAATCGTGCTGCCGGCCGCGCCGGTAACGGACGTGTACCACACATGCGCGCCGGTCGCCCCGTTGTGGTTGTAGGCTGTTGGAAGCCCGGTGGATATCCGCTTCCAGTTCGATCCGTCGTAGTACGCATTCGCAACGGTCGAAAACAGGGAAGTAAAGCCCACGGTCCCCGCCCCCATGAACAACATGGGCAGGGACGATGACTGCCCTGACGGCGGCGCGGCGCCCACGCCGACATGACCCGTTGGCCGGTACACGCCGCCGGGAACGGGCGTCCATTGCCCGGCGAGCGTGCCCATGTCAAGGCCCTTCCAGAACCGGAACAGCCAGTCATCGAACCGGCCGTCGCGGACCTTCGGGGGCGGCGGGTAGGATGAGGCGGTCATTTGCGGGAATCCCCGGCATGGCCTATTCTGGCCGGCATGACCGAAGACCAAACGCTACGGATCATCATCGGCGGGGCCATACTGGCCGTCGTGGGCGTCTTTCGGGAGCCGATCATGCGGTGGCTGTATCGCATCGGGTATCGTGATTGGCGTGACCCTCAGCGGGACACCCCCCCCGAAGACAAGTAGTCCCCGCCGGCGATCGCTGCCGGGCCGGACAGGTACTTGCGGATGGCGTTGGCGACCGCCGGGGCGGCTTCTGGCCGGTTGGCGAGCAGGGCAACGAGGAAGTTCTGGACGGGCGGCGCATAGGCCGCAGCGCCGGCCGCAAGCCCCAAGGGAATCGCCGGATTGATCGCGCCCGATGCCAGCGCCCCGGCCCCGTACGCAAGCCGGGTTGCCGTGCCGGAATCGGGCACCTTGTTGGAAAGGCGTTTCTTCCCGACCGCCGATAGATCCTGCATCAGCGCGTCGCCTTCCGCGAATCGCGCCTTGTCCTTCGACCTGTCCATCGCCTTCACGGCGGACTGAAGTTGCGCTGGGCTGAATGCGCCTTCCTCCGCACCAAGCGACCCCGCGGCGCGTTGCAGCCGCTTGAAGTTCGCCCAGGCGAAGTCCGCATTCTTCAGGGCCGCCACGTTGGCCGGCGGATTGGTCGCCGTCACGTGGTCTTTCAGTTCCTGGAAAGCCTGCTTGATCGCCGTCCCAAGCTGCTGTTGGTAGGCATCCGTGCTCTTTTCGTACTTGCCGGCGATGTCACGCAGCGACATCCACGCATCCTTGAGATTCTGGCCGGACAACAGGCCATTGGGCGCCACCCGCCCGTCGATCTCCCGAGACAGGATGTTGTCGAACTGCCGCGCTTCCTCGGCCGGCAAGCTCTTGACCATGCCGCGAAGCCGCGCCATGCGGGCGACGAATCCGTCATCGAGCACATCCACGGCCATCTTCGGCAGTACCTCGTCGTACGCCTTGCCGATGCGCCTGGAGAGTTCGCCCACCGCATCGCCCCCGTCCAGCCCCTTCACGGAATCCCCGATGGGCTTCGCGGCGCGGTCGAACGCCGCCTCACGGAAATCGTCCGTGGCGCGGGTGCGGGCGGCGCGGATCGCATCGCCCAGGATCGGGACGGATTGCAGCTTTTCTTCGGCCGCGTTCGCCGCCCCGCCCAGGGTCTGCCCGATGGTGGGCCGCACGCCTTCGGCCCGCAGCGCCGCCATTTCCGCATCCGTCGATGCCTTGGGCGAAACGATGCGGCCGAGCGCCCCGGCCACCGGGGCTAGGGCAGCACCGCCAGCGGCCCCCATGAATACCTGCTTCGCCTTTTCAGCGAGGAAGTCATCGCCGCCATCGACTACCGGGTTCAGCGCACCGGAAACGGCTCCCTGCCCCGCCCCGCGGGCAATCGTCCCGCCAAGGGTGCGGGCCGCCCCGCCGGCAAGGCCCGCCGGCAGGGTGATCGCAACGCCGCCGGCCATCCGCATCGGATCGAATCCCGTACTGCCCTCGGCCGCCCGCGCCGCCTGGTACTTGGCCTCCGTGTCCGCGATGGACTTGTTGACCGCATCGCCCTGCCCGAGCGCATTGGCGGCGATCTGGAAGGCCGCCACGCCGGGATCGGCTGCGCCCATCGCAAGGCGGCCGACAGCCGAGCCGCGGATGCCGCCACCCGTACCCGCCATCCAGTCAGGGAACTTGGCCGCGAAGCGTTCGGCCCAGGTCAATTCCTCCGGGGCGCCCAGGGGCTTCGGGGCTGCCTGCTGTGCCGGCGCCGGCGCGAATTCCTCCCACGGCCCGCCCGCTGTGGCTGCCGCCATTCCGCCCGCGTATTCCTCCCATGGCATCGCCATTAGCGCACCTTCCGCCACGATGACTGTTGCCCCGGATCGCCGCCCGTGAAGACGTATCCGTTACGGATCGTTCCGACCGGGGGCGGGGCCTTGGCTGGCGCCGCACCGCCAGAAGGCGCCCCGGAAGCGGCAGCCGGGCGCGACTGGATACCGGCGTACTTCTCATTGATCTGCCGGATCGTGTCCATCGCCGCCATCTTCAGTTCGGCGGGAATCGTGGGGTCGCCAATTTGGCCGGCCATTTCCTTGTAGAGCTGCACGTCCTTGTCCGACTGCGGGCCGCTCATCTTCGGCATCTTCGAGACGAGCGTCCCCTGTAGCGCCTTGAGGGAGGCCGCCGCCTTGGCCCCTTCGGTGCTGATCCCGAACAAACGCGCCCCCTGGTCAATCGCCGCGCCTGCATAGCTGCCCGTTGACTTCTCGATGAGCGGCGCGGCCATTTCGAGGATTGAGAGAACGTCCTGCGCGTCCGTCACTTTCTGGCTCGCGCCGGGCAAGTCCTCAAGTTGCCCCTCACTCGTCCACCGCTTACCGGCCGGGGCCTTCCCGTAATACTTTTCCAGCACGATCTGCGGCACCCCCTGGAGGCTTCCGAAGCCCTGGAACCCCGCATCCGTCGCCGTCTGCGCCGGCCCGGCCGCCCGCATCTTGCGGCGCTCGCGCAGTAGCGCCGTCTGTTCCGCCTGGTGCTCGAGATCGGACCGCGCCCGGTCCAGTTCCAGCGCTTGCTTCGTCGCCCGCATCGATCCTTCGCGGTCGTATCCCAGGATCACCTTGACCTGTTCGCCATCCGGGCCGTTCACCACGGCATGGCGGCCATCGCGGGTGTAGACGCCCCTTCCGACGCCGGGGATGTCGATTCCGGGGCGCGTGTAGTCCAGCGGGATCGCCCGCGCATCTTCCTCGCCCAAGTCCGTCACGCCCCCGCCGCCCACGCCAAGCACGCGCATACGGCGGCGCTGCGGCGCGGCGGGCTGCGTTGCCACCATCCCGCCCGTCTGCGCCATCGTGTCCACCACGTCAGGCGGCAGTTGCCCGCCCTGCACCATCGCCCGCAGCGCGTTGATGTCTTCGGGCCTTTCGAATCGGATAGACATTGCCGGCCCCCTGTCAGGTGAAGAATCGGTCGTACCAGGCCCGATTGCCTTGATCGCCCTGGAAGTAGGCGTCCGCGTTCTGCCGGCGCCTGTTCGTCACGGCGTTGAACCAGTTGGTCGAGTTCGTGGCATCGGCGCTGCGCGAATCCAGCGAAAGCCGCCCGCGATCGATCCCCAGGCGCCCCATGCCCAAGCCGAAATCCTGATCGCCACGGCGGCGATTGTTCGCGTTCGCCGTCTGACCGAGGGAGAAATCGTTGGCGTTGCGCGTGGCCGTGTTGGCGTTCGCCTGCGTCCCCAGGTCGTACTGCTGCTCTTGCCCGAGCAGCCGGCCCATGCGGTCCACCTGATTGCCGTACTCCTGCGAGGCGTAGCCGCTGCCCAGGCGCGTGAGTTCCGCCAGCACGTTGCCGCTGCCGCGCATGCGCGAGCCGGATCGCTGCGCCGCTTGCAAGCCCTGATCGACGGCGAAGCGATAGCCCGGCGATTCGGTGAAGCTGCCGGGGTTGTCGAGGAGCGCCCGCAGGCGTTCCTGATAGTCGTTGACGGCGGCCATGGTCTACCTCCCTTGCAACAGGCGCATCAGGTAATTGCGGGTGGCGGAATCGATGCCCTGATCGCGCCCCATCCCGCCGGAGGCCATGCCGAACCCGCCGCCGCCCTGCGCCATCCACGGCGGGGCTTCAGCCGAGCCGCCGGAAAAGTCCGGCATCTTGCGGCCGAGCAGTTCGCGGAACATGTTGGCGCGGGCGTCGAATTGGCGGTTGGTGTCCTCGCGGCCCAAGTCGAAGCGGCGCCGCTCCTCGTTAGGCCCGTTCGCCGTCAACGCCTGCGCGTATCGGCTGCGAACGTCCGCCTGTTCCTGCGGAGTGCGGGCGTTGGCGAAAAGCGCCATGTAGGCGTTCGTGGTCGGATCGTTCGTCATGGTCGTCATGCTCCCCCTGGAAACTTCCTGCCTGAAAGCGGGCCGCGCACGGGGGAAGACGTTTCCCCATTGGTCGGTGGGGTCGTCGTTCGGATTGCTCGTGTCGTACCGCATGTCGCTGCCCTCCTATCGCGTGATTTCGCTTTCCAATGCCTCGAAGATGGGCGAGGAATTCCCGGTGTGCCGAATCTCGATGGACCGCCTGCGGAACGATCCGCAACGCCGCACCTGCGGATCTTCGCTGTCCAGGTAGATCGGCCTGTACGCGCTCGCCGTGGCGTAGTCGTCATCGGACCACCTGACCATCGCCCAATCTGGAACCCGCGTGCCGACGATGGTGATGTTCGGCATTTTCTTGCGTTCCATCGTCCCCAGGTCCAGCTTGGGCGTGCGGATGATGAAGTCGATTCCATTGCCGTCGTCCGTGAATAGCGCATCGTCCAGCGCGTACAACTTGCCGGTGGATTCGTGCAGCATCAGGACGGTTCCGGCGAAGCTGATCGCGCCAACGAACGGCCAGCGGCGAGGCACCGTGTAGGTCGCATAGATGGCCGATGCGGTCGTGGCGGGCGTCAGGGGGTTGCCATAGACCTTGAACGAAAATGAAGTCGTGCTGATCGCCCGGCATTGCTTCAGCCCGTTGTATTCGGACTGGCTGGCGCCGGAAATGACGACCCACGCGCCATCGCTGACAGGAAACGTATTCTGCGTGACGACCGTCGCCGTGTTCCCGCTGCGCGTGATCGAATCGACGGTATCGAGCGGGGCGCCCTCGCCAGCGCCCGAGATCGCCGCGCTCCATTCGTACCACAGGCCCGTCGTCGCATCGAAGGCCAGCGTGATCCCGCTGGCGTCACCCGCCGCAAGCGTCGGCGCCAGCGTCAGAATGTAGAGCGCGTGCCCTTCGATCTTGAGACAGAATCCGTAGACGTTGGTGAGAGCGTCGTCATCGAGGATGCGGTCAATGTCAGGCGTGGACACCTTGCGCGATTCCAGCCCCGTCAGGACATGCACGCCGCGCCCCTTCACCTTCGTCTGCGAAAGCCAGAAGGTCATGTCATCGATGGACGCGATGGACCACCCGGACGCGCAGCCGATCTGCAAGGCGCGGGAATCGACGGGGGAAAAGGGCGAGCCCGTAGCGTTCCCCGCGTCATAGAAGAATTCCGTTGACCATTCCTTGAACGCGCACAGGTAGCCGTTGGACACGGCAAGGCCCATGCCGCGTGACGAATCATTCTGCGCGACGAGGAAATCCAGCGCACCCCATGAAGTCGGATCGTCGCTTGCGGAATTCCAGATCGTGCCGGACGTGTCCATCACCACGAAATAGCCATTCAGGTAGCCGATGCCCGGCACGGTGCCGCCCTGGCCCTGCGCCGTGATCGTCCCGGTGGCTGGAGTGGAGGGCGAGCCGCCGACCGTGAAGGTGAAACTGGCGGGCGTCGTAGTGGACGGGTCCGTAACGATGATCGTGCCGGTGGCTGGGGTTTCAGGCGTTTCGGTCAGCGTGATCGTGTAGGTGCAAGTCGTCGCTCCGGTATTCGTGACCGTGAAAGTCCCGTTGTAATTGACCGGCGATGCTCCGGCAATCGTCACGGAACTGCCGGTCGAAATTTTCCGGTTTGTGGTCAGCGTGGCCGTCGTACCTGATGCCGTGATGCTGGTAACAGTCGGCTTCGTGTTCCGGTAGTAAGTCACCGAATATCCGGCGCTGAAGTAGACAGCCCACCCCGGCACGACGAACTCGAAATAGGACGCCGTCCGATTCTGCACGGTGTACGGGCCGGAAATGCCAAAGTATTCCAATCCGGTCAGCGTGATCGTGTCGCCATTCTGCAATTCGTTCGCGCTGAATGAACGGAACACCGTGCGGTCGCCGCCCGCCGTGTTGTCGATCCCGAGCGCCGAATCGGTCAGCGAGTTGATCGTGATCGTGCCGGTGGCCGGGGAACTGATGGACGATGAAGTCGAAACGGTAAAGGTAAAGGTCGTAGTGCCAGTCACCGTGATTGACTTGGAGCCGTTGTATTCGGACTGGTTCGCGCCGCTGATCGTGTAGGTGCCCGTCGAAAGACCATGCGCCCCCGATACCGTCGTCGCGGTCGCCGTGGTGCTCGTGCGCGTGATCGTGATGGGGATTTCACGCGCAGGCGTGTAGACGCCAGGCGTCACCGCCGTGATCGTCTGCGACCCGTTGTAGGCCGTCTCCACAGCCCCCGCAATCGTCACCGATTCGCCCGCCTGAAACGGCACGTCCGCCGCAATCGTCGCCGTCGCGGTCGTCCCGCTTCGCGTAAGCGACGCCACGGCATAGGTTTCCGATCCCATCGTGCCGCCGTAGGTGACGGCCGAAACCGTCCCGGCGCGGTTCATCGTCCACGCCTGCGAACGATTCTTGAACATCATGCGCGGCGTGGCCGCCCCGCTTCCCGTATTGGCAGCAGAGAAAAGCAGGTCCGCATTCGTGGGCGAAAGGCTCGTCGCACTCGGCGCCGATACGATGGTCGAAACCGTCCCCGAATGGATGTAGTCATCCACGATGGCGCGGACGCCATTCCAGTTGTGGATCAGTTGCCCGTTGCCGCTTCGGATCGTCCCCAGGCTCACCATGCCCGGACGCTTCCTGATGTGAACCACGCCCTCGCCCTTCACCTCCGCGATGCCGTTCACGATCCGCCCATCGCGGGGCCTGCCGGACGAGTCGTCCCGCGGGTCGTTCTGCCCGTCCCGCGATTCGACCCCGATGGCAAGCGGAATGCGCATCGCCTAGTGATCCCCTGAAAGGATGTTCGCCCGGCGCGGCGCGAACATGACGCCAAGTTCCGTCACCGTCTGCGTGGGCTGCGCGTACTTGTTCGCCCGCTTGATCCCGGCCAGCGATTCATTGGCAGCCTTCAGCACCGAAGGCGGAACCGGCGCCCCGTATTCCGGCGCGATCTCGATGGCGAGGTTGTGCGTCAGCGCCCGTTCCCACCCCGGCGGCAGGGAAAGCGTCGTGGACGTGGACGCAAGCGACGAGGCGATGACGCGGGTCAGCAGCTTCATCGTGCGCGTGGCGTCCGGCACCGGATACACGATCACCGTAGCATTGGACATCGACGGCCGGAACAGAAACCGATCCGGCCAGTTAGATTGCGTCGTCTTCGCCGGCAGCGCCGCGTACTCGTCCTCGCTGATCGGCCACACTTCGTACGAATTGCCGCCGTCCACGATCCACGCCCGTTCGATTGCCACCGGGCGCGTGGTGGTCAGCGTGCCGGACGGCCCCACCGTGTAGGAGGCGGTAGCCGCTGACAGCGTGAGCGATTCCTCCTGCCGGGCGTAGCAAAGCAGCCGCTCGTTGCGCCACGAATCCAGAAGCGCATTCAGCGCCTCGAGGCAATCCGCGTACTCGTCGTCCGTGGGCGTCTCGCCCGCGCCGATCTGCCCGAGAAGCCGCAGCGACCGCTCGATGACCGTGCCGGCGGTTGCCATTTACGCCCCCCGGTTGGCCGGCGGACGCCCGCGGCGCTTGGGCAGGTGCAGCGTGGCGGGTGCGTCCTGAACGGGCTGGACGGCCGGTTCCGCAGGCGCCTGGACGGAATCCCGGCGCTTCCATCCGTCTTTTTCCAGCCGCTTCACTTCGTCTTCGGAATAGGCGACGTGGACGCCGTGCAGATCGTGACGCAGGTACGTGATGCTCATCGGCGCACCGTGCGGAACGCGACATCGAAGGCGATATTGCCGACCGACGCGACCGATCCCTGCACCACGCGGATGCCGGTTCCGGGTTTCACCACGATGCCGCCCTCGCCCGAGATCCCGCCGCGCGCCATGTCGTAATCGCGCACGTAGGCCGCCGCGTTCGTCTCCTCCGTGAAGATCGAGCGGAAGGACAGAACGTCCCCGGCCGTTGCACCGCCGGATGGCGTCAGGCGGGCCGAGATGGACGATTCCACCGGACCCTCCCAATCGTGGGGGCTGAACATGCAGGCCGTGAGGGACGTGCCG
>OFQV01000342.1_pt1 | contig 12605 bp, 26 predicted proteins | sample 1542971 | NCBI WGS metagenome assembly OFQV01 (sample SAMN07774229, study PRJEB24372) | wastewater metagenome | isolation source: WWTP Cannobio (Effluent) | place: Italy: Cannobio | collected 2016-01
GGCCGCGCCTCCGCTTTCTTCTCAGCGCGCTTTTTCCGCATCAGAATTTTATTGCGCTCTCTAGCTAATTCCTCATTTGTGATGCGCCAGCGGATCGACTGCACCAGCTTTTTCTGGCAGCGAACAATGCTGGCAACAAGCTCAGAACTAGCGTCGGGGCATGTTTCGAGCAGGCGCTTGATACGGGCATGAGCGCTCATCCATGCACCGCCTTCAGCTCTGCCTCTTTCTCATCATATAGAGGCGCGAGAGCTTCCCAATCAGCTTCAGCGTAAAACGTCCGCAAGTGCTGAAGCATTTCTAGATTGAGCGCCCCGGTTATATGCTGGCGGGCTTCTGCTGTTTCGTCGTCTGGGATTTTGGTGGCATCCGTTTCAGGGATGTCTGGAAGTTCAAGCGCAGCCGGTTCCGGCGTGATGTCGCGCATCGGCAATTCTGCTTCCACGTCTTCGCGGATCGCCAGCCCCTTCGTCACGTCGGAAGCGCCGTCTTTCTGAGCATTTCCTAGCGCACGCCATGCCAGCATTCGATCTGGGTATTTGAACCATGGGCTATCGTTAGGCTTTTCTTCCCATTTGCCATCCCACTGTTTTTTGACAGTCGGCTTTTCATCCCATAGCCGCGCCTTTTTCGCCTGAGCAACAGAAAACGTCCGCGTTATTTTCTTCCCGTTCGGGCGCGTGATCGTGCAAGTTGCTGCCATCTGATCACCGCTGCCAGTTATCGTTTGCTCGATGTCAAACCCATTCGACCAGAGCAGCGCCGTTAACAGGTCGCCATACATGACGCACTTGCCATTGATCACAGCAATACTTTGCACAGCCTGGATGGGCGGAACGCCGCACTCAAGCCCCTGCATGATCGCCATCGTCGCCTTGGCGTGCTTCTGCTGCTCTGAGTCCTTCCTATCGCCTTTCCATAGGCCACTCGCAACGACCATACTTGCAAGGCGCTGAACATCTTCAAAGCTCTGCGGCACGATCCCCATGGGGCGGCTGCCGCTGCGCAATGTCGTTATGTTGCTCATGCCGCCACCTGCTGCGTTGAGTATTCAACTCCAGCCAGCGGCACGCCTGCTTTGCACGCCCGGTCAGCTAGCTTCTGCACGAGGTCGCGCAATTCCGGGTGATCCTTAAGCGCCACCAGCGCCTTATCGAAATCGGTCACGGTCGCGACCTTCACCGTGCGCAGAGACACCCTTTTGCCGAGCGCACCACCAGCCTGCACCTTTACCTGTTCGGCCGGCTTCGGCGGTGGCGGGGCTGGCGTTGCGTCAAGTATTTCTTCGAGCGTGGTCTGTTTGGTGACAGCTTCGGCCTCGGCCTTGGCGCGCAACGCCGCTTGCTGCTTTTCCCACTCCGCCCGTTCCTTGGCCGCCTTTTCATCAGCAATCTTCTGCAACCGTGCGCGTTCGGCGTTTTGGAATACTGTGATTGCCGACAACAGGCGCTTGACCGCATTATCAGCATCATCAATTTTCGGCTTGTACTTAGCATCGACCGCGCGGCCTGCCGCAAGGTGCGGTTCCTTCTCAGCCTTGTGCGTGGCTTCCGCCTTCTTTTTCAGGTCACGCAAATTCGCGACCTTGTTCGATGCTATGTCAGCATCTACTTGCGTTTTGATGGTGCCGGCCTTCTGCAAAAAGGCGTCGGCCGCTGCCACTTCAAGCGGGATAAGTTCTACCGGCTCTGACGGCGGATTGTTGTCGCCCATCGGCGGCGCCGTTACCGGCGGCGCATCCCCAGGCCAAGAGCCATCCTTAAACGCTTGCTGAGCAGCAGCTTTCGAAACCGGCTCGTCCGCTACCCATGTCCAGACATCAAGCGGGTCTACCATCTCTCCCGCAACGCGGGCAACTTGCTCGCCGCTGTCCTTTTTTGTCCAGATAGCCACAGGCAACCACGGCCCGCCCTTCCCGGCGCGTTTGCGGTAATACCCAGATTGCGGGTGGTCGGCGCTGATCGCCATTTTGTTGCCCGCCAGCGCTTCGCGCCAATAATGAAATTCGTCACCCATTAGACTAGCTCCCGCTGCATGTGGCCGTATCCGAGCGTGTCAGCGCGGTCAGCAGCTAGGCCACGCTCATAAATCGCCGTTTCTATTTCGACGGCGCAATCGCTTTCGATGTGGCGCCAGATTTCGATATGCAGCGATTTGTTCTGGTGCATCCCGCCCGTTTCGCACGGGATCATTCGACAGATCAGCGTTTTTCCGCTGCGCTTACGGCCCTCGATCTGGACACGAGCGACATACCAGTCGCCATCTGGATTGATCGCGATATCAGCCACGCCTTCAATTTCTGCGATCTGAAATCCATCGGTGTGCAGAAGCGGAAATGTGAACGGGAAATCCATAACGCCCTCGCTGGGTGAGAGCGGCGGACCATCATTCCCCAATGCGGTCCGCCGCTCGTTTGTCCGCCACTGCCAGCGCTACCGCCGGTGCCCCTCTATCAGTGACGGACTGACTAAATCCGTTGTGACCGGCGCCCGTTCTCAGGCTGGGGAACCTGAGGGAGACTGACCGCCTTGGGGAGAGGCGAGAGCGCCGGTCACAAGGGAGAGAGTATTCATGCCCCGTGAACCTGTCAATGGAAAAAGTTCACTGTGGATGAAAAATCGTGGGTTGTGCCGCCACGGAAACGCTGCCGTGCGTTTTTGATAGATTCACAATGTGTTCTGCTTGCTGTTAACTCTTGCGGGCCAGGACGATCGCCATGATCGCCTGTTCAGTAGAGCGTCTGAGTGAATGCGTTTCGCCTCGGTAAATCCAATCAAGCGCGAGGTGGTACGTATCGCAAAGCCGATGCGCGGCCTCCAGCGATGGCATGTTCACGCCCATCTCATATTGGTTGTATGTGCTGGACTTGATGCCTGCGCGAGAGCCGAATTCACCCTGGTCCATGCCGAGCGCATCGCGTGTCAGCCGCAGCCTAGCGCCGACCGATTTTCTGTCCCTGCCTGTCAGACCATCACTCATACGTCCTTCGTAGCGCAGCCACAGTCTGCGGGGAAGATATTCACAGCCCAAGAATTTGCTTGCGTTCTTCACGCATCATGAATAATCTCCATTCCATGAGGAAACAGATGATCAGGTCAGTCCGAGAACTGGTGGACGTGCTGGGTGGGACTTTCGAGACGGCAAAGCTGCTCGAAATTGTTCCTTCCGCCGTATCGAACTGGATTGCGCAGGACTACATCCCCCGCGGTCACCACCTAGAGCTTTACCTCGTCGCCAAACAGCGCGGATTTCGGATCGATGTGACGATGTTCGGATTGGACCGAAAACTGGCGGCGACTGACCGGTCTGAGGGGGCCGCCGCCTAAGTAATCGCGGGAGTCGGGGCATAGCCCCTCTGTGTTCCTCGGGAACGTCCTTTGACATCCCGCCCGCGAGTTCAAATTGCGTAATCCAGCGTCACCGCTAGGCAGGTAATCGGGCCGCCGCACATTCGGACCCGGTTCGCGGACTCTCACCGCGTAAGCCCCTGCCTAGCCGTGCCGCTCACCATACGGCGCGTGTGCTGCGTAACAATGCACTCCCTGGACTAACTCCCGGCGTCTGCTTCAGGCGCGGACGCCGGATTTTCTTTGCCAGAAGTTTCGCGCGTACCGCCTGAAAAGATTACGGCCCGCTAAGGGGCAAACCTCAGCGAGCCGTTGAATTTCGATACGCAAACCGTGCTGACCAACCGTGCGAGGACTAACCAGCTGATGCAAAACTTACACACCGATAATGGAAAAATCAAGGCCGATCTACCGGACAGGATTATTCGCTTGGTGATCCACTATCCGGCCGGCGCACAAACGGTGGAATTCCAGCCTGACGATCATATCAACGGCCGAGCGTTCCTGACCGAGCTTTTGACATTCGGCTGGGTTCCGGGCGCGATTATCTCCCGCACCTGCCATTTGATCCATCCACAAATGCCGTATTCGGAGGCGTGAGCCCATGGCTAGCGGTGTAAAGTTCGTGCGGTTTTACCCGTCCGATTGGCGTTCCGGCTGCATTGGCATGAGCTTCGAACAGGAGGGTCTCTATGTCAGAATGTGCGCCTACATCTATGAAACGCGTAAGCGTATCCCAGCCTCAGACAGCGCCGCCGCGCGCATTCTCGGAGCCAATACGAATGCCTATCGGAAAGTTCGCGACCAGCTTGCCAATCTCGGAAAGATCGTCTCGCGTTCAGGCGAGTGGACAGTCGAGCGCGCCGAAGTCGAGCTTGCCAAAGTCGATGCCGCCAGGTCGGAAACCGAAGTCGAACGACGTGCTAATACGGGATCAGTCAGGGAAGCCCATGAGGATGCCGTAGTGGTTGCCACCCATGATGCCACCATAGATACCCCCCCAGTACAGGCGGAAAAAACTCAATGTTTTCTACGCGCGAATAAAGAACCAGAATCAGAGAAGAATAATAAAGGTGATACGCGTGCGAATGCTGCCGATGCAACGCAGATCGAATTCGATGGCAGGGCGATCACCCTCAACGGAAAACTCAGGGCGTTTTGGGTCGATCAGTTTTCCGGAGACGACGCTCGCCTAGACCTCGCGCTGATCCAAGCCGCCGCGTACATCCAGCCGAACAGTTTTCGCCCATTGGAAGCTCAAGTCGGTTCCCAGCTTGCCCGCATTGCCGGCAGCAAGCGCGAGAGCGACCAGCGCTATGAGCGCGCCGCGAAGAACCGAGACACCAAGCCGACCGCCAGCGCTGCCCGCATGGATTACGGCCAAGCCAAAATCGAGCGCAACAAGGCGTTTCTTGAACGCCTCAAGGCGCGCAAATCGACGGAGGCCAGCCAATGAACTGTGATGAATTCATCCAGCGCCTAGCGGTCACATTTGGACCGCCAGATACGGCCGATGAGGACTTGTTCTTGCAAAACTACATTGATGTTATCGGCACGGCTCACCCACGCGTCCTAGACGTCGCATTTAGCATCATCCGCGACGAGCATGAGTTCAAGGCGTGGCCTATGCCGGCAATCGTTCGCAAAGCCATCGCCAGCGCCGCTCTCCGCGTCAACGGCCCGCCTCGTGCTCCTGAGGCATTCCACACCAACCCGCGCGCTAACCCAAGCCCTGAGGCTCGCCAGCGCGTCCAAGCCCTTGTCTCTGGCTTGGTCCAGCAGATCGGGGACGAGTCCCAGAATGGACCTAAGAAAATCTTGGGCGTCACCCGCCCGGAGTTCGAGGAAATGCAGCGCAAGAGCCCGAACCAATACCTGCACATTGAGCCAAAATCGTTGACCGAGCGCAGTAAGCGCATGATGGGGGAGTAACCATGAACCAATACACGCATCTGACATGGACCGATGAGCGAATTGAGATTGTTAGAAAGCTCTGGTCTGAAGGGAGGAGCGCTAGCTATATTGCAAACCACATTGGCGGCGTCACGCGCAACGCGGTGATCGGCAAGGTGCACCGCTTGCGCCTAGCTGGACGGGCAACATGCTCACGCGTGAAGAAACACCGCCCGAAGCGCTCCGACCACCGGCCTGTTATCGTCACGCCATCAATCCAAAGGCCAAGATTGCCGCGGGTGTTTTTCGAAACTGCGCCGCTGCCGTCGCCAAGTGAACCGCTTGCTAGTGCCCCGCTCGTGACATTCGAGGAACTCGAAGCAGACCATTGCCGGTGGATGCACGGAGACCGCTACTGCGGTTGCAAGCGAGTTCCAGGGATACCGTATTGCGCGGATCATGCACGCGTTGCGTTCCGACCGCCGCAACCGGCAACAGTCCGTGATTTCGTCAGGCTCCAGCGCATGGGAAACGGGGTGATCGCATGAGCAGAGTCGAGCGCATTGGACCCCATACCCTGTACCTGGGGGACTGTAGGGAAATCCTGCCGACACTCGGTAAGGTCGATGCAGTCGTGACCGACCCGCCCTATGGAATGAACTGGAACACAAATTCTGCAAGGTTCTCTGGCGGTCACCGCCAGAACGTGGTGCGGCGCAGCCAAGGTCGGTCAGATTGGGGGGCGGTTGCGAACGACGATAAGCCGTTTAATCCGTTGCCGTGGCTGGCTTTTGGTGAGTGCATTTTGTGGGGATCAAACCACTTCGCGGCGCGGCTGCCAGTGGGAACGTCGCTGGTGTGGGTGAAGCGACTTGATGGCGCGTTCGGTTCGTTCCTGTCCGACGCCGAAGTGGCGTGGCAGAAGGGTGGGCACGGCGTTTACTGCTTTCGCGACATGAGCATGATGGCAGAAGCCAAGCACCGGGAGCACCCGACGCAGAAACCTATCGGCCTCATGCAGTGGTGCATTGGGCGCACCAAGGCAGATACCATCCTCGACCCCTACATGGGCAGCGGCACGACCGGCGTAGCCTGCCATCGCCTTGGCCGGAAGTTCATCGGCATTGAGATTGACCCAACCCACTTCGCCACCGCCTGCCTTCGTATCGAGGCAGCGATGCGCCAGCCTGATCTGTTCATTCCACAAGCCACCAAGCCAGTGCAGGAGGAACTTTCGATATGAAAGAATTCGCAGAACAACTTTCCGACTGCCTTATGCGCAAGGGCGACATTGATGTCGAGATGGCCGGCATCATCGAAGCGGCGAAAGAACAGGGAATCAACACTAAAGCCCTGAAACGCGTGGCTAAAGAACTTGCAACTGACTCTGAGAGACTCGCCAAGAAACTGGAAGACGAAGCTCAGCTAGACATGTTCCGCGATCAAGTGAAGCTCCGCGAGCGCAAAGGCCTCGTCGAACGCCAGCGGGTGGCAGCATGAGCAAGCCATACGTACTTTCGTTGTGTGACAGAACTGGTGGGATGGTCCGACCATGGCTAGAGGCTGGATTTGATGCTGTCACTGTGGACTTGCAGGAGGCTGCGAACCCGCACCCGAACCGCAGGCATATCATTGCCGATGTGACAACTTGGACGTGGCAGAACTGGGGGCTATGTCGCCCCGCGATGATGTTTGCGTTCCCGCCATGCACCCACCTTGCGTCCAGCGGAGCAAGGTGGTTCCGCGACAAGGGTCTGCTCAAGTTGATCCATGCGTTGCAGATCGTTGAGGCTTGTCGGTCGCAATGCGCTGAAACGGGCGCACCATATGCAATCGAGAACCCGGTAGGCACTCTAGCGACGTATTGGCGAGAACCCGACTACTCATTCCATCCCGTCCACTATTCCGGGTACTCACCTGACCCTGATGCGGACCAATACACCAAGAAAACCTGCCTTTGGACGGGGGGGGGATTTATCATGCCTGACCGCAAACCAGGTGAACCCACGCTTGGCTCGATGATGCACCGCTTGCCGCCGTCCGATGATCGGGAAGATTTGCGATCGGCCACGCCGCTAGGGTTCGCATATGCAGTATTCGCCGCCAACCAAGCAAAAGTACGGGTGGCAGCATGACCACGCTAAAGGTCCGGATCCAGCACGCCAAGGCCCAAGGTCGCACTGTGCTTCCCATGTCGATATCCGACATTGAGAGGCTTCTAGAGGCGGCTGAGAAGTCCAACGTCGTCCCCCTGCCCACACGCAAGCGCGTCAAGATGGAGGTGTGCGAGTGAGAGACGGTATTCGCTGGATTGCCGATGTCACTTACCGTTCAGAGAGCGGCCCGGTCGATGTTCGTCACCACCTTGTCGAACTGGAAGAACTCCATGACATAGTAGAGCGCGGTCCAGATTTTTACTGCATCGAGGATATTCGGATAGTGATGGCTAGAGACGAAAACGAGAAGGTCAAGACACTGGAATTCTCAGCAACGGAGTGACCCATGCGCCCCGCCCTCGTGGCGGTTATCCTCGTACTCGCGTTAGCCGCCTGCCGCCGTGAAGAGCCCCGCCACTGTTCCCTGATTGATCTGTCGTGGTGCGATCCAAATAAACCGGAGCTGCCGAACTGGCCATGAGTCAACGTGAATCAGGGTACGCTCGCAAAGAGCGTGACCTTTACGAGACCCCAGAGTGGGTTACAGAGGCTATTCTGCCGCACTTGGACAAGTGGAGATGTGATGCTGTGTGGGAACCGGCTGCAGGTTCCGGGATGATGGCGCGAATTCTAAACCGACATTTCCACAGGGTGTACGAGTGGGACATATGCGCCAACAATCGGCCAATCGTCGAGGCAGATTTTCTTGATTTTGAGAGAGATGACGGCGAAGCACCGGACGGTTACGAGGGAATTATAACGAATCCTCCATATGAGCGCGCCACAGAGTTTTGTGAGCAGGCGCTACGCCTTACCGAGAAGACTGGTGGTATGGTAGCGATGCTTTTGCGCACAGACTTTGATCACGCTAAAAGCCGCGCGCATCTGTTTCGCGACTGCCCAGCGTTTCAGAAAAAACTCGTGTTGATGCGGCGCATTTGCTGGTTCGTCGAGGCCAACGGAAAACCAAAGGCAAGCCCGAGTTTCAATCACGCATGGTATTTGTGGGACTGGAAGCACAACGGCCCGCCGACGATCGGTTACGGCCCATGAAGCTCACTGGAACCGTCATCCCAGGTTACCGCCTCGACAAGAAAACCGGCAAGCCCGTGAAAAACATCAAGCGCCTCGATGCGAGTAAGCAGATCGCGGCCAAGAAACGCGTGCGCGTCAAGCGAGGACCTAAAGCATGAGCACCTACTTACTCCGCACCAAGCCCCAAGGTGAGGCCAAGGCAATTACCGGCATTGAGCGCGCCGGCTATCGCGCTTGGACACCGACAGAGGATCGCGTGAAACGTCTATACCGGCATAGTAAGAAAAAGCGCGTGGTGTCGGTGCCGCTCGCACCGCGTTACGTCATTGCCGAAATCTCCGACCCACACGCGCTCATTCATGCGGTCGATGAGGTTTCGGGCGTCGTCGGCAGCCTCAGGGATCGCGACGTTGACCGCCTGCGGGCGATGGACACCAAGGCCACGACCATCACCATCGGCAAATCACTCGCCGTAGGACAGCAAATCGTGGTGCGCGATGGCCCATTCCGCGAGCATTGCTCGACCATCACCTCCATTGAGGGTCACGACGCCACTATCACGCTTGATATTCTCGGCACGGCGACACCCGTCACTATGCCGCTTGAATATCTCGACCCGGTGTGAATAACGCCGTGTGATCGCTGCAGAAAAACAGGGCTAATGCTATGATGGCGTTGGCCCAAATCGCAATAGGATCGCTTATGGAAAAGCTGATACCGTCGCCGACGCGCGAAGCGCTGCTAAAGGAATACAGCTACGATCCAGAGCTTGATATATGGCACAATCTGCACAACACTAAGCCGCGTCGCTGGCTGAATGAGGAAAGGCTGGTTCGGCGTTGTCGGCACGTCAAAAGCAAGAGGCGCATTGAGCCTGCGAACAATTACCTGTACTTGACATTGGGCGGATACAGCTACGCTGCTCATCGCCTCGTGTGGCTGTACCATAATGGTAAGATGGGGCCGGAGCACATTGATCACATCGACGGCAAAAAGTGGAATAATAAGATTGAGAACCTGCGCTTGTGCACGCCGCAGCAGAATGCTTGTAACCGCGGCAAGCCAGAGAACAACACCAGCGGCTTCAAAGGAGTGCATTGGAGCAGTAGCAAGCAAAGATGGGCCGCGGTGATCACTGCTAACGGCAACATGCATAGGCTTGGTCTTTTCCTCACAGCAAAGGAGGCGCATAAGGCTTACCGCGATGCCGCCGAAAAATTACATGGTGAATTCGCCAACTTTGGGTAGTGTGGCGGAAATGTGCTTTACCAAGCCGAATCAGCGTGGTAACTACATTCATCAATGTACCGTGGTGCGCAGATGGCGAAAGCCGACCGTTGACATCCCTATAGGGAAGCGTCGCGTGCGCCGGATTAGGGTCACGGACCCCGGACGCCAGAAAACCGACCAAAGCAATGCAAGCCAGCCCATAGGAGGCACAAATCTCTGTATCAGCCTTCCAGGGCGGCACATTCCAGGCCCTCGCATTCCAGGATTTGCAGGACTATAGCGCCATCATCGGCCATAGCATCACTGCGGTGGTCATGCGCACGATCAACATCACGGCTCGCATCCCTTGAGCCTATGCCCCATCGGCCCCGTCAGGCAGGGAGACAGCCTGAGACTTGATTTCAACGTGCAGACCAGAACAGGCGTGCCGCTTTCACTCGTCGGCGCGTCGATGGCCTGGACGATTTCGCCCGTGACGGAACGCACAGCGCCATTCCTGACCAAAGCAGCGACCGTGACCGACGCCGCGAACGGCAAATGCTCCGTCCAGCTGGACGCTGGAGAATTGAGCCAGCCTGGAACATTTTATCATGAGCTTGAGGTCCGGCTATCATCGGGCGAAAGCCTGACGGCATCTGATGGAACGTTTATCGTCGCCCCCACATCGAGGCCCACTACATGACGCTTAGCGTCAAGCACTCATTCCAGTCGTCTAAGCCTGACGGCGTCGATACGTCGATCGTCCGGCCCTCGAACTGGAACGAAGAGCATCTGATTACCGCATCCGCCGACACGATCCTCGGTGCTGTGAACGCCGGGCAAGTCGGTGAAATCGCCTGCACCGCGGCAGGGCGTGCGTTGATCGATGACGCCGACGCTGCAGCACAGCGCGCTACTCTCGGCCTCGTGATAGGCACCAATGTGCAAGCCTACGACGCCGATACAGATGCGGCCTGGACCGCCTGGACGCCGACGCTCACAGCCGGTTCTGGCACCGTCACGGGCGCGACGATCACGACCGTCGCGACTTACAAGACCATCGGCAAGACGGTGTTCTACAAATTCAAGGCGACACTCACATCGGTCGGATCGGGCTCGCCGGCAGCCAACTTCCAATTCAGCACGCCGTCGGCGCCGACGACCGACACCGCCGGGGCCGGCTACTACATCAATTCGGGGCATTCGATCTGCGCGTCTGCCGGCACTGACAGCAAGGTGCAGTGTTTCAAATACGACGGCAGCACGTTGTGGGTGAACGGCAACGTATTCACCGTCGCCGGCTTCTATGAAATCGCCTAAGGGGCACAGATGCAGGACACACTAGACCGTATCGCAGCGACTTCCGCCGCAATGGAAGCCGAACTCGCCGCGATCGAGACCGCCCGCGCGCAAGGCGTCCCGTTCTATGGCACGACCACGACCGCCGAAGTGATGAAGCGCCAGGTCATCGACCTATCGAATGCAGTCGCCGCCCTCGCCGCACAGGTGAACATCACATGAGTGACCCGATCCCGATGGTTCGCACCATCTGCCTCTATGCCGCGCTCGCGGTGGTGTGCATTGGCAAGCTCCTCGGCCTCAACATCCCGATCCGCGCGGCCACGACCGAACTTGCCGCCGTCGGGATACTCTGCGCCCTGGTCGGCAGATGACCGAGACCGAACACCTGATCCGCCAGGCCGCCCGCGAGCTGCAGATCGCCGTCACCGTCACCGTCAGCAAGGCCGAGATGGACGTCAAGACGCTAGAGGTGGTCAACACCTACAAGGTCCAGTTCGTGCGCAACAACGGCGACATCGTTGAAACCGAGATCGTTCAAGGCACGGCCTATCCCGCCATCCACGAAGCGCTGAAGGCTGCCTACAAGGGCAAGGAATGAGGTGGGCAGCGGTCGTTTGAAAAAAACACAAATCAAAGAAATCAAACATGGCTAGAGGTGGACCAAGATCAGGAGCGGGGCGCCCCAAAGGATCGGGCGTAGGCAAGCCGGCGCGCAAGACAAGCGAGCGCATCAAGATCACACGCGAGTCGATCGGCACCGGCGAAACACCACTCGAATACATGCTGCGCATCATGCGAACCAGCAACGATGCCAAGCGGCAGGATGCCATGGCAGTTGCAGCGGCAGGTTATATCCATCCGAAGCTCGCCGCCGTCGAGCACAGCGGTAACGACGAAAAGCCACTGTCGATATCAGTCGTGTCCGGCGTGATCCGAGAGGATGCCGACGAGCATGTCAACGGCGACACGGTGAACCATTGATGACGAAGCAACACAGGCAGAAAGTTCGCGCCACGCTGTGGGACAGGTTCCACGACAAGATTTCACCGGAGCCTAATTCGGGTTGCTGGCTGTGGACTGGTGGAACACATGAATTTGGCTACGGAATTATCGGCCTAGGCCGTCGTGAGCAGGGCACAGAGAAGGCGCATCGTGTTGCGTTCAGCCTCTACCACGGTGATCCAACAGGCCACGTCATCATGCACGATTGCGACAACCCGTCGTGCGTCAATCCAGGCCATCTGCGAGCAGGAACACTGTCGGATAATGCAAAGGACTGCGCGGCCAAAAAGCGGAACTTTGTTCCCGACAACAGGGGCGAACGCGCGAAGTGGTCGAAGCTGACGGCTGCGGCAGTGGCAGACATACGCAAGCGCGAAATTGCAGGAACGGCATACGCCCGCCGTTACGGGGTTAGCAAAAGCGCGATCTACCAGATCTGGTCAGGCGATAATTGGGCACATGCATAAAGTCATCGATCTAGGCTACCGGGCCAGACGGCAGTTCTACCCCTATCATTCAAGGAAGCAGCGGTGGGCGTGTATTACCGCCCAACGCCGATAGGTGCCGGCAAAACCGTAGCCTGCGTCATGGACCTGATTGACGCTTCGCTACGCTGCCAACTGCCGAACCCGCGGCACGCCTACATTGCCCCGTACTACGC
>OFQV01000345.1_pt1 | contig 12571 bp, 17 predicted proteins | sample 1542971 | NCBI WGS metagenome assembly OFQV01 (sample SAMN07774229, study PRJEB24372) | wastewater metagenome | isolation source: WWTP Cannobio (Effluent) | place: Italy: Cannobio | collected 2016-01
AGAATAGCTGAACGATCTGGGTTCTTAGTAATAGCGTGATCACCTTGCATACCAGCTGTACGAGAGATAAGATCACTATTAAATGTTAATGTAATAGCTCCACCACCAAGCTCTGTGATGTTTTCACCAAACACACACAAAGTAACTTTGGTGGGATCATAAGGAATTGTAGACATTTATTTATTCTCGAAATTAGTAGGAAAGAACTACGCTAATTGGGTCAGCAGAATCTAATGCACCTTCGTATTTAGCTTCCACTTTAAAGACACCTACACGGTAAGGAACAGCTGCTTTAATCTCGTCATCTGTAGGAATGGTTACTTTGAAAGTGCCTTTCTGGAAGGCTCGTGCTAAAGTGTTAGTAGAAGTCATTGCATCACCAACAGATTGGATAACATTCTGGATTTGAATGTAACCAGGACGACGACCACTAATCTTGTTGCTATTAGTCTGGAAGAAGCGAGTAGTTACAGCCTCATTAATTCTAGCTCTCACAAAGTCTTTAATTACTTGTTCGTCTGCCCAAGCAGCGGCACCTACAGCTTGGCTAAAACCACGTCGGAATACTACTAAGCCTGAGTCATTATCATATTCAAGGCAAGACAATCCACGAGAATGGATAGCCGATATTTGAGCTTTAGTGAGCAACAAACCACCTGAAGTTTTAGCAGGCCCCATACCTGTAGTAGTGATATTGGAGTAGATTACATCACCAGGTTGTGCATTGGCACGGATGGCAAATACACGAAGCTCTAAGAAGTCATCTAGCTCAGCAGCAGTAACATAACAAGGATTAATAATCTGAGGCTTGCCAGCTAACTTGAATACAGCGGGAAAGTCTGTACCAGATGGGGTAGGAGTAATATCAGCAGCATAGACTTCAGAGTTAGAAGTAGAGTAGCTACAAACATAATTGGTGGTGTGAATGTAGGATACTAGAGACTCAATATGGGCTTGTGTACGGTCTGTAGAGAACACAGCATAGAAGCGTGGGTTAACAGCTTCAATGGCCTGCATAGTAGTTGTAACAGGCTCTACAGAGGCTACAAAGCCAGCTGTCAAAGTGGTACTGATGGCAGTGATAGCAAAGTTAGCTGAGCCTACTTGAGTTAGGGTGACTAAACCAGCTACGTTAGCAGACGTTAATACAGTGTTCAAAGCAGTGATAGCAACAATGGCAGTTACAATCTTACCACCAATAGTGGAGACTGTATCACCACCAGCAGCTGTAACAGTCACTGGGTTAGTACCACCAGCATGAACAACATTGAAGCTATAAACAACACCTACGGAAGGTGTAGAGGGTAATACTGTGGACTCACAACGTCTACGGCCAACTGCAATAGATTTAAGATCTGGATTAACCGTGAAAGCTGCTGCTACTGCTTTGTACTCTTTAGAATAAGAAGGGAGGTCTGCAAGAGCTTCTGTGGTGCTTGAATAGAACTTAATACGTTCTAGGAAGTAATTGTGTTGACCTAATACAAGAGCCTTATCAAAAGCTCGTGGATTGGCGGTAACTGTTTCATCTGTAACAGTAGTTCGGACAATGGGTTGATATGGCATTTATGTATTCCGTCTTAGAGAATTTTGTTTATAAAACACTTGGTGTTATGGGTATCTCAACATTAAAGTCTGAAGTAGTTGATACATTGTTGGAGAAGGATGTTGAGAGGGTAATGCCTTCCATTTGTAAATCGTATGGGTCAAGCACTTTATTAATTAGGGAGCAGCGAATAATGAAACTATGTTCTTCAATATATATTGTTCCATTCACTGTTGGAGATGGTTTAATTGACATTGTTTTTACAATACCAAACCCAGGCATACGACAAGTAACTCTGTCACGAGTGCTGGGGAGTTTAACGAAGTTGTACAGCTGAGAAATAATCTCTAAACTTCTATCTCCTTTACAGCAATATTTAATATCAATATTCTCTGTAAACTCGTGCCACTTCCTACCTTCGTTATCGAAGTACTGATTAGTAGCCCTTTCAGCTTCTCCTCCTACATGCCTTACATCATAGGTAAGAAAGGGGTAAGGTGGCTCTTTAACAGCGGAGTACTCACGAATGATGGAAGGATTACCTGAAGCATCTAATCTCGACAGTTTATCTCCAACACCAATAGTAGCTATTTCATCAGCTATTAGCCTAAGCCTATTGAAGTCTATCATCTGGGTATATCTCCAGTGCTCGCTGGACTGCGTACAAGCACGTATAAGGTGTGCCTAGTAGTGAAGGTAGGTATCTGCCAGTCTCCAGTCTGAAACACCTTGTAGACGCCATCAGGGAGCGTACAATAGTCACTATCGTGGCTCTCATACCTATTAGCCCCACGGAGGGTGGAAGAGGAGGTGTAGAAGAGCTTGATGGAGGTTGTGTCTAGGCCACTAGGCAGTACTTTAACAATCTCACCATAGCGTGTACCTTGCTCTAGTGGCTGTAAGCTACCTGTAATCTCACCTAAATCTGTTGGAGCTGTATATATAATCTCACCATCTAATTTAGACTGTGTACCAGGGCGGTAGAAACGTATCTTATGTGTTGATAATGTTCTCATGATAATAACATCCTCATAGCGCAGTTCTCCTAATCTTAGTGACACTATCTTTGTACGACACTTCTTGTACTAATTCTTGTGTGTGTACCAAAGGAGCATCTTCACCTTTTATATTTATTGTGCTTGTGGAGTTACGAGCTAAAGAATTGCTACCAAATATATCCACCTCTTCATCAGCCAGTGCTCTCCCAACTGCTTGAAGCATTCTGATAAGATCTTTCTCTGTCATCCTTGAATCTGCATAGCGTTTCATTGCTCGCATAACGTCTGGATGATTAAGTATCTTCAAGTGGTTCTGGAATAGATGCTCTAATACAGGCCTAGCAGCAACACCTTCATAGCCTTTATGGTGGAGCTTCATTAACTCAGGAAATGTAAACCCTGAATAGTGCATTCCACTCTCTTCAAAGTGTCCTATTTCAACATGCTCTTTATTAGCCTTAAGGAGACGTTCAAGCTTAATCTCTGTGAGAGATTTCTTGATATTCTGTACCCTAATCATTACACATTAATCTCAGGGGAGAATGGTGAGAGTATTTGGTGTGTACGTCTTACTACTCCACCAAGAGTGACTTCTACGTGTCCTTGGTAAGTTACTTGTCCTTTCTCTGCTATAGCTGATGTTGTTGCTGGGAGAAACTTAAGTTTAAACTTATTAGTTGGGGCATCTATAATAGTGATAGAGCTGTCTGCTGTAGTAAGACTAAGCACAACAGGACTAGAAGCATTCTTACGGAACTTACAAGTGATTACAGCTCCTGTGAAGTCTACAGGTGTCCAGACACCATTTACGTAGTTAGGATAATCAAGGTCAAGTTCAGAGTAGCTGCCTTGGTAAATATCGTATTCTAAATTTATTACTCTGACAGTCATTAGGGTGTTCTCTATGTTATTTTGATTAATCCTCTGGTGTCAAAAGACTAATTAAAATAAGGCAACCGAAGCTGCCTTAAAAGTATCACTGAAAGTGTTACGAATCTGTTGTAAAGTCTGTTAATACATCTGAAGGACAATCACAATCAACTACAGGATACACAGGAAAAATATAAGGTATCGAAATAGCTTTACCTACAAGAGATGTTGACTTAGTTGGACTATACCCAAACAAAGGACATACACCTGTATACAAAGACTTTATATAATCTTTCCATGGATTGGTTACAGTGTTTGTGTTGTACCATTCAACCTCAACCTGACCAGTCTTTTCTCTTTTTAATCCAGAGGTGCTTACTGAATATTCCACCATCATCTTCGTAGCGTTTGCTTTTAAGCATTCACACAATATCTGAGCGTAGAAAGTATCATCATCACCTATTCGTAGGATTACAGTCTCGTTGATAACTAATATCATTGAGTCTGGAAGATTAAACTGAGAAGGCAACCAGGCTTTAGTATCTTGAAGCAGTTGATCTCTATCAATAGTTGCCATAGTTGCCTTTAATCAATTTATTAAACAGGTTTAAACAGTGAGCTTGCGGATCAGTTTAGGGTATTTAGATACGTACAGAACATTTGATTCTTCTGCACGGATAACACCTTTACGCTCACTAACTTCAGTCCAACCGTAAGACTCTGAGGCCACTTTGTTAGTGGTAGAGCGACCGATAGCAGGAGAGAAGTAACGAGCTACCAACGGAATTCCTTGAGGAACTAACCAAGCGTCGTTAACAGCAACAGACTTAGTGCCGTTGATGGATTGGTTCATACGAACGTAAGTAACACCATCTTGACCTTGGAAGGTTGCATGGCGGAAACCACCAATAGTTACGAAAGGCTGTTCTTGTGAAGCCAAATCACCGGCTGGCCCCAATAGAGGACGAGCCAAACCTTCTTGCTTCTCAATTGCTAAACGGTTAGCATAGAAAGTAGTACCACATAGAGCAAGAGGAGAGAAGCCATCATTGATTTTCATCTTACTGGCGTCTTCTTGCATTTTATCAACTTCGATTTGGAACAAGCTGATATGATCTACGTTAGCTGCCAATTGCATAGAAACAGCATCAGGGCGTGAACCACCTTCAAACTCTGTATACCAGTTGTAGCTTTGATTACCAACATAACCACCAGTGTAGTTGGTATCAGTGGTGATAAGCTGAACTTTAGCAACTTCACGCATAAAGTCCCAGTACATCTGAGCTTTAACTTGCATCTCAGCAACCAGCTCTTCTTCAATCATTGGCTCGCCAGTAACTGGATTGATTTTACTATCAATATCAGTAGGGCTTACTGACCAACCAGCACCAAAGGAACAGGTGTTGAAGTTCAACAGCTCACCGCGGTCTTTGTCGATAGAACCAACGTAATCATCAAAACGCTTACCGATTGGCAATTGTAAGCCAGTCTCAGTGATACGAGTGATTTGTGCTACACGTGTGCGGAGGAAGTTATCTTCATGAGGAAACAAGGCATCGAAAGCACCGACCTTAATAGGTGCTCGACGCAGGACTTCAGGAACCTTATCTAAAAAGGTAAAACCAGCACCTACAAGGCCAACACCTTTGTAAATTTCTTTAATATCTGACATTATTTATTTTCCTAATTATTAAACGTAGCTGCTAGTTGCTGCTGGTAATTTATTGGATACTTTGATACCCTGTTTTTCTAACTGAGTGCGGAAGGCTGCTTTGTCTGTGCTGTCGTTACCAGCTGCGTAAACAAGGCCATCTTCGATGATTTCAGCATGCATTGCACCACGGAAAATTACGCTTAAGTAAATACCACCAGTTGTAATAGTTACATCAGTGGTGTTAAAGCCGATACCTTGGCTGTCACCTAAGCTAACACAGATAGGAGAGGCATCAGGAAGGGTAGAAGTTAGAGCAAAAGAGTTATCACTGGTCAAGTATTGACGGAAGGCTGATAAGCCAGCATCCCAAATCAGGGTTAAACCTAATGGGTTAGCAGTTACAGTACCGCTTGCAGTTTTAACCAGTACAGTGGCAAAGTTAAAGTTTACATTTTCGTAGCTGTCGTGACTTTTCAGGACAGAAGAAGTGAATGGGCGAGTTGTGGCTACTACAGGCATTATTTAGCACCTTTTGATTTTTCTAATTTAGCGAATTGTTCATAAGCTTTGGCAATAGCATCAGCTTTAGCTTCTGCATCAGATACAGTTGATGGAAGTGCAGCTTGCGCGTCATGACCAGCTTCTTGAGAGAGTTCTTTCTGAGCAGCTTTAACAATCTCATCTTGTGGAGAAGCAGTTTCTTTTGCTTTAGCAACTTCAATTTCTTTCTCTGCAACCTTAGCAGCTAAACTATCCAGTGCTTTAACAACACCTTCTTTAGCATCTTCGGGGAGAACTGCTAGAGCCTGAGCCAAACCTTCTGATTCATCTTCTGTCAGGTTGTATTTAGCAACAGCATTCTTAGCTTTCTCTTTGGCATTAGCCAGCAATAAGGCAGACACTTGGTCTTCCAACCGCTTAATAACAGCATTTTGTGCAGCTTTAGCTGCGTCTAAGTCTTGTTCAGACATAACTTTTTCTTTTCCTTCTAGGACTTTTTTGTCATCCCCTGCCATTACAGCCTCAGCGTGAGCAGAGGTTGACGGGGTGTTTTGTTTGCCGTTATCGGCGTTGCTTACACCTAAAGTTTTATCTAAAGGAGTGAGTTCTTCTTCAAGATCTTTGATAATTTCTAGGATCTCTGGTGTTGCTTTAAAAGCGTTTGATTTAAGGAGGATTGGGCTGTTGTAGCCACTGGCTGCTCCACCTACGGAGGCATCTGTATAAGCTAAGTGGGCACCTTTAAAATCAAATGTCCATTTAGTTAGTGTTCGTTTTTTCTTAGACATCTTCTACCTCTGTAACTACAGCCATACCACCTACACTAAGACCTAGCAGGACACCTGCCTTACGTTTCTCCCAAGCTTTCTCACTTAAGAATTGCATCTCAGCTAATGGCATACCTTTTGGTATTACTGTGTCACCTATAGTGCATTCACATTCGTTAACCCAAGCACGATTCATCTTGAATGTTTTAGTCTTATGAATATGAGAGATAGAGGATTGGAGTATTCCAGAATCATTGGCTTTATTAATTTCATCCACAAAAGATCGCATATCTTCCATGGTAGGGATATACTCATTATGCCCATCCACCTCACCAACTGAACAATATAGAGGCTCAATAGCCACCATCTCTTCTTCGTTGAATTGTTTGATAGCCGGTACTAGTGGGTTACTAACTTGAGAGCTGAATAGCTTCTGGAGGGTGGAGAGAAGGAATGATTTAGTCACAGGGCTATCATCCTTCTTAGGCTCATATGTAGTGGTTCGGGCTACCTTAACCTTACTTTCTAAATCAATACTGGCATCTACACCATTCATGACATATGGATACTTGAACGTATCGTAGGACTCTTGTGTTGAATCCCAAACTTCTGCATAAAAGAAGGAGTCCTCCATATCCACAATCCAGCCACTTGGTAGCTTCTTCTGTAGGAGTTCTCTCTTATCAGCATAAGTCATTTTATTAATGATCTTACTCATGTTCAATAAATGCTCTGTTTGTTTTTAGATCAAAGTAGATCCGTTCACCCTCTTCTTTTCTATCTTCTAAAAGAATGATTGAGGATTTGTTTTCTACATTGGTTGCGCTATTAGCTCCACCAGATTGGGATGATCCTTGCCCACTGGTGCCCATACTCGTTCCCGATTTCGAGTCACCTTTATCAGTAAAATCAATCTTATCTACACCCTCTGTAGTGAATCCGCCAATCTCCAGAATCTCTTTCATAAGCTCAGGAGTTAAGGCATTTACAGATTTAGTTCGTTGAATGAATTTACCAAGCTCATCATAGGAAATACCAACCACATCTCCTGGGAGAAATACTGGCATATCTTTAGGTGAAGGGAAGATACCGTTGACGGCTAATAGGCGAGGAATAAGTTGTGTATTGACTACATCAGCAATCTCATCAACAACTGTTCTACAATAGCTTGAGTGGGTTAAGTCAGCACCATTGAATAAGGCATTAGAGCCTTGGCCATTCTGGCCTAAGATTAAGTGTGCAGCGCCAAAGACATTATAAATAGCTTTGTTATATTCAGTGATTAGGTTAACAGTATCAAACTGCCGACCACCGCCATCCAAACCTTTAATCTCTAGATCGTATAAATACTTACCAGTAACAGTGTCGGCATCTGATGGCAGAAGCAACATGCTAGAATTACCATTCTGAAGGTCAGATACATTGTTCTGAAATGACACTATCTCTTGGGCAAATTCTGGGTACTGTTCAGGAAGCATTGCCTTTTCAAATAACTCACTAGGAGCACGAGCAATAAAGCAACCACCTAAGTCTTTAGTTAATCCTAATACTTGTAGCTTCTGGGCCACTTTCTTCTCTGCCCAGGATGTGTAGCAGTGCAGATACGGGCTATCCCCTTGAGGATTACCACCATAAGGATTATGTCTGAAGTGTATGTATTGGTTCTTCTTAAGAACTGAATATTCATTCTCTTTGATGTTCGAGAAGTCAATCCAACTCATCTTCTCTTTATAGTCAGTATGAGAGTTCAGATATTTCTTATTATTCTTGTGTTGGGCAAAGCCTATAACTTCGCGGTAGTTATCATCATAGAGCCAACAATAAACGCTTCTAGGGTCTCTAGGAGACAGCTTATGGATACAATAGGTGTTAGCATAAGGCCCATACAAACGCTTCTGGAAGACGTTGTTAATTGGCGAGAATCCATACCTAAGAATCAATAAAGCGTTATTGATAAACTCGTAGAATGTGCCACTTTCAAAATTAGCAAAGTTATACCTAATGAACTCTGCGTAAGTTTCTCCAAGGGAAGTCTTAGCTTTTATTCTGTAGTTATTTAACGCTTCAGAACATTCGATGTTAGTGGCATAATTTGCACTAAAGACAGCATCATCCTGCGCCATCCTATCAATTACACACCAACGTCGTGGAAGAGCTAAATCTTTATCAGCACTATCTTGAATAAGGGCTTGCTGCGTTAACCCAACAAGCGGTTGGCCTACTTCCCGTGTGAGAGGGACAACCTCTCTATCTTTCACAGGACGCCCAGGTTTACGGGGCTTTATTGGGTTTGCCATAGTTTGCCTTTAGTAATATTAACGGCGGTGAGCTTTGATCTGCTCTGCGAGCCATACTTTGATGGCAGCTGGTTGCTTCTTATCTTCAGGAGCAAAGAGTTTTATTTCTTCTTGTAGCTCAACCAACTGATCCTTCTTAGTAAGCGTCTCCAGGCGTACCAGAAGAGCCTCTAGGGCATCCATATCGGTATACCATGTAGGTAGGGTACTGGTATCAATAACAGGGTCTGAGAGGTCTTGTACGAAGTCAGGAAGGCACATAGAGAACTGAGGTTGATTGGTTCTTAAGGTTGGCTTGTCCATCAGTAGATCTGATACTGTGAATCGATAACCTTTTTCAATCAACTCATTCAGTTCTTGTAAGGTGGCCTTGAGACCTAAAGGATCTACTCGGTTAAACCGAACAAATACCTTACCTGGTAATTTTGTATCTGGTAATTTTTCATCACTCATTGTTATTATTTTCTCATTGGTTGGGAGCTGTCTATCTTGACAAAAGCTCAGATGATATTTGGGTTGTTGTTATTTGGTTTCTTACTACTAGAGGGACATGGCGTAAAGCCATTAAGGTGTTGAATCCGCCAGCTGTTGCATCTGCAAGCATTTTATTGTTACCTACAAGTTCGTTATTTTGTAGGTCTTAACTTTTTAGTGAAAGGCTTTCCGTTTCTTGCTCCCATGGCCTTGTTTATTGACTCTGGTATGAAGCAGCAAGCCTCTCTTGAATATACGTTGTTGCCTGGCACTTTATAATCCTTATCCAGGTTCATGCCACCAACTAACCATTGATCAAAGCCATCTAAGGTCTTAAGGTCTTCTAAGAACAAGGCGAAGTTTTCCCACCTTGCGTCTACAGTAGTACCCTTCCACTTATAACCTTTAGCAGACTCAACATCAGAGTAACAACGCTTAAACATGTTGCTCCAAAGTTGCTTAGCAGCTTTCCAGTAAGGTAAGGACTTGTCAGGTTCTCCATAAAAACCTATGGAGAATGTTGACCGTTCGTATGGGTCTTTGACCTTACCTGCTCTTAGATTATCCTTGTAAACTTCTCTGGTAAATCCTGTATTGATAAACTGCACAATACACTTTTTACTGTCAATGTCTTTGAGGATAAATAGTTTATGGCCTGAATTACTTGTATATTCGTTTTGCATAATGATTTCACCATGACTGATTTTAAGTTAAATTCTCTGGGTTTCCTCAGATGTTCGGACTATATCTTGTACCTCGTAAGAGATACCCTACCTTTTCGACCCACTTGGGCCTACTCTACTCGCTTCCACTATTGTGTGTGCTTTCGATAGTCTCTGGACGTTCTTGCTATTAGGCAAGCTTCGCTGCTGATTGTCTGTGGTCATTTGAATACAGGTGTTCCAGCAATTAAATAGGTTTATAGACAACCTTGCGTTAGCCAATCGTCTTTGTAGTAGCCATTAGATTTCTGTTCTGGGTTAAACCTCTCCAGATGCTCCAGATAACCTTCGTAAGTAACTTTATTATGGAATGAATCTGGGCAGAAGTAGACACAACCATTTTCGGCATAAGAAGAGAAGGGTTCAAACTTGAAGAGCTTATTAGCGTTACTGCTCATTGGATCTTGTTTGACAATAAAACCTTTTTGAGCAAAGAGTTTAACTTTGTGCTGGAATACTTCAGCACCAGAAGCATTCTCTTTAGGCAACACTATATAAACTTTGTTTGTGTCATACTCAGCTTGCTTCATCATCCTAATATCACGTTCACCAGGAGACATTCTGAGCTGACCTAAACGCTCCGTATCTGGATCTTTAAAGTCTGAATGGTAGTCACCTTTAACATAGATGTTACCGAGACGATCTTTACCCATTAACACAGAAGCAGTATAGTCGGGCTTTAAATCAGCAGAGGGGGCTGCATAACCTAAGTCATAAGACCTTACCCAGACACAATCTTTAGGTACATCAGCAGACTTAACTTCTGTTATCCATTCACGTTTAAAGTACTTGCCACTGTCTTCGGCTTCAGCCCAGCAACCCTGTAACAGCTGTTTACGTTTACGCTCTGGGAGGGCATTCAACTTAGCTCGGTATTTAGGGTCTCTCTTGGTTAACTCTTCATTGTCTTCAAGAGTAGATGGGATGTATGTGTAGGTATCTGGAGGATCAATTACTCCGTTCTTATCAGGAATGCCATGCTTAGACATCAACTCATCTTTATCCCAAGACGTGATAAGTTCGTTATTGATCCTGTAGTAATATCTCAGCTTTCCAGAAAGTTCTTTGATTGGAAAACCTTCTTCATCAATGTAAGGTTTAACCCAATCGTAAACGAAGTGGTATTTATCTGGGTTAAGCGTTCCACGAATACCTTTAGGAACATCTGCCATTGAACGGTTACGAGATAATAAGAGGTCAAACTGATACTGACTACGCATTTGCAGCTCATCGTAGTATATCTTAGTAATCTCACTACCATACCAAGCGTCAGCATGATCATCTCGTTCCATGTAAGCAAAACGTGTTCTTGCTCCACTTGGAAATGTTATTGTATATTCTTGTTTGTTAATATGTGCCTTACCAATAAACTTCCCATTCTCATCTTTCAGATACTGAGAATACATACGTAAAGCTTCAGGCCACAACCCCGTCGTAATCTCTTTCAAAGTAGTTCTGAAGAACACCGAGAAATAGAGTGGATCGTGCACACCTTGTAAGTTGTCAATTAATATTGACCAAGTTTTCATAATGTTCACACAGAGTCGTTAACTCTATGCAGGATATTGTTTAATATCCATCTCCAGCTCTCACTAGAGTTCGGACTATATCATCACCCCATAAGGGTGTCTTGCGCTTCGAGTCACTTGACCCTACTGGCTTTCGCCATAGTCTCTGCACTTTACCTTTTCAGGTCTTAGCTCAGGATTGTCCTCGTCTCTACGTTAGGAGTTTCCCTGAATTCACAAGATTTTCAGTATCTATTACTAGATAAAGGGGCTAAACTTTTAGTCTACCCCCCCCAGCACCACCACCGAAAAATACAATATCGGCTTGAGACTGGAGGAATTGAAGCTGCACTGGTTGTGGTTTTATGTCTAACATAATTTATTATTATTTTGAGCTAGCTTTCTTTTTATCGGACTCAGCTTTCTTCTCTGAGAAGTCTACGAGTTTTTGTGTGTAGTTAGGTTTATCTTCTTTAAGCTGTTCACCCTTTGGCAGTTTACCACCACCCTCATCCTTTTCTTCATCACACACAATGCTGTGGTGCATAGCACACACAAGGTTGGCTGATTTAATCAAGAAAGCTTTATCAACTACGGGCTTGCCATCTTCATCAACCTCTTCAATTTGTACACCGATTTTCTTCAGTAAACGCATCGAGAGGCTTTTAATTTCTTCTTTAAATTGTTCATTAGAGGGAAGATTCTTCCTCCCCCTTGCACCTTTTGTACGTGCCATACGTTTATACCTTTAAACTACCTATCTGGATACTATGCTACACTTACTAATCGAACATCAATAGACACACTAGCATCTCCACCAATCAATACAGCCTTAACATTACAAGCTGATAAAAGGTAGGGAGCTACTTGTGGCGATATTAGTGAGGTTGTAGGGAGTGTTTTATAAACACCACTGGATGGAGCTGTTTCATATTGAATTTTATTTCTGCACTAGCGCGGAATACAGACTCATCTGAAATTACAACCTCTAGTGTCCCTCCAGTATGAGCAAACACTGTGCCTGGATTAGAGGCTACTGTTATTGTATAATGGGACATTATTTTTTCCTGAATGATTTGCTAAATGGTTTTCTAAAGGCTTTAACAGCATCTTTAAGAAATTTAGGGAGAGAGTCTTTATTTAAGGAGGAGATAACACCACCAGAACCAACTATACTTCCTAAGAATGTGGAGGTCTGTAATCCCGTAATGAGATACTTAATACCACCACTTAC
>OFQV01000346.1_pt1 | contig 12518 bp, 21 predicted proteins | sample 1542971 | NCBI WGS metagenome assembly OFQV01 (sample SAMN07774229, study PRJEB24372) | wastewater metagenome | isolation source: WWTP Cannobio (Effluent) | place: Italy: Cannobio | collected 2016-01
TTAATTAATTATGTTCCAATTCTGCTTTTTCATCTCCCTGGCCTATTCTTACTGCATAGAAACCAAGCCAGCAAAAATTAATTACCCCGTGGCCGTTGAGCGTTCCACAGAAATGATTACACGCCATGAAGGGCTTGTTTTGGAAGCGTACCCAGACACCCGCGGTTGGTCCATAGGGTATGGCACAAGAAGTTACCCTGGTGAAGTGATCACAAAACAGGAGGCATACGCGCGTATGTTGAGAATTGTGCAACTCAGTGTTTCACGGGTTATGCGGGATTTCCCAAGGGCAAATGAAAACCAGGTTGTTGCCATGACTTCATTATTTTACAACTGCTATAAAACCGGGTATTTGCGGGTGGTGAAGGAATGATATTTTGTTATGCGTGAACCGGGGTTTTGTTCTCCTTCTGGTTATGGTGGCCTGGTTGCCAGGCGTGCAGAAGAACGAAAGCTGATATTTTGAGAATAGTATATTACAGCATTATTTTTTCACTGATGAAGTAATTATATTTTGACATACAACAAGTAAACAATAACATGCTTGGGCATTACTTCTATTATTTTTTCATTATGTCTGATATTTACCACCCCCTATACTACTGACCGGGGCCAGACGATGACGAATAAAAGAGTTGGCATTTATATTTTTAACCTTTTTGGTTTATGGAAATAGTACATATTGAAGCAGTGTTAATGGAAAATAACGAACTCATACACATGGGTAAGTCACTTGGATTTATTGGCAACAGGCAAAGAAAATTGGTTGATAGTGGCGCGGGGAAACTTTCAAAATGAAATGAAACCATTGTTGAAATACAGAAGCCAGGAGAAGACAACTGCGCATAATTTTTTTATTTTTAAACCTTTTATTTATGAGTGATATTGAAAAAGTACCAGAGAAAGAGCCAGTAATAAAGCTGGCTAGGGAAGACAGGTATGTTGGCAATTACATAAACATGGAAGATGCAGAAAAAATGCTTGTTTATGCCAACTGGGCTGTTGAAAAGAAGGTTGCGCCAAAGGGCATGGACACACCACAGTATTTTATGTGTTTGCAGGCCGGCATTGACCTAAAAATGAACCTTATGCAGGTTAACAGCAGTTTGTGCATAATTAATGGCCGCGTTTCAGTGTATGGCCCAGAAGTTATTGCCAGGGCAAGGCGTGCTGGGTACATTTTAACACCCCTGGAAGAAACAAAGGAACTTGCCAAGGTACAAATTGAAATTGAAGGCCGCGCACCGTACATAACAGAATTTACAAAAGAAGATGCGGACATTGCTGGTTTAACTTCTGGTGATCGTGCGGCGGTTTGGAAAAAGTACCCAAAAGACCTTCTATTTTGGAAGGCAGCAGCGCGCGCAATACGAAAATATGCACCAGAAGTACTGGGCGGTTATGATGTTGCTGAAGATGTACGGGAAACAGAAGTAAAGGAACCAGCAAAAACAATAAAGCGGCCTGACCTTACATTGCTGGAAACACCAATTGTGCCACACTTAAAAGAATTAATTGGTGAAGAAGAAGGCGTTGTTGAAAATGGTGAAAAAGAAAAAACATTATGAGGCGTTCCGGTGGTTGAAGACAGCAAAGTACCAGAACCAAAAATAGAGGGAGAGCAAGCAGAATTGCCGGCATAATACTTTACACGAAACAAGTAAACAATAACATACAGTAGTAATATTTTTTAAACCTTTTTGGTTATGGCATACCCAGTTTCTCACATTTCGTTTTCCAGCATGAGAATGTACCACACCAACCCAGGCGGTTGGAAGGACAAATACATTTTGAACAATTACACATACAAAAGTGGCCCTGCTGCTATTGTTGGTAAAATGGCCCACAGCGTTATTGCTGACTTCTTGAAGGGCAAGGACATTGCAACGGCGCAACAGGAACAATTGGAGCAGTTTAACAAGCTGGAATACGACACAATAAAATGGTGAAAAACATGATCACCAGAAAAAGTAATACAGGATTTTGGTAACGCGGTAAAAATGTTTTTTGAGGAAATGCCAGATTATGAAAATGTACTGCTTATTGAGGAATGTATTGAACAACCAATTACTGATATTATTGACGGGCGTGGCGTTTCTTCACCATTGCCGTTCTATGGTTACCCAGATTTGGTTTATGAAGAGGGCGGGGAATTAATAATTGAGGACTACAAATTTAAAATTTCGCACACAAAGGACGAGGAGGGGCCACACCCTACATATTGGACCCAGGGCATGTTTTATTATTACCTGGCGCGCGCACACTTCAAAAGAGAACCAAAAGAAATACGGTTTCGGGAAATAAAGATTTCAAAAAACAAAGACGGCAGCAGCCAACACAATGTAATTACGCTGAATTTCCAAAGTGAAGAATTCCAAATGCAGAAGTCATTTTTCTGGTACCAGTTTTTGGGCATGATGAAAGCTATTGAAGATGCTGATGCTGACACATACATGCTGTATAATACTTTTGATATGCTTACGGGCCGTGAAGCGTTTGACATGATGCTAAACACGCAATTTGGCTACACCATGGATAAAAACGAAAAAACTGATTTGGTGAAGGTGGACCGTTCGGAAATAAAAGAAGCACGGTATATTGAAAGCAAAGGTGCAGAAACTATTGAAGGGCAAATACAGCAGAAATTCTTGGAATTTGGCGTTGCTCTGCAGTTTAACCCAGACGAGGTAAAACAAGAAGGGTATGCGTTTGACCGTTATTTATTCACCCCTTCACGCGGTGTTGCTATGGCCACCGTGAAGAAATATACAGAAGATGTAGCGCAGGCCACAGAAATGCAGAATATACGAATTCTGGCACCAGTACCAGGCACAAAATTTGTTGGTGTTGAGGTGCCGCGCGCTGATCGTAAATTTGTGCAGTGGAATTGAGAAGACATTATGCCAATTGGGGTTGATATAAACGGCGGCAAGTTTTTCTGGGATATGGCTGACAGCAGCACCCCGCATTTACTTGTTGCTGGTAGTACCGGAAGCGGTAAAAGTGAATTCTTGAAGGTTCTCATAAAGAGCAAACCAGAAAATACACTTCTTATGCTGGTAGATCCAAAACGCGTGGAACTTGCCCAGTTTAAAAAGGAGGCATACATGTATTGAAACACAAACGAGCAGGCATTTAACATGTTACAATTCCTGGCTGATGAAATGGAGAAGCGTTACCAACTCATGGAGAGGCAGGGCGTTACAAATATTTCACAAACAAAGGAACCACGCATATTGTGTGTAATTGAAGAGTTTGCAAACCTGCGGTTGAGTGGCTACGGCCAAGCAATAGAAGACACACTGGAAGTATTAACGAATATGGGGCGTGCAGCAGGTATTCATATTGTCATTGCTACCCAGCGCCCAGATGTAAAAATAGTTTCTGGCCGCATAAAAAACAATATTGGTACCCGTATATGTTTTGCTACTGGTTCCAGCACTGATAGCACGGTTATTTTGGACAAACCAGGCGCAGAGAAGTTGAGCGGCAAGGGGGATATGCTTTTTCTGTACCCCGGGAAGGATTTACAGCGCTTACAATCTTTTTATATTTAAATTCATTTTATGGAAAACATAGAAAAAATGGCAGGTGAACCGTTTATAATTTCTGTACAGGATCATGACGAATATGACCAGGAGAAATTGCAGGAATTCTTTTTGGACAAAGACAACCAGCAGAATATTACGCTGGATAGTGGGGGTAAGCCAATAAACTTTTCCCTGGTTGCCAAAACAGATGAAGTATATTTTGGTAAAAGGGTTATTGCTATAAAAAAGCTGGTCCGGCGGGAAGTGAAGGCCGCCCCAAACGGCTTAACAGTTCCGGCGGGTGACAAATACATTGAGTGGCAGGAGGTTGTTATGAAAAAGGCCGTGCAGTGTGCTGTTATAGGCCACAGGCAGTTGGATAATGGAATACGCGTTGCCGAGATGCAAACAACCTTTTCAAGAATACCTTCACATTTCAAAAAAACAGGCACGGTTATGGCAATGCTTGTTGTGCAGGATATGCACAAAACGCCATTTCTTATTCCTTACCCAACAAAGTAATATGGCCAAAGGGAAAATACTCACATTGCTTATGGACGACAAAGATGCACAGGATATTTTATTTGGCCGTGGTACAGAAAAGGAACGGTACAAAATGTTTATGCGCGCCCGCCTTATTTCTATGGTAGAACAAAAATAAATATGGAACAAACAAAAACACAATGTGAAACAATGCTGGAGTTTATACAAATAAACCCCACCCGTATATGGTTTGCCAAGGATTTCCAGCACGCGCCATACTTTGTTGGCTATGAAAGTATTGCCCGGCTTTGTGATCTGGTGAACAAGGGGTTAATTGAAAAGGTTGGAATGTTTGACAAGGACGGTATGCCAGGTGGCAAATATGCCGGTTACAGGTATGTTTCGGACCCGTTCCGCCACATACCAAAGGAAAAGAAAAAAAGACCCACCACGCGCGAATTATTGATGCAGGGGTTTATCGCTGGTAGGAAAACAGTTATGGACCCCACAATTAGGATGTTTGCAAGTGCTGAAGAACTGGCGGAGGAATATGTGGTAAGCTTGGAGAATGTGAGAATTTAATTTTTTTATATGAAAACAATACGCATTTTCCCTACATGCTCATTTTCCTGCGATGACGAGGATTTTCCAGTATTGTCACGATTTTCATGGCACTATCAGAATTACCATACATGGCCATACACTGCATACAAAGTTGGTCACATTACACACAACCTACCAATTACAATGTTTCTTACCATAAACCGGCACTGAAAACAAGCCATACCAAAAAATGGAAATTTCCAGGATTGCCAGAAGGCCAACATACAGTTGGTGAACATGCGGGTAAAAAAACAGAACAACCGGAAAACAAAAGAATATATGGGCGGGCCACCTTCTTCAAAATACAAAGGCGTGTGCAAAGTGAAGTGAAAAGATTATTGGAGAGCGTACATAAACTTGAAGGTAGAAGGTGGTATTGGCGAGAAGCGTAAGCGGCAAATTTCACTGGGTTGCCATTATTCAGAAGAAGAAGCCGCACTGGCATATAATGAAAAGGCCATAGAGTTATACGGCACAGCAGCATTTCAAAATATAATTACTTCAGTAATTTAAAATATGGAACAAATAGGTTATACACTTGTTAAAAACGAAAAAGCCAACATAATTTTGCGGTTTTCCAATTCACCGCTGATCATGTATGAATTTTCCCCAAGCCAAGCATTGATACTTTCAAACGAATTACGAAATTTAAATAAATAAAATACTATGAGTGAAGAACTCCACCAGGATCCTAAAATAAACAGAAACACAGACATGAATTTATCCGCATACCTAGTTTATTGCGGTTTTGAATTTATTGGCCTGGAATTACCGGGAACAAGCAAAAAGGACCGTTACAGTGATAAATTGGTTTTCATGTTTAAATACTCAGAAGTTATGAAACAAAAAAAGGAGGAATATTTTAGTGGGGCGGGCCTTGTGGAACCAAAAAAATATTGCGGTTGCAGAAACTTTTTACGCAAGAGAATACAGGAAATGCAAGCGGGAAAGTAGGAACGGTAATTGACACCAAACAAGTAAATAATAATATTGCTGTATGATACAAGCAGTGCGCATAATTGATATTACCAATAAAAACACAACAGAGGAAATGCCAATTTCCCGGTCCCGCGTGCAGTACCATTGTAGAAAAAAGAATTACCAGCATGTAATTCTTCCAGTCAATAAATTTAACCAGGAACGCAAAAATAAAATTACCATGTATTTGCCTGGTTATATGATCATGAAGAAAGGCGTGCAGGAGAACCCAATACAGTTGTTGCCAATTCCAATAGAAAAGGCAGTTAAAGCCAGAAATGTTGTTTGGTGCCAATACTGGAACGCAATGCGTTTTTATAAACTGCCAACAGGTTTTGAATTTGTAAAAGCACCGGACCCGACAGCACCCAAAAAAAAGGTTTAATTTTTCACCATTTCATTATGAAATATTTATTTTTAGTATTGGGCCTTTTACTTATGTGATTTTGTGCAGGTGAATTATTGATTTTTGCAGAAAACCCACAGCCGTGGATTATGGCACTGGCATTAATATTTTTTATGGTTTCAATATGTGCATTGTGTATAGCATTTCTACTTCATAAACTGGAAAAATAAAATGGCTGATAAAGAACTTACAGATGAAGAAAAAGCAGAACAAGCAGAAGCATATAAACAATTGCCTGCTGAGGTTCGCGCATCACTGGGCAAAGTTATAAAATATGCGGGAAAATGGGCCGTACAGCTTCCACCAGTGCATTTTAGACAGGGCGGGAAGGAAAAGCACTTGGAGAGGTTTTTATCCAGCAATGGGGAAGCAATGCGCGTGTTTCATACCAAACAGCAAGCAGAAGAGGCCCTTGGGTATTACCAGCAATTAATGATTGCCCGTGCTGCTATGAGGGAAGAGCAGGAAAAGGAGGAGGATTTAAAAATTATTAATGCAGAACCATGACAACCCACAACATGAAGTGCCACAAATGCTGATGAATAAACTTTTTTACTGGTTTAAAATGAAACCAGTGCGCAAAATGTTACACCGTATATATTCCCGGGCGTGATCACAAAACTATTTCAGTAAAAAATTTCTTTTCAAAATAATATGCAACCAACACCAAGCACCCCAAATATGATAAAAATGGCAAAAATGATGTTACTGCGTGATTTTCTACGCACCATGTCCCACGCCAGTTTTTTGTTTTCTGCTTATACCAGGATTGGTTTTATAAAATGATTTGCCAATATTTTTATAGAAAGAGCAGAAGTTATGGAGGAAAAAATTAAACATTTCGTAAACCAATAATATGCCAACAATAACCCACAAAAAATTAAACCATTATAGGAAAATGGAAGCAGATTTTACCAAGCAAACAAATTACAATTATTACCGCGTGTTGGACAAGAAGGTTGCCAAATACAAATTCTGGGCAATATTTTTTGGAATACTTGCCGGTATTATGTTTATTATCACATTATTAACCCTATATTATGCCTAAAAAAGAACCAACAACACTAGCCAAAATGACAAACAGGGAATTTGAAATAAAAAAAATGGACTATATTCACTATGAAGACCACAGAAGAGGGTATGCCAAAGAAATGTATTTGAATGGACACCTAAAAGACATTTTCATTTTCATTTTCACATTATTTATGCTATTTTTCACTGTACTTTTTAAAGACACGCCAGTGCGGGACCTCTTGCAATTCCTTGCTACAATCCAAATTGTTTACATTGTCATTTTACATGAAATTGCCACCTGGGGTTTTTCTTGGGCAGTGGGAGCAATGGACCGCAAGGAGAAATTTGAGAAGGCAAAATACAGTGAAACTATAAAATTTATGAATAATGCCATTAATGGTATTTTCATTTTAACAGCCCTTATTTTCTTATTTTCTCTGTAATATGCCAAAATCAAAACCAAAAAAGACCACAAAGCCAAATACGAAAGCAGAAGTGGCAGCAATTGAAGTAGACCCAAAAAACCCAGTAAAAATGATTACTTTTGCCCAAAACCCAAAGGAAAGTAATTTAAAAATGCGCATGATACCGGTGGACCAATTGCATAAATGGGATAAGAACCCGCGCAACATAAAGGCGGTGGATTTTGAGAAGCTGAAAAGAAGTTTGGAGAAAAACCCCGGCTTCATGCAGAAACGCCCCCTGCTGGTAAACGAAACCAAGGGAAAATATGTTGTGTACGCCGGCAATATGCGTTTGGCTGCTATAAAGGCCCTGGGCTGGCCAGAGGCACTATGTATTGTGGAAAAAGATATTCCAACCAAACGAATGAATGAAGAGGCGCTGAAGGACAACATTGAATACGGGCAATGGGATATGGACCTTATGAGTGAAAATTTCAGTGAAGAGGAATTGAAGGAAATGGAATTGCCAGAATTAGAAATGTGATTATTTGAGTTGAATAATGATGATATTAATAATGAAGCAGAAGAAGATGACTACCAAATGCCTGACTACATAAAAACAGATATTGTGCCTGGTGACCTCTTTGAAATATGAGAGCATAGACTACTCTGTGGGGATAGCACCATTATTGACCAGGTTGACAAATTAATGATTGGAATAGTGCCAGACTTAGTATTTACAGATCCTCCATATTGAATGAACGCAGTAAGTAAAAGTGGTGTATTGAAAGCAAAATATTGAAATGATATTATAGGAGATGATAATACAGATATTGCCAAGGATAGTTTTAATCTTTATATTGAATTTACAAAAATTCTCACCATGTATGGTGGGGGGCAAATTATTACTCTTCCACACTTCCAGACAGTGAGTGTTGGTTGGTATGGGATAAAAATAATTGATGAAGTGACCAAACTGACTGCGAGCTAGCATGGACGAATATAAGGAGCGTTGTTAGAAAATTTACACAGGCAAGCGAAAAGACAAACAGAGTACACCCTACACAGAAGCCGGTTTCCCTTGTTGAATTTTGTGTATGAAAAACTAAAGACAATATAAAAACAATTGCTGACTTCTTCTGATGAAGTTGAGTTACTATGGTATACTGACAACAAAAATGAATAAAAACATTTCTAATGGAGTTTGACCCTAAATATTGCCAAGCTATATTGGAACGAATGAAGCTCCTTGATCCAGATATTATTATTAAACGAAATTGAGGTATATGGGAAATATAATTGCAATTCTATTTTTAATGTCAGGATTGCCCCAAATATATAAACTCATAAAAACAAAATCGAGTAAGGATATTTCTCCTAGCATGTATTGGATCACTGCTCTTGCCATGGTACTAACAATAATACAGTCATATATTGACTGAAGCATGCAAATTGTATTTTCTACATGTATTTCACTGGCAACATTGAGCATTTCTATTTTTTTAATATATTATTATGGATAGAGAACTTGCCAAAATTATAAAGACTATACAAAAGCACATTCACACAAAGGAGTGATTGGAGGAAATTAAAATAGCATTTAAAAAATATTGAGATTACCAACACGATAAAACATTGCGCAATAATAGAAAAATTGTAAACTTATATACCAAGGGGATGACCGATGAATTTATGAGGTTAAAAACTTATTGAGAGCAAAGGGAGGAAAAAAGACATAACAAAAAATTATTGTCTGTTAAAACGGCCAACACCCTCCAAAAACACCGAGATAACACCAAGAGCATATAAAATATACTTATGGCAAATAATAAAAATTTAAAGAAGCCCTGGAAAAAATGAGAAACAGGCAACCCCAACGGAAGACCGCGCAAGTTTCTGGCAGATATACTTCATGATCTAAAAGAAGCTGGATATGCTGAAATAAAACCAAACAATGTTTCTGATGTTTACCAGTCACTTTTATGAACCCCACGGGATATGTTGCGCGAAATTGCCAAAGATGACAAACTGCCATACATAGTTTCCAGCACTGCAATGCACATGCTTACCAAGGGAGGGTTTGATACCCAACAAAGTATGCTGGACAGGGTACATGGCCGTGCCATACAAAAAACAGAGAATACAACCAAAGTTGACCTTACTGTTAATGACCCGAAAAAAGCAGAACGCGTAAAAGCACTTCTATGACTACGAAAAAAGAAATAGATGCTGAAAAATTACTTGATGAGGTGTTGGGGGATAGGGAAATGCGGGTTTCCTACTTCCAGCATAATTTTGAAGCGTTTTTTCAATACTACTTTGGCTGGGACGGTTTAACAGGTTGGCACCGTGCCTGGTTGCAGAAGTTTGAATGAACAAAAGACCTTCTTTTTATTACCCTCCGTGCCAGCCGGAAAACGACCATTGCCCGCGCGTATTGTGTTTGGTGTATAGCGTATGCCAAGGAGCCATACATTGTGGTACAATCCTATGAACAAAGTGCATCTGCTTCTTGGGTACGATCAGTGGCCAAAATGCTCATGGAACCAAGTATTGTTGAAGATTATGGCAATTTGTTCCCCTTCAGTATACGCCGTGAAGAAATGATGAAGGCCAGTTTTAACAACTTTGACAGTACCACCGGCGTAAAAATAGAAAGCCGCTCTTTGGTGCAGAATTTACGAGGTGCAAATGAATATGAGATTGGCGCGCACGCGAAACGGCCAACACTGCTTATTTTAGACGATATTGACATTGACACCAGCACGCGCAACACTGATATTATTAATGCCAATTTTGATAAATTGCGAACGGAAACAATTGGTGCCATGGATCCATTACGCAGGCGTATTATTTTTCTGGGCAATGTAATACATGTTGACGGTATTGTGCCACGGTTCGAGCAGGAATATAAGGATAGTAAAAATTGGGACATTACCCGGTTATTCTTGTATGACGGCCCAGGGGGTACGAATATATGGCCAGAAGTATTTACGCGGGAAGTTATTGAAAAACTACTGGAAGACGGTACAACGGCGTTTAACGCAAACTATAAAGGTCTGCCAATGGTTTCTGGTTCTTCTATTATAAAACGGGACCAAATAAAACATATTGATATTGTGCCTGCTGGGGTAACTGTTGTTGGTGGTATTGACCCTGCGTTTTCTACCAAAACTGGTACTGATGCTATGACCATTGTGATCACCGCGCATTTACGCGTTCCCGGTGAAACATACACCAATAAATATATTCTATACCAGTACGAGGCGTTTGGTGATGCTAAAAATGAAGTTTCTTTTGTGAAGGTGGCCGAGGACGCGTACAAAAGGTTTAAAGTTTCCCGTTGGCGTATTGAAAGCAATAATGGCGGTGAAATTATAGGCCGTATGCTGAAGGCCAAGAATATGGCAACTGATATTATAAGTAGTAGCAAGGACAAAGAAACACGCCTGCGCGAACACCAGGGAAGTTTTGAATTGGGCAAGGTCTTCTTTTTGCCAGGTACGGAACCACTTGAACGGCAATTAATTGATTTCCCGAATGTTAAAAATGATGATTTGGTTGATGCTATGGTAAATTCTTTTACTCCCGTTTCCACTTTTGTTACATGATAAGTTTTTATTTTTACCAAAAAAAGAATATAATGTGCATATCATAAATTTTACCCTATGGCAAAAGCTAAAACAAAGAGTACAGCACCAAAAAAAAGAACAGCAGACAGCGTAAAAGAGGGGGTTTCTATTTACACTGACAATGGGAGCATAAATAGTTTAGATGGCAAGCAAGTTGCAAGAACTGTTGCCACATACAACCGTATGTACCATATTAATGTGGATATTTACCGTTGTATAAAAGAAAAACAGGAGACTGCCATGTCTGGTGGGTATGAATTGCACCGAACCAATAAAGGTAATGCAAATGAACGCGTTGTTGAGGACCCAGATTTTATAAAAGCGCTGGAAAAAACACAAAGTATTACAGAATTTGCCAGTGATATTATACAAAACTTGGATTTGTACGGTGATGTTTATATACGCCGTATTTACAATGTTTTCCGGGGCGTTCGCGGGTTCCAGGGGGCAACAGTTATGGGGTATGAAGTATTGGACACGCGCAACATAAAAATAATTACTGACAGCAATTTAAAGGTTGTACGGTACATATACGAGCGCAAGGGGCAAAGTTTTAACAAACAAGAAGATTTTCTTGCTGAAGAAATATTTCATTTTAGATCATGAAGAAACTTTGATAACCCGTTATTTGGTGAAACAGTCATGGAACGGCTTGTGCTTGATGTTATGGGTGATGACCAAGCGGCCCTGGTTAACTTCTTTTGGTTCCAAAATGATGCCTTGCCGTCTGCACTGTATATATTGAACGACAACATGACCACTGAGGAGGCAAATATACAAATAGAATTAATAAAACAAAAACTTGCAGGAGGCCACAACAAAGGGAAAAACATTATTTCCAATGCGGTGAAGGATATAAAAACTATTGACCAGAAACATAATGATGCTGACTTCTTGAATTTGCGAAAATTCACCACTGAAAAAGTTTGTGTGGCGTTTGGTGTACCGCGCACCGTTCTGGGTTATATTGAAGATGTGAACCACAGCAATGGGGATAGCCAATTTAAAAAGTTTATCCGCAACACAATACGACCACTTGAAAACAAGTTGGAATATATTTTTACCCAGCTTGGAAAAGATTTTGGCGGTTTTAAATTTGTTATTAATGATGAACACATTGATGAAATTGGTGATCGTAGCAAAATTGCCCAGGAGAATGTAAAATCTGGCCTATGGACTATAAACGAGGCACGGGATTATGTGGGTGCTTATGAAGCGTTTGACGATGAAATGGCAGATGAATTGCTTATTGCAAGTAACATACAATTATTGGGTAACCTGGCACTAGGCGACCCAGAACCAACGCCCCCCGAAGCGTTGCCACCCGCAGCATAATAAAATATATGTCAAAAAAATCTGAGCGCTATATAAGTAATCAAGAAAAGGTAAAAACCCGCGCAATTACCCGTATTTTCAAAAAACAAAAGGATTTATTTATTGAATTTTTAGAAAAACAACCAGTAAAATC
>OFQV01000348.1_pt1 | contig 12490 bp, 7 predicted proteins | sample 1542971 | NCBI WGS metagenome assembly OFQV01 (sample SAMN07774229, study PRJEB24372) | wastewater metagenome | isolation source: WWTP Cannobio (Effluent) | place: Italy: Cannobio | collected 2016-01
AATGGCGATTACCAGGAGCAACTCACCCGCCTGCAGGTCGTGCGCAAGTCGCAAAACCTCAGCGATGCGCGCTACGCGGAGTTGGTCACCGAGCTGATCGACAAGCAGCCCATGGTCAAAGCGCTGTACGCCGAGCAAGAAAAGTCCGCCAAGGCCTGGGCCGACCAATCCGCCGCCAGCGCCAAGGCCGTTGCCGACCTGTCCAAAGAATACGACGCCTACGTCAAAACGCTGGACGCATCGGCCATCGCAGTGGGCAACCAACTGCAAAAACTGCAGGACGAAGAGCTTGCAACGGCCATTGCCGCCGAGCAAAACATCAGCCTGGCCCAAGCCATTGAGCAAGTCACCATTGCCCGCCTGTCCGAAGCCCAGACCAAAGCCTACGCCAACGGCGACCAAGAGGCGGGCGACGCCATCCAACGCGAGATCGAGGCGCGCAAAAAACTAGCCACCGCCATCGGTGGCAAAGAGGTGCGCGATGCCAACAAAAAAGCAGCAGACGATGCGGCCAAAGAGTGGGAAAAAACTGCCGACAAAATCAACGACCTGATAACCGACTCTCTGCTGCGTGGCTTTGAAAACGGCAAAACCATCGCCGAAAACTTCCGCAACACCATCGAAAATGTTTTCAAAACGATGGTGTTGCGCCCTGTAGTGCAGGCCACCGTGGGCGGGACGCTGGGCGTTCTGGGCATGAATGCCGCCGCAGCGCAATCAGCAGACTCTGGTGGTGGTGGTGGTGGTGGGCTACTCAATACCGCCAGCGACCTCAAAACGCTGTACGGCATGAAGGATTGGTTTACCGACTTCGGTGGCGCAGCGGCCAGCTCCATTGTCCGTGGCGGCGAAATCGCCTACAGCGCCGGGTTTGAGAAAATTGGCTCAAGCATGATGAGCGTGAGCGAGGCCGGTAACTTTGCCGCTGTTTCGGATGGCCTTAACACCATCGGAGACGGTCTTGGTTATTTCAGTGCGGCGGTATCGGCCAGCCAGGGCAAATGGGGCGCGGCTGCTGGTTCGGCGATTGGAACCGCTTACGGCGGGCCAATCGGGGGCGCGATAGGCAACTTTATTGGCAGTTTGGTTGACGACTTTTTCGACGGCGATGGAGCGCCCAAACTCGCATCCACCGGCGACGCAATCCGCCGGTACGACAAGGGCGGCGCCCTCACCGAAAACGGCAACAACGACGCATGGTTTTTCACCAACACCGCCGACGCCAACAAGTTGCTGGACGGCCTGGAATCCCGCTACCAAAAAGCAGCCAAGGCGCTGGGTATTGGCACCGTAGCCACCCAGTTTGATTACGGCTCCAACAACCGGGGCAACTTTGCCTTGGCTGGGGCAGCGGGCAACTCCCGCGCCAACACCGGCGAGATTGCGTACAGCGCCGAGGCCATGCAAGTAGCCGCCAGCCGCGCCGTGTTTGCCGCGCTGCAAGGCTCCGAGCTACCCAAGTACCTGTCCGGCCTGCTCGACAGCGTGGGCGACATCAACGCCCTGTCGCAAGCCCAGATTGACGACGTACTCAACACCGCGCAAGCGTTCAAAGGCCTGCACGATGTGATGGTGCAAATGCCGTTTGAGGCCCTGCACGACCTGAGCTACAACGCGGCCAAAGGGCTGGTTGAATTTAGCGGTGGGCTCGACAAACTCACCCAGAACCTTGGCACCTACTACGACAATTTCTACAGCGCAGAAGAAAAGAAGGCCCAGACCCTTGCCAACATCACGCGCACCCTGACCGACGCCGGGGCGCTAACCCGCACCACGCGCACCGCCATCGCTGGCGAGTTTGATGTACGGGTGGGTGCGCAGGGCGACACCAGCCTGGAGCAGCGCTACGCCACCAGCATCGAAAACCTCGACATGCCCAAGACGCGGGAAGAATTCCGCGCACTGGTGGAATCGATGCGGGACTTGGGCGGCGAAGCGGCCCAAAAAGCCTACGCCGCGCTGCTATCCGTATCGGGGGCATTTGCCAGCGTCACGCCAGCGGCAAACGACGCCGCTGCTGCAGTGGAAAAGGCCGCTGCCGACGCAGCCACCGCGCTGGAGAAAGACCTTGCCGCCCGCGCAAGCTGGCAGCAAAAACTCGACGTGCTGACCGGCAGGACCACCGAACGCGCCCTGTCGCTGCAAGGCGACCTTGCCAGCACCACCGACGCCGCCACACAGGCCATCATACGGCAGGTGTACGCGCAGGAGGACGCCGCCACCCAAGCGCAAGCCACTGCGGACGCAATGGCAACGGCGGCAGACACGCTGCGCACCGCGCTGCAGTCGTCCCTTGATGCATCCCGCGCTGGGGTAGACGCCGCCGTGGCCGCAATCCGCACCAGTGTGGGTGCGCAAAAAGCCGCCGTCACCGACGCCTACACCCTGCAAGCCGACGCAATCCGCGCCAGCCTGGACACCGTTGGCGGCAGCATCAACAAGTTGCGCAGCCTGTCCGGCAACCTCAAAAGCACGCTCGACAGCATGCGTATCGTGGGCGGCGATTTGGGCTACCGCCAAGCCGCGCAGGCCCAAATCACCGCAGCACTGGCAACGGCCCGCGCTGGCGGCGCGCTGCCGGTGGACGGCCAGCTCGATAGCGCCCTGCGCACCGTCAGTCAGCAATCGGAGGACTTGTTTGGCAGCTTTGCAGAGTACGCCTTCGACTTCTACAAAACCGCAAACGACATTGCCGCGCTGAGCGACATTACCGGCGCCAAGTTGACCGGCGAAGAATTGACAAACAGCCTGCTCAAAACCCAGGCCGACGCACTCAAGGCCGGGTTCGACTCCGAAGCCCGCAGGCTGGACGCACTGGTTGATGCCGCGCAGGCGCAGGCCGACGCGGCCACCAAATCCACGGTTGCGCTGCAATCCATGGCTGACGCCATCGCCCGTTTCACCGACTCGCTTGGCGTAACGCTCACCAACAGCCTGGCAACCGCGTTCGACACGTTCGACACCGACAGCTCCAACGGTGTTGGCTGGGGCGAATTCAGCGCAGCGTTTGGCACCCTGGCAAGCGAGGCGACCCTCAAGGCCTTATTCGACAAGACCGACCTCAACGGCAACGGAACAATCAGCCAGCTCGAAGCCATTAACGCCAACACCGCCAACCTGCTTGCAAACATGCGCGTGACCGGCGCGGGCGGCAACTTGGCGGGCGCAGCCACCTATACCGGCACACAGGTCGTTGCGGAGGCCAGCAAGCTGCTGACAGGCGGCGCGACCACGGCATCCGTTATCAACACCGCCAGCGCTGGGTACGGCGTTTCCTCCGGTAGCCTTGCCGCAGTAGCGGCCACGCTGCCCAAAGACCCCGTTGCGCAGGCGTTCATCGACTACCAGAATCGCGTGGCCGCGCACGCCGCACTGTCTGCACAAGAGCGCAGCGACGTAATGGCTGAGGCGGGCCGCAGAGCAGGCGCAAGCGGCGAGAGCGTGGAAAAAGAGCTTTACAAGTGGGCGCTGTCGCTGGGCTGGAACGCGGGCATGGTGGACAAGGCGATGGGCTGGGCAAACGGCACATCGAATGGCTGGGCCACAGCCAATGGCTACCCAGCCTTTGCCATGGGCACCAACTACCTGCCCAACGATACGATGGCCTTGCTGCACGAGGGTGAGGCCGTTATCCCGAAGGTCTACAACCCATTTAACCCCAACGCCACGGGCGCTGGCAACGCGCGCCTTGAGAGCCTTGTGGCGGGGCTCACCGCAGAGGTGCAGCGGTTGCAGACCATTGTGAACGACGGCAACCGGCACCAACAGCGCACAGCGGACGCCGTGAACGGCAACCCAGAGGCCCCCATGCTGGTGGAAACCGTATGAACATTATTAACCCCATCCCGATCACCGACGCCCTGTTGACCAGCTCCACGCTGGCCGAAGACTCCACCAGCGCGTGGGTCAGTGGCACGTATGCCGTGGGGGACTACTGCCACCTGGTCGCCACGCACCGTGTCTACAAATGCGCTTCGGCGGGCAGTAGCACCGTAAGCCCCGAGCTTGATCCCACCCGCTGGGTGGACACGCGCCCCACCAACAAGTGGGCACCGTTTGACATCTACACCAGCACCGCAGCGGCCACTGTCACCACCATGACCTACGTTGTCACGCCGGGGTACTTTAACGCGATTGCGCTGTACGGCTTGACGGGTTCGCAGTACACCCTCACCGTCAAAGACGAGGCGGGCGGCACGACCATCTACACCCGCACGGGCTACCTGTTTGCCGACCCACTGGGCTGGTACGAGTACCTGTTTGGCACGCTCCGTAGCACCAACAAACTGGTGTTCACCGAGATACCGCCGCGCCCGGACGCCGAAATCACCCTGACTATTACTGCCGCCACGGGGGAGGCCGTGGGCCTGGGCATGTTCGCCATTGGCGATTACGTGAGCCTGGCAGGCGAAGGCGAGTGGGGCGGCGCGTTGCAGGGCGCAAGTGCAGAGCCAGTCACCTACAGCTACATCAAAACCAACTCCGACGGTACAACCAGCATCATTCGCAGGCATTCCGCCACCAATCTGCGCGTGACCGTTGCCATGCCCCGCGACGAAGCCGACGCGGTGCTACTGGCCATGCAGGAGGTACTCGACGTGCCTGTGGCGTGGGTGACAACCGACGTGCAAGGCTACACCGGCCTAAGCACATTCGGTATCGGCAGTGGCGCCATGCGCTACGACAGTTTCAACACCGCAAATTTTGAAATCACAGTGAAAGGCCTTGTGTAATGCCAACCGCACCCCCCTCAATCACGGCGCTCCCAGCAGCGCCAGACCCGAATAACCGCAGCACATTCAACGCGCTGGCTTACCCCTGGAGCGCGGCCTTGCCCACGTTCGGCACCGAAGTATCGGCAGTGGCTACCAACGTCAAAGCCAACGCCGACGAAGCCCAAGCCGACGCAGTAGCCACTGCAGCAGACCGGGTACAGACCGGGCTTGATGTGGTTGCAACGGCAGCAGACCGGGTGCAAACAGATTCAGACCGTACGTCCGCCACCAACAGCGCGATTGCCGCCGCCGCCAGTGCAGCCGCAGCCGCAGGCACAGCGGCATTCGTTGACACCGATCCAATTGTTAAAGGCAGCGCCGACGCCACCAAGCGGGACCTGGTCGACCACCTCGACGCGGTCGGCGACCGCCTCCTGGCCGAGCTGGGCTGGAAGGATTTTGTGCGCTCGAAAGTACGCCGCACGTGAATGCGCCGCGTCGTCCCGCCTGTGATCAGCGACCACATCCATGCGCCGGTCCCGCATCGTGAGGCGTTGAGCGTGTTCACCTTGGTGAACCGGTGTTCTTTGTCCGGGATCGGCGCCTAAGGATCGATCCTTCTTCGGCCCTGGCTTCTCTGGGTCATTTGCACCCCGGGATAATGCAAGTCCGATCGCGCAGCGAGGTAGATATGTTGATGAAAGGAGGGTGTGGCCCAGCGGTGCAGCCACCGATGATCATGGTTTTGTACCCCGGATCCAGGAACATGGAGTTCCGATGGACATGCTTCAGTTCCTTCGATCATCTTTGAGGCTGGCCGGTCCTAGCCGATGACCTCTTCCCCCGTAACGCGCGTCATGAACCAACCACTGCTGGTGATGTTTTTGTGCATGGCAGCGATCGTCGCGCTACTCATTCCCCTGCACCACCGCATGGAACACCTGAGCACCAACATGCTCGCGAGCTTGGAAGCGGCGAAGCGGACGATCGAGGAGTTGGAGGGTGGAGGGACACCGACGGCGTCGTCCAATGAACGGAAGGCCGAATGAAGCGTACAGTACACCTGCATGCACAATATTCCTTCGTTGATCCTGCTGTTCAGTTGCACTAGCCTTGCTGCTCAGCCCGGCCTTCGGGGCCTGGACGTCGTGTTCGCGTTGTACCACAACCAAGAGCTGGTGCCACCTTCCGAGGTACAACGAGGAACGACCGTGGTCGTCTCACTGGGCTCTCAGTTCACCGAAGTGGCCCAATGGGGCTGCACCGATTTCAATGTCGTCACCTTCGATCCGTACCGGTCCGATCCCGAGCGGCATGTGGACACGCTATGGATGACCATCGGTTGGCGCGATGGGCAGATGCGCATCGGCTTTCCGCCGCGAACAGGTCCGCACGCGGAGCTGTACTCCACTAACATGTTGCGCATCGATCTTCGGCCCGATAGCGTGATGGTGACCGACTTGCCACGTCAAATACAAGTGAAAGGCTTTGTGCGCAATGGGCCGGAGATCAGCAAGAGCATCGAATTCTTCGATCTCTATGTGCGAAGCGGCGACCATTGGGCACCGGATGGCGTGTATGATCCGATCACCGGCCGCATCGACGCCACACTCCTGTGTGAACCAGTGCGTGGGAAAAGCGGCGAAGAGGTACGCCTCACCCTCCAAGCGCAGAGCTGGATCGGGCAGATGAACACGGAAATGCACATCCGCCGTCCGTTCGCTCCCATTATGGACTTGGACACCTTCGATCTGGTCCCCACTCATTTCAGATCGGAGCGCGGCCGCATGGTGATCGACACCAGTGTCCCGCGGGATTCGATCATCGCAGGAAATGAGTTCGGCACCGAAGTACTCTTGTTCCCAGCGAACCCTGCACCATCTGACACCTTCCATGTGGAATTGCGCTGGATGGGATCGGGGGCGCCGTACGTTTCATCGCACACACTGGTCGAACGAACGGATGGCATTACCGAAGTGCGGTTCGCCTTCGCCTTGCGCACGGATGTGGATGTGGCCACCGACAGTTGGATGCAACAAGCCCAGCCCATCCGGATCCCCTGTGCCTTGCGCCCCGATGTGACGGTGGCCATCATCCCGGGGAACGGGCGAACTCAGCCTTTCCCTTCGTACCGCCTTCCCCAAGGACGCTACGTCCTCACACAAGAGATGATCACGGGAAAGGACATCCGCACAGTGGACTTCCTGATCGGGCGTGAGGTGCCTTTCACCGTCGGAACGAGGTAGGTGTTGCCCCATTCCGGTGATCACGAGTGTTTCACCGGTATCGTCGTGGTGTGGATCATAGGCCTGCTCATACCACCACAACCACATGGAGATCCACTTCACCAACATGCTCGTGAGTAACTACAACCGCGTGCGCCTGGAAGCGGCGAAGCGGACGATCGAGGGGTTGGAGGGCGGGGATCGAAGGGAAGACTGAACGCGAACGTTAAGGCTTCTTCCCTGGGACCGTTGGCTCGATCGGCCCCTTCCCACCCGTCAGCCGTTTCACCTCTTTGTCGAAATCGCTGATGTAATCGCGGTCCTGCTGTACGCGGAACTTCTCGTACTCGCCTTCGGCCAGTTGCACGGCCACGTCGTGGCTCACCTTCCCGGCGTCCTTCAGCACATTGTAATCGTTGAACTGCAGGAAGGCGTCCAGCTTGCCGGCCCAGTCCTTCATGTACATCGTGATGCCGCGTCGGGCCTGATTCTCTGCGTAGTCGAGGTACATGCTCACAATGCGGTCCAGCTCGGTGATCTCCTCCGCGTTCAGGTAGTTCTTGGCGATGGTCACATCGCTCTTCAGCACTTTACCATCGGGCGCATTCTTCCAAGTAGAGAGGCCCATGTGCGGAAGCTCGGACTTGGCCCGCTCGGCGATCAGCTCGGCGGCGGTGTGGTGGTGGATGGCCCAGTGCAACTTGTTCTGCACGCTCTTGTAAAAGAGCCGCGTCACCTCATCGTGGGTGTCGTAGTCGCGGCTGCACTCTTTGTAGATGTCCGTGATCTTCTCATAAAAGCGCCGTTCGCTCGCGCGGATCTCGCGAATGCGCTCCAGCAGTTCCTCGAAGTAGTCCTGCCCGAAACGCTTGCCTTGTTTCAGCCGGGCATCGTCCAGCACGAAGCCCTTGATGATGTACTCCTTCAGCGTGTTGGTGGCCCAGATGCGGAACTTGGTGGCGCGGTCACTATTGACCCGATAGCCCACCGCAATGATCGCATCCAGGTTGTAGTGGTTGGTGAGGTAGTTCTTGTCGTCCGAGGCAGTTATTCGAATTTTTCGAATAACTCGTTCCTCCTCAAGCTCAGCCGTTTGGAAGATCTCCTTCAGGTGGTAGTTGATCGTGTTCACCTCCACATCGAAGAGCTCGGCCATCTTCTTCTGCGTCAGCCAAAAGGTCTCCTCCTCGAAGAAGACCTCGATGCGCACCTCACCCTGCGGCGTAGTGTAGAAGATGATGTCGGAGGCGTTCATGTGTTTCATCCCGACTTGTCGGGGGGATCGGGTGACGCGGTTCTCGTCAACCGGCGAATGGCAACTTAACGACGAAAGCACGAAGGTCGGAATGGCCGTGAAGGTTTGGGCGTTTCGGCTCGAAGACTCGCCGTCGGGCTTTTCCCTACAAGTCCGCACTCGTCGTACCTCCTCGCTTGCGGGCTTTCCGGTGCAATCCCTAACGCGCTGACGCTGCCTGGAGCATTCGGGGTAGTGTGAACGGGATGTAGGTCGCCTCAATCCGCGCCAGATGGGTCGGGCTTCTTGAGGTCGTCAAACTTGGCGGCCATCGTCGGGTTTCCGCGTGTGAGCTTCTTGATCGTGAGGTCCTCCGCTTTGTCGTTGGCGAGCCGAAGATTGTTCGCAGACTTGTGGAGCGCTTCCTTCGTCTTCTCTAGATCCTTGATCGCCTCATCTATCCGCTTGACCGCTTCGACGAAGCCCTCGGAAGCGAGTCGCCAATTCCGGCCGAAGGCGGTCTTAAAGTCATCGAGTTGACCCTCAAAATTCGTGATATCGATATTCTGCGCTTTCACCAAGGCCAGTTCGCTCTTGTACTTCAGTGAGTTCTGGGCAGCGTTCCGCAGTAGCGTGATGATGGGGATGAAGAACTGAGGCCGGACGACATACATCTTCGGGTAGCGGTGGGACACGTCCACGATACCTCCGTTGTAGAGTTCGTTGTCCGGTTCAAGCAGTGTAACCAGCACGGCGTATTCACAACCCTTCTCATTGCGGTCCTTGTCGAGTTCCTTGAGGAAGTCCTCGTTCTTCTTCTTGGTGGCTGTTGCATCGTTCTCGTTCTTCATCTCGAACATGATCGAGACGATCTCGGTGTCGGCCTCATCCGCTTCGCGGAAGATGTAATCACCCTTGCTGCCTGTGCTTGCATCGTTATCCTTCTCGAAGTACGACCTCGGGAAGGCCGTTGCGCGGATCTTCCCGAACTCGATCTCACAATGCTGCTCAAGCGTTTCGCCCACCATTTTCGTTGAGAGCTTCGCCTTCATGTCCTTCAGGCGTTCGATGGTATCGTCTCGATCCTTGATCTGGGTTTCGTACTTGTCTTTGAGGGACGTCTCGACGAGCTTCTTCTCAAGTTCCACTTGCTTGATCCCGTTCTTCAGTTCATCCCGTTCTTTCTCGACAGAATTGACCGCCTCGGTGATAGCGAGCTTCTGCTCAACCGCATTTGCGTCGATCTTCGCCTTCAGGTCTTGGATCTCCGCGTCCTTCTTGGTCGCCTCCTTCTCCAGTTTGCCGGACAACTTGCTCTCAGCGAGTTCGACGGCGACGTTTTTCTCCTTTTCTGCCAGCTTGAGTCGTTCTTGGAGTGTCTTGTTGAACTCATGGTCGCGCACCTGCTTCAGGATGTCCGCGTAACCCGCCTCATCGATCTTGAAGGCTTTTCCGCAGTGTGGGCAGATGATCTCGTTCATGCGGATGTGCTTTCAGAACTGTGATAGTGGCGTGATGGCAAAGTAAGGCCGGTTGGGTTCTTTGTGCGGCAACGGCTTTCCGCCGGTAGCTTCGCAGAGATGCCGATGGAACAGACAAACGGTTTTGACCTATGAAGTTGAGAACCCTCCGCTTAAGATATTTCCGTTGCTACAAGGATGAGTTTCGAGTTGACTTCGATGATTTGACTGCAATCGTTGGTCTCAACGACGCGGGCAAGTCCAGTTTGATGGATGCCCTCGACATCTTCCTTAATAATGGTGCACCAGACAAGGATGACGCGTCGAAGGGAGGCAATGGCAAGGACTTATCAATCATCTGTGAATTCGATGACTTGCCCTCATCAGTTGTCATCGACGAGCAATACCCGACTACGCTCAACTCAGAGTACCTGCTTAACTCATCAAACCGACTAGAGGTCCACAAGACATATAGTGGCCATTTGGCATCACCGAAGTGCACCAGCATTAGTCTGTACTGTGTTCATCCAACGGCAGAGTCAGCCAAGGACCTGTTGCATCTGTCGAACAAGGACCTAAAGAAGCGCATGGCGGACCTTGGCGTTGATCCCTCAGGGGTTGACCAGAAGGTGAACGCTCGAATGCGACAATCCATTCGGAATTCGCTCGGTGATCTCCAACTATCGTCTGAAATGATTTCTCTAACGGATGGTGTTGGCAAGAAGGTGTGGGAGGGATTGCAGGCCTACCTCCCAGCATTCGCTCTCTTTAAATCGGATAGAGCAAGCACTGATCAGGACGCAGAGGCACAGGACCCTCTGAAAATGGCGGTTCGGGAAGCCATCAAAAAAAAGCAAGGAGAACTGGATGCGCTCGTTGCACATGTTCAGGACGAGGTAAGCAAGGTGGCCGCAAAGACGTTGGAGAAACTACGGGAGATGGACCCAAAGCTTGCGAGTGAACTCAACCCTCAACTCGGTGCTCCGAATTGGGGTGGCCTCTTCAAGGTGAGCATTACAGGTGACGATGCAATACCGATCAACAAGAGAGGTAGTGGAGTGAAGCGACTTGTGTTGCTCAATTTCTTCAGGGCGAAGGTTGAGCTACAACGATTGGAGCATCCATTGGCCCCCGTGATTTATGCGATTGAAGAACCTGAGACGAGTCAATCACCGAAGCATCAGCGGATGCTTGTCAGTGCCTTCTCTGAACTATCTGCGCAAGATCAAGTGATCCTAACGACGCATACTCCCATGCTTGCGCGCACAATTGATGACCAAGCTTTGCGATACATCCATGTTGAAGAGGACGCCACTCGCAAACTCCTAGTTGGTGGAGTTAGCACGAACAAGCTCTTTGCGCAAACCTTGGGTGTACTTCCGGACAATGCCATCAAGCTCTTTATTGGGGTCGAAGGCGTCCATGACATCGCCTTCTTGAAAGGGATGGCTCGCATACTGTGGGCAGCGGGTATGGATGTCCTTGACCTAGATCAAATGGAGGTCGACGGGGAGCTGATCTTCTTCCCTTTGGGAGGATCCAACCTTGCTCTCTGGTCTTCGAAGCTTGCTCACTTGGACCGCCCAGAGTTTCACCTCTATGACCGGGACGAACCGCCACCCAAGAAGCCGAAGTATGCCGATGCTGCGGACGAAGTAAACCAACGGTCACGATGCGCTGCAGTGCATACAACTAAAAGAGAGATGGAAAACTACGTTCATTTTCAGGCTGTCGTCGACGCCTACGCGGCAAATGGGACAGTGGTTCCTATTTCAGCACAGTGGACCGATTTCGACGATGCCCCTGCGATAGTAGCTGAGGCCCTTCATGGCATGTCAACGGGGGGCAACCCTTGGTCCACACTAACGAAGGAGGAGCAGGACAGGAAAGCCTCGCGCGTGAAGAAGATGCTCAATGGTCAGGCTCTCCTGAAAATGAATAAGAGCATGCTGGACCAGACAGACCCGAATGGAGATGTTGTGAGTTGGTTCGCCGAGATGAAAAGGCTTGCCTTACTGGCCTAACATCGATTGTCCTCAAATATCTGCGCCCGATGAATCGAACGTCAGTTTCTTCGTCCAACTTATCCTCTGTAGGCTATGACGAAGCATCTCAAACGCTGGAAGTCGAATTTCACGTCGGTTCCGTGTATCAATACAGTGGAGTCCCCTCGGCAGTGCATGCTCAGCTAATGAACGCGAGTTCCCACGGTTCGTACTTTAGTCAGAACATCCGAGAGCTCTACCGCTTTCGGAAGGTGCGTTGACCGAAGGCCCACATTCCGCGTGACGGATTGAAGCGGAAAGCCCGCAAGACCTGTAATCAGGGCGCGGACTTGGAGCGGAAAGCCGGACCCCGAGGCTTTGCGAGGGGGCACGCCCACACCTACACGCTCTCCTTCACCCCAACCACACTCTCCAGCGCCGCCTTCGCCACCTGCACGTTCTTCACATCCTGCACGCTGATCCTCAGCGTTCCCGCCTTCTCGTAAACCTTGAATCTCCTCGGAGATGCGCCGACCGCGCGCAGCACCGCCTGGAAACCATCGCCCGCGAAGAATGGATGCTTCTGATCCGCGATGAAGGTGCCGATGAGCGTGCCCTTTTTCAGCACCATCTTCTCCAGGCCGATGCGTTGGCCGAGCCAGCGGAGGCGAATGGCTTCCATAAGTTCGAGCACTTGGTCGGGGATGGGCCCGAAGCGGTCGGTGATGTCGGTGGTGAACTTGGCGAGCTCGGCTTCGTCCTTGATGTCGTCCAGCTTGCGGTAGAGGGCGAGGCGTTCGGCGGTCTCGCTCACGTAGCTGTTGGGGATCAGCATCGTGAGGTCCGTCTCGATGATGCAATCGTCGCTCTG
>OFQV01000349.1_pt1 | contig 12480 bp, 27 predicted proteins | sample 1542971 | NCBI WGS metagenome assembly OFQV01 (sample SAMN07774229, study PRJEB24372) | wastewater metagenome | isolation source: WWTP Cannobio (Effluent) | place: Italy: Cannobio | collected 2016-01
GCTCCTTGTCGAAGGTCTGCGGAAGAAGGAAATTGAAGGCCCGCTCTACGTCAACCCTTGTGGTACTGACACGGGCACGAGCCCTCTGGTTACCCAGCAGGCGAAGTAGTTGACAGCACGACCGGCCCTCTGCTATACTAAAGGCTGCGGGGGGCCGGTTGGTCATCTGGCCAAGTCTCATAAACTTGGAGTAAATTGGGTTCGATTCCCAACCACCGCTACGCCGCATGAGCAGGTTAGGACCTGCGCTATCTCGGTAAGATAGAAGAAATCAGTTCGAATCTGATATGTGGCTCGTTTGACATTCGAATACCTTAGGTGGTACACTGTGGGTATGAATAAATGTCAACATTGTAATCAGGAAACAAAGAACATAAAGTTTTGCTCTAGACGCTGTAGTGGACTTTCGGCCCCCAGGCCTTCTAAAAAGTTATTGACTAGCGAGACGTGTGGGTGTTGCGGAACTAAGTTCTCTATAAAGACCGGAGGACAAAGATTCTGCTCACGCTCATGCGCTGCAAAAGTAAACAACAAACTCTTTCCAAAAAGGACTCCATCCGAAGTTTCTGACGGAATCTGTAAACACTGTGGCAAAGATTTTAGTGGTCAGGATGGCTGGAAACGAATCAACTGTTGCTCGCGGGAATGCTCTGGAAAATATACCAAAAAGCAGATGATTGATGGTTGGTTGTCTGGGGAGTTAGGCACCACAAAGCACGGTCTTTCAAAGGCGATCCGAGTATTTTTGATAGAGCAGGCCGGGAGTAAGTGTTCTCGGTGTGGGTGGTCTGAGGTTAATGAAACTACTAAGTCTGTCCCATTACAGATAGACCATGTTGACGGAAATGCATTTAATAATGCGCCAGAAAATCTAGTGGTTCTATGTCCAAACTGTCATAGTCTTACCGCAACGTTTGGCGCGCTGAATCGCGGGAAGTCAACAAGGGCTTATCGGTACAACTCATAGGAGAGAAATGTTCAGGCTAATTTTGGTGCTGTTCGTAATGTTGGTTTTGGCTGGTGGAAGCATCGCCCTGATCAAATCGATTACTCAGCGTCACCAGGCTCGTAAGCCGGATTATGACAATATCGCCAGGCTGGAAAAGGAATTGCTTGACCCGAAGATGCTAGAGTTTGATATGTCTGGCAAGCCTCTGGGCGATGACCCTTACCAGCATTACCTTTACGTCAAGGCTCAGTTGGCAAATGCTGAACGTCAACTAAAGATGGAGCAGGAAAAGAAAGAGCGTTTGCTCCGTGCGGTTGAGGGCATGAAGGTCGAGACAGATTCTTTTCGGCCATATGTGCAAACTGTAGAGCGTTATGACGGTTCAGTGGACAAATATTACACCTGGACAGATCCAAAGACTGGTGCTACAATGGGTCGCAGGGAAGTTGTTTACGACCCGCTTCCACGACCAGCCCGGTATTACGATCCTGGGTACGGATGATGTCTCTGTGAAGGTGAACGGTTAGCGCTAGAGAGCAAAACATGGTATAATAAAGCCATGAAACCTTGCAGCCGATGTAAAAGCATAAAACCTCTAGAGGACTTCTATGCAGACAAAAAAAGAAAAGATGGTCGTCAGTCCTACTGTAAGGAGTGCGCCAAAGATCATTTTAAAAAGTGGTCTGATAAAAAGCCAGAAACTCGTCTACGACACGCAGAGTGGAAGCGCTCTCGGAGGGACGAGTCGCGGAAAAAGTATTTGGCCTATATGGATGGAAAGTTATGTGTTGACTGTGGCATATCAGACTGGCGTGTGTTAGAGTTTGATCATGTTACCGACGACAAGGTGGCCGGGGTGCTAGCGATGGTTAATCGTGGGTCTACCTGGGAGAAAATATTAGAAGAAATTTCTAAGTGTGAGATAAGATGTAAAAACTGCCACTCGCTCAAAACAGCAGAGCGTGGTGGGTGGTGGATCACGGTCCTGTGAGAGAGTGGATATCTGTTCGCCTGCAAAGCGAAATACGTCGGTTCAAATCCGACCAGGGCCTCTTAGAGAAAGAGGAATGATGAGCGTAACGAACAAGCGTCTGTATCCTAAGACACAGGACGAGGCCAATCGAATTGCAGAAGAATATCGGTTCCTGGGGTTCTCGGTGTCTGTTGATACAGACAATGTAGTGACTGTCTACACGATCCCGCCCAAGGCTGCGAAGCCGAAGAAAGAGCAGCGTCGGGGCCGGAAAGACCTTGACAGCGCCCGCTCTGCCTGATAGAGTTGCACTACAGACCACGAACGAAGGGTAGACCATGAAGCCTACATTTAATGACACCCAGGTCCAGGGCGACCTGGGCGGGGCAAAGACTGAAATGTCTTTCGACCAGAACAGCCTTGCCCACCTTATGTCGGTTCTGACCGACCTTTATTCTGATCCCGAGGCTGCTGTTATTCGTGAATACAGCACGAACGCCAGGGACAGCCACGTTCTCGCCGGTATTACCCGGCCCATCGAGGTTTCGCTTCCCAGCGCCCTGTCTCCCTATTTCAAGGTGAAGGACTACGGCGTCGGCCTGAGCGTGACCGAAATCACAGACCTTTACAGCAAGTACGGTGCCAGCACGAAGCGTGACAGTAACGATTTCAATGGCACTCTCGGCCTGGGCGGCAAGTCAGCGCTGACCTATACCCAGCAGTTTACTCTTATTGCCGTCAAGAATGGTGTTAAGACCACGGTGTCTGTCAGCCGAAACGAGCACAACATCGGTGTGATGGAGGTTGTGGACACATCTGCCACGACCGAGCCGAATGGTGTGGAAATCATCATTCCCAGCCGTAACTACGACTCGATGCGTCGTCGGGCCGAGCATTTCTTCCGGTTTTGGAAGCCTGGCACGGTGCTGATCGATGGTGCCGAGCCGAAGGAGGTCAAGGGCCATTGGGTGACCGACAGCATCCTGCTCGACACTGACAACACTAGTGGACCTGACTATGTTGTGATGGGTGGCGTCGCCTACCCGCTTAACAACAATGACTACAAGGTCTACGACCACAACTGGAATAAGAAGTTTACGGTCGTGTGCTATGTCGAAATCGGTGACGTGGCGTTCGCCCCGAGCCGGGAGGCTTTGCAGTATACTCCTGCCACGAAGGCTACCATTCAGAAGATGAAGTCCACGCTGGCCAAGGCTATGCCCGCATTCTTCGAAAAGCAGATCGCTTCCGCCACCACCTATGCCGAGGCCATTAAGGCTAAGCACACCTGGGAGGCGCTGCTGGGAAGCCAGTCCAAGGTTAAGTGGAATGGCCAGGAGATTGTCGACCATTACACGATTCCTGGTGCTACTCCAACCATGCGGGGGACGTTCTACGTCTACAACGCCCGTGCCACGCGCTATGCGGTACAGCGGGAAACCGGAATCTACTACAGTCAGTTGATGGATAGCATCACTATCACCGACTACAACTATTCCGAAACCCCCAGCGCCCGCCGTGCAAAGATGCGCAAGTGGGCCGAGGATAACGGTCACACCTACAACAAGTTTATCCTGACGCCCACGGCTGACCCCATCGGCCTGCCCTGGACTGAGGGCTGCGTCTCGGTTTCGTGGGACGAGGTTGTCAAGGTAAAGGTTGATCCCCAGCCCAGCCGCCGTGGCGGGGTTGTCCGAACCGAGAAGTATCTTGAACTGGATAAGAATGGTCTGCTGGTCGAGACTTCGGTCTTTACCAAGCCTGAAATTCTTTACTACGGCCCGGCCGAAAGCAACTATTGGGGCGAGACGTACAAGGATTACGCTGGAATCTTCCGCCAGGCCTTCCCCGACGCCCACATTGTCGAACTTGGCAAGAATCGCTGGGACAAGTTTAAGAAGGATTGGCCTACGGCTAAGCACATTAAGGAAGGCTTCTCCGACCGATTCGCGGCGGCTGCCGATGCGCTTACCGAAGATGACCGTATTTATCGGACCATCGATGACTACCACCGGAACATGTTGACACGATTCGATCAGAGTGCTATCCTTGATCCGAAGATGGCCGATCTGGTCAGAATTTGTTCGGCCGGTAAGTCGAAGGAACTTACGGCTTATGAGGCCCTGGAAAGGCTGACCCGCAAGATCGCTGTCCCGAATAAGGGCAAGGTCTTGCCGACCACGAAGGTTATGGATTTCATGAAGGTCTACCCGCTGATCGATAGCGAGCCGGGCCACGCCAAGCATTGCGTCCTTTACATGAACGCTATCTATTCAGGGAGTAACTGATGAATTACAAGTTTCAGATTGTCGGCGGGAACCAGGGCCAGTCGGTCACGGTGTTCTATGACGGCAAGATTTTCAGCGCCAATGACGGCCACCCTAATTTTGGTCGAATTCTGGGCAGCATCGCGGACGGAGCAGACGGGGCAGCGCTAATCCGTCTTTTCGACACCGCCGCAGAGGTTGAGGCACGATTCAACCTCGTCTCTAACCGCGTGGTGCTAAAGGGTGGCATGATCTACCTCGACGGCCAGCCCATTCACAATTCTGTGACGAGCCACATCGTCCGGTCGCTTGACGAGGGCAATGACAATTTCGCCCCGTTCGTCAACTTCCTGGTCAAGTTGCAGCAGAATCCCGTTAAGGACAGCGTGGAGACTCTGTTTAACTGGCTACAGGCCGAGAAGTTCAGCCTGACCGAGCGTGGAGACATTATCGGTTACAAGTCGGTTTACCGCAAGGACGGTGCATTCCGTTCGGTCAGCCGTGGAACGGCCTCGGTGAACGGTGTCAGTCAGACTGGAAACATCGTGCAGAACATCGGTGACGTGGTGACGATGCCTCGCGCTGGCGTCACCCTGGACCCCAAGAGCGCCTGTAATGTCGGCCTGCACGTAGGAACCTACGGCTATGCCAGCACGTTTTCTAGTGACACCGTGATCGAGGTTCTGGTGGACCCTGCCGATGTGGTCAGCGTGCCTCACGATTGCAATGGCACAAAGATGCGTGTCTGCCGCTACACGGTGGCTAAGGTCAGCCAGGGCAAGATTTCTGAGGCCGTGGCATTTGGCTACGACGATGACGAGGATGACTGTGACTGTTCCTCGTATGGTGCCTGCTACGAATGCCGGTAATGTGATACAATGACCGGAGGGGCGGGTTTCATGGTCCCCGCCCCTCCCTAGGAAGATTGCCTGAGTGGCTTAAGGGGGCACCCTGCTAAGGTGTTACAGACTTCGTTTGCTGTCGTGAGTTCGAATCTCACATCTTCCACCAGATTGACAATAGTTCAAATATGCTGTATAATTTGAACTATGATGAAAGACAAGATACTAGAACTAAGGGCACAAGGACTGACCTACAACGAAATAAAAAATGAGTTGGGCTGCTCCAAAGGCACAATTTCATATCACTTAGGCCCCGGCCAAAAAGAAAAATCTTATAAAAGAAATCGCTCTAAGACAAACATGCGACGCAGACACCTTAATAAAATAAAAACTGAATCAGCGTGTATGGACTGTGGAGAAAACTATCCACACTTTGTTATGGACCTAGATCACCGGCCCGGCACCCTCAAAAAATTCAACGTGTCCAACCTAAACCTATTTTCATCCATGGAAGAATTTTTGGATGAAATAGCAAAGTGTGACATTGTGTGTGCCAACTGTCACCGACTAAGAACTTGGACTCGTCAATCAGAGTCCCCCCATCCACGCACTCACGAAAAGTAGGGTGGCCGCTTTAGAAAACTAAACATGGTATAATATACCTATCTTGTAACATGACAGGTGGGTGAATTGAAATGGCAGAAACAGTCGCACAGCGTTTTGCGCGTGACTACGGCAGCATGCAGGCAGACCGCAAGGCCCGTGAGTGGGATAACCAGCCTGTCGAGCGTCGTCACCGTTCATACGTGAACGAGAACGGTACGTTCCAAGACTGATTTTCGGGTGGGGCTAGGACAAGTGCTGTTAAGCCGAAGCGCCTGGCCCCACCCTCAGATTTGACTTGTAGAATCGAAAGATATACAATGGCAGCATGAATGAATGTATGAATTGTTCGAAGTTGTTTGTGCCGTGTAGAAACAGTCAGGGCAAGTATTGCTCCCGGTCATGCTCTGCCAGCAGAAACAATAAACTCTTTCCAAAGAGGCAGCCCGGACCAACGGCTAGAAAGAAAGCAAAGCCAGCGGTGCAGAAATGGCTTGACGGAGAGTGGGACGGTACGGTAAAGTCTGGACTGTCCAGCGCTATTAGGAGGCACCTAATAGAGCAGGCCGGTGAAAAGTGTGAGCAATGTGGTTGGTCGGGAGTAAATCCTAAAAGTGGTAAGACCACGCTAACCGTTGATCACACAGACGGTGATAGCAAAAACAACCGGGCAGAGAATCTAAAGGTTCTGTGCCCAAACTGTCACAGCCTTACTCCAACATACGGAGCGCTAAACAAGGGCAATGGCAGAAGTAATAGATACTAGTGGTAGAGGTGTAAGTGGTTGCACGCTTGCTTGCCAAGCAAGAGGTTTAGCCGGTTCGAACCCGGTCTACCGCACGTTAATCAAAACTAAGGAGGAACAATGCCCAACCTAGAAAACATCGAGGTTCCCGGCATCGGAGAGGACCCTAAAGATGATATCTCTCCTGATGAGGTTGTTGGCACGGCTGATTTTGAGGACGCCGAAGCCGACGTTGCCGAAGATGCCGCCGAAGCCGATGCAGGAATTGTTGAGGCCGACGAAGCCGAAACTGTCGCAGCACCGACCCATGGAACACAGGACGCCCCGAAGCAGGGCGGCTTTTGGTCCGGACTCCTTTGGAACTGACGTGCTTGACACCATGGTTTCCGAGGAAATTCCTACGCTCAGCCTGAATCACCCTAGCGATAGGTGTGACCGTTGTGGTTCTGAGGCGTTCTTCATTTTCTTCAAGGCCGATATGCGTCTTAATCTCTGTGGTCATCACGGCAACAATCATCGAAAGGCTGCCGAGGCTAATGACTGGCAGATTGTGGATGAATACCACATGATCAATGAGTCTCCCTCTGTCTCTGCTAATGCAGAATGAAACATCTTGACAGCCTGCCCCTGGCTGTGGTATTCTTAGCATCGTTCGGAGCCACAGTGATCGTTGGCTCTGTGGTTGTGATCGGGGCGGTAGCACTTAAATGGGTTGCCCGCCCCGGCCAGCCTAAGCAATACACATTTCCATACTAGTCCAATTAGGCAACCGGCAGACCACGCTTCCTCAAAAGTAGCGATGCTACGAGTTCGAATCTCGTATTGGACACTCCCAACAGAGAGGTATCACAATGTCAGACAGGAACATTTACTACCGCCCCGAGGCGTTCGGCGCGACGACCGTTGCTCACGCCTGGGTTGAGGATCTTTCTTACGAGTACGACGAATTCGCCGTCTGGCGCGTCGGTGACAGGTTCTATTGGGCCAGCGACTCAGGCTGCTCTTGCCCGGTCCCGTTTGAGGAAGTAACTCTAGAGACTGCCGCATCTGGAACGGCTAAGGACGCCCTTATCGATCTTGAAGCCTGGGTTGCTTCACGGTCTACGGATCGTTGGTCTGGCCCGAGCCCGGTGAATTGCGAAAGCGCCCGCAACGCCCTGACTGATCTAGTGAAGCAAGGTCTGTGATGAACAGCACAGGTGCACTTACTGGTATGGTAATTTTAGGGTTATGGGCTATTGGTCTGTGGACCGCCCGCGTGCTTGATTTCGATATCGACCTTGACGATCTGGACGAGGACTTCTGATGATCTGGGCTATTGTTGCTGCATATCTTATTATCGCCGCACTGTCTGTCTATTTCGGATTACGGTGGCTGGCTAAGAACGACACATACGGTGGCTATGAGGATACCGCCCCGCTTATTGTGCTTTGGGCTAGTGTGTGGCCGGTCATGGGCATTGCCATGGGGAGTAGATGGATGTTCCTTAAACTGTTCGAGGTAATTTGGGAAAAGTATGGAAAGGATGACGAAGCATGGTGACATTTGTTGCTATATACGGCCTGATGATCATAGTGTCAATTGTTGTTTTGATGACATTCGTCTACGCCGATCCCGGTCGACTAGATCAGCCATTTGATATTGATGAGGTCGGCCCTGTATTTCTACTGTCTCTAATCTGGCCACTGTTGTGTATCTTGGCGTTAGTCATTCTCGCCGGGTACCTTGTGATTTACGCCATCCCCAGGGCCTTGGCGCGGCTGTTTACAAACTCTTAATAAACTATACGGAGGAACTAGTGAACGATCCAATTAGGTATTGGGTGTGCGTTTGGGATAACCGCAACCCGACGCTGTATGTTGATAAGGTGGCAGTGATGAATGAAATTTTGTCCGCCGATATCGACCCAGACGAGATTGAGGATTACGGGGACATCGTCCTTGTCGATGATTGGGTCAGGGCATATCTCGTTCCTTTGTTAAGTTAGTCCGGCACCTTGACAGCATCACCGGCCCTGTGATACTATGGGGTCCTCGGGGTAGACAGGTTTCGACTGCTCTCGGAGGTTAGGAACGGCGACGGGAATGACACCGCCTTACGGGTCAAAACACAATAAATGCAAACATTGATTCAGAGTACGAGGCGCTTTGCGCTGAGTACGCCACCGTGACTGTCTAAGTCACCGAGCGGCTACTGCTTAGGAACAGAAAGTAGCAAACCGCCTGAGAGGGCAAACTGCAACACAATTGTAATAAACGCCTAGTGGCATCGTCGTAACTGTAAGTAACTAAAGAGTTCAGGACGAGGGTTCGATTCCCTCCTGCTCCAAGAGATTCCGAATTAAATGTCGGAGTTTGTTGGAGCAGAAATGTCCCCCGAATACAATTCAATAATGTGATAGGCCCAGGCAAGGGCGTCAGCCGTCCTGATTCCAGATGGTTGAGGGGTAGTCCATAGTTCCAGGTTTTCTATTCGATTATCGTCCCTGATTCCGTTTAGATGGTGGACGTTCTCTCCTGGCATGAGATTTCTGCCGAGGCTTTCTTCCATCACAAGTATGTGTTCAAATACATATCCGCTGTTGGCCGATGCGCGCTGGTGGGCAGGGACTCTCAGCATTACATATCCAGCCTTGTGCCGAATCCTTCCGCCCTTCCAGTTGTGATTGTTCTGGCCTTCCTGTAAATTGCAAGCCTGGCATACTTTATGTGAGTACGAACACGGGCTGCCGCACAGGGCGCACGGATGCTTTTTGGCTCTGGCCCGGCAGGCGGGGCACAGCCGGTGCCGACTACTTGGAACAAACTCTCTCAAACACTCTTGACACGTTTTTGTGGTCATGCTAGAATGATAACACAGTGGAGTTGCTAAAGCAATTCCCGGCTGCTCCACCAGGAGAATCATGAGTCTTAAGAGAGTGTATGAACTTGCTGACTTTGAGGGCGGGTGTCAATGCATGGTTTGCTTCCGCCCCATTCTAGAAGGTCAGCCTTACGCCTGGAATCCATCTTTTGTTGATGAAGATAGTACCATTTATGGCGATGTTGTCTGCGTGTACTGCGAATTTGTGGAGGAATTAGATGGAGCAGCACGAACTGGATCAGATTGTCGCAAGACTGACTGATTTGAGGGATAAATTCAGCCATATTGCGGATACCACCCCCCACGAAAACAGAAAGCAGTTCTACAACGGAAAAGCGGCGGGCATTCAGTCCGCCCTACTACTCTTGAATGGAATGTGGATATGAGGCTTGCACAACTGATTCATGACCTTAACGAGTTGCATTCACAACTCGGCAATGTCGAGGTCATCTGCTCCGCAGATGACGAGGGCAATAACTACGGCTTGCTGTATGGTGTATTTCAGGTAGATTATGTCAAGGGTGGTGAATACTCGGGCGTGGGCGGATACGCTGGCAGGGCCGTGTCTATCCAGATAGATTGGTGGGCGGACGTTGCTGAGATTCATCCAGATGATGTGGAGGAATATCGTGACTAATCCAGAAGATATCATTTTTCAAGAATTTAGGGCTGCGGCTGCCGATTTGGCAACAGACGGATGCATGTGTAAGCAATGTCTATCTATCACGGCGCGGGATGCTGTCAAGCAACTACGCCTAGCAGGTTGGATTAGGAGTGTTGATGAGCGAAATCGAGCGCTTGGACTATCGTGATCAGTCATGGAACGTGCTAATGAGGCTGCTGGGAAAAATTATTCCCGTTCAGAAATCAACAGGCAAGGCTGCTCGCAGATATTTTGGAGAATAGATGACAGACTTTTCTGATAAGGGCAAGAGTTGCCAGCGATGCGGAGAATACAAGCCAGTCGCAGATTTTTGGAGACAGAAAGCGACAAAAGATGGTCTGCAATCCTACTGCAAGCCCTGTAAAAAGAGTGATCAGTTGGAGTCTAGAAGAAAAAGTCCTGCCGTGGCACTCAAATATAAATACAATATCACGATGGAAGAATATCTGGACAGGCTTAATCGTCAGGATGGTGTTTGTGCAATATGCAAGGAGCAGGAATCCGCCATTAGTGAGTGGGACGGAGAACCAAAGCGCCTAAGCGTTGACCATGACCATAGATGTTGTCCCGGGCACCGTTCGTGCGGTAAATGCGTTCGCGGGCTGATTTGTCGCCGCTGCAATTCAATGCTAGGAAATTCATCGGACAGCCCCGAAATACTTGAATTGGCAGCCATGTACCTTAGGAGTTACCTTGACTGATTTCATTAATGATACTAGAAACGTTATCGATAAGTACAAGGGTCTGTCTGTGGAAGAAATTAGATCAGACCTTGACTCCACCCGCCTCCCATTTATTACTGTTCTAGAAAACATAAATGGTGACTTCAACAAAAGTTCTGTTATCCGTAGCCACAACGGATTTAATGGAGCGGAGGTTTGGATTGTCGGAAAGAAAAAGTGGGACAAGCGTGGGGCTGTTGGCACCTATAACTATGAACACATCAGATATTTCTCTGGGTGGGATGAGGTTGCACAATTCTTTGCTAGTCCACCCGGCGACTACAGCATGTATGAATGGGTCGGCGTGGATAATGTTGAGGGGGCAGAACCTCTTGACACCTTCCTCTGGGGCCGTGATACACTGATGTTGTTTGGCGAGGAAGGCCGTGGACTCAGCCCAGAGGCTATAAGTTACTGCGACCGAATGGTCTACATTCCCATGAGAGGGTCTGTCAGAAGTTTTAATGTTGCTAGTGCCGCCACCGTCTGTATGTATGACTATGTGAATGGAGACAAGTTCTAATGCCAACAGGATACACCGCGCCAATTGTCGATGGAGACATCAGCGCTTACAACTTCTTTTCCAGTATCGGAAGGGGCATGGGGTATGCTATTATGCAGCGAGACTCTGGCCCCGGCCCGGTAGAGTATCGAGAGGTTAGCACCTATTATCGAGACGCGGCGCCGAAGGCCCGCCAGCATTATGATGAGGTTAAGAGCCGCACCGAGGAACAGTGGCAGTCTCTCTATAAGGAATATGTGCTCGACACCGAGGCCAGGAATAGAGAGTCAGAGGCTAAGGCCCTCGCCATTCGTCAGAACCTAAACTCTGTCAAGAATGACCTTATCGCCGTCAGAGACTTTGCTCCTGCGAGCATGGAGTCAACCTTTAATTTTGCTATCGATCAAATCGATCAGACTCTCGATTTCGACGGCGATCCATATATCCGTGGCATCGATTCGTATGAACAATGGCGTCGTCAGGCTACCATTGCTGCCAGAGAGTCTGTCACTTATGCCGAAAAGGGGTGGGCGGACGAGCAGAAGCGGGTAAGCGAAACAAATGCGATGGTCGATGATTTCCGTGCCACCCTAGAATTGCTGAGGAAGGCATGACCAGGCAGTCCGTGATATAATGAAGTATGGAACAATACTCGTACACCTTGACAGTTAAAGTCCTGGTAGAAGCGTTTGACGAGTCAGATGCTCAGTCCGTGATCAGAGATTTCTTTGGCACCGGCCCCATGGATGACATTGTTGAGATTACCGACCTAAAGATCAAATAACCCTAGGAGTTACAATGCGCGTACTTGTGACTGGCTCACGAGACTTTAGCGATGCCAGAACGGTGATGCGCGGCATCACCGTGGCTATCGAGACTCTGATCGCCAAGTTTCCTGAGGATAAGGAAATTGTCATCATTCATGGAGCGGCCAAGGGTGCTGATGCTCTGGCCGAGAATTATGTTCACAACACCGCTCAATATCTGACGAGCAAGGGTTACCATATTCGCCAGGAGAAGCACCCCGCTAATTGGGATAAGCATGGTCGTGCCGCTGGCCCTATCCGTAATCAGGAAATGGTGGACAAGGGTGCCGATATCTGCGTGGCATTTGTCAAGGTCGGCGCGGCTAACCGTGGAACCACAGACTGTGCCAACCGTGCCCGCAAGGCTGGAATCGAAGTGTTGGAGTTCAAAGCATGATCGATTGGGATAATATTACTGTTGACGTGTACGGAGACACATGGTATGCTTATGATTCCAAGAGCGGGTCACTGACTACCGGCCCCACCAATTCAGATGCCTTTGAGGCTCTGCTCAAACTTATAGGAGAATAATGGAACTGTTTCTG